>Ga0114968_10000452_pt1 | contig 30600 bp, 22 predicted proteins | sample M_130807_EF_Meta_FD_87020 | JGI IMG/M metagenome (GOLD analysis project Ga0114968, IMG submission 87020) | Freshwater microbial communities from Lake Montjoie, Canada to study carbon cycling - M_130807_EF_MetaG | ecosystem: Environmental > Aquatic > Freshwater > Lake | place: Lake Montjoie... | reverse complement strand
CATACAGTTTGCTTATGGAGATGATGGTTTTGATTCCACAAAAATCGAAAATCAGATAATGCCATTAGTTGGTATGAGTACTGAAGATATTTATTTACATTATGATATTATTGGAGTAAATGACCAAAAAACAGAAACAATAAATGTTTATACAAAAGGAACAGTTACTCGTATTAAGAAGCAAAGTGGTCAAACAAAGGAAAGATGTCAAAAATATATTGATAAAATGTTAGAAGCAAGAACAAATATAGTTGAATCTGTATTCCGTAATAAAAATGAGAATTCGGTTAAATTACCAGTTGCTTTCCAAAACATTATTGCGAATATTCAAGGTCAACTCACATTAAATTCAAATTCAATAGTTGATATTTCTCCACTAGAAGCATTTGATTTAATCGAAGAATATTTCGAAAAACTAAATAGAATCAAATATGTAAAACCAAAATCATTATTTGAAATATTATATTACTTTTATTTGACACCAAAGGATTTATTGGTTAATAAAAGATTCCATCGTAAAGCATTGATAGTGTTATTAGAAAATATTGTATTGAAATATAAACAAGCAATAGTTCATCCAGGAGAAATGGTAGGTGTAATAGCAGGTCAAAGTATAGGTGAACCAACTACACAACTGACGTTGAACACTTTCCACTTGGCAGGCGTGGCATCAAAATCCAACGTGACACGTGGTGTGCCAAGAATTGAGGAAATTCTACGTCTTACCAAAAATCCAAAGAATCCATCATTAACCGTACATTTAAAACCATTAGACGAATTAGTACAAGATAGAGCAGTACAATATGCTAATATGTTAGAACATACAAAGTTGGTAGATGTAATCAAATCGGTACAGATATGTTTTGACCCAAATGATAATACAACAACAATAAATGACGACAGATTATTGATGGAACAATATTATGAATTTGAAAATATGGTAAAAGAATGTATTGAAAATAATCAAGAATCGACATTACAAAAGTCCAAATGGATTATTCGTTTAGAAGTAGATGCTGAATTATTATTAGATAAGAATATAACAATAGATGATATACATTTTGCTATTACCAATAGTTATGGTAATGACATAACTTGTGTATATTCGGATTATAATTCAAATAATTTAGTATTCCGTATTCGTTTGAACAGTAATTTATTGAATAAAAATAAAAAACAAAAGGGTATTCCAGATACATTAGACCAATCAGATGAGATATATTTGTTACGTAATTTCCAAGAAATGTTATTGAATAATATAGTATTAAGAGGAGTTCAAGGAATCAGAAACGTTATTCCAAGAAAATTACAAAATTATGTAATAAAGGATGATGGCAAATACAATCGCAAAGACATATGGATATTAGATACAACTGGTTCGAATTTGATGTCAGTTCTAGGAATGGATTTTATAGATACGTCAAGAACATATAGTAACGATATCAAAGAAATATTCGATGTATTAGGTATCGAAGCAGCTAGACAAATACTTTATAATGAATTTGTAGAAGTCATGGAATTTAGTGATGTATATATTAATTATCATCATCTAAGTTTATTGACAGACAGAATGACATCAACACAAAATATGGTCCCAATATTCCGTTCAGGTATTCTAAATGATGATATTGGACCAATTTCAAAATCTACATTTGAAGTACATACAGAAGTATTATTAGGAGCATCAAGACATGCTGATTTTGACCATATGCGTGGTGTATCAGCGAATGTTATGATGGGACAATTAGGAATTTTCGGTACAGGTGCTTTTCAATTAGTATTAGATATGGAACAAATAAAAAACAAAGATGATGTCGATGTCAATACAACCGAATCTAGTAAAGAAATCGAAAATCTATTTGGTAATATAGAAGATACGTCTGATATTTGCTCAAAGAAAAATATCGAGATTCGTAATAATCTATCAGCTATAAAACCAGTTGATATGGGCGAGTGTAATGATGGATATGATGTAGGATTCTAAAAATAGAAACATAACATAAACATAAAACACAAACAAAAATTTTGTATGATTATATTTCGTAAAAAAATATTATAGCCCAATTGGGATATAATATTTTTTATTGATTTTTTTTTATAAAATGTTTATTTGCCAACATAAATGCTTTTAGGTACAAAATATAGTTTTTCATTTTCTTTTACATAACAATCGTTATCTTTTCCATAATTATAATTACAATACAAATCTAAATAATAAAGGTCATTAGGATTATTGTTTTTTGGAAAAAGCCCAGAATAATTTATTATACCATCAAATTTGAAATCATTAACAACCATACCTTTTATAAAAATGTTTTCAGAAGATATCAAAATACCAAACCCATTTTTTTTATCGTTTTGCCATATGCCTTCATATTTGTCTCCATTGGGATAATTCATAATACCACAACCATGTTTGTATCCGTAAAATAGTTCACCTATATATTGAGAACCGTCATCGTATGTAACATAATGAATAGTTTTTGATGTATAATTATTATTACAAACGTCTTTATAATCATTATGTAGTTTATCAAAGGAGGAGACCATATTATATATATCAGGCATAACAACAAATCGATTAATTTTACTTTTGATACTTTTTTTGTATCTAAAAGATTTATTGAATTTGATAAACAAAATAGTTGAAACAACCAAACTTAAAACAATAAATAATGTCATTTTGTAAAATATTAATAAAACAATAATTAATCAATAGTAACTATCGATAAAAATAATCAATTTTTCGAAAAACAATATAAAAAATACGAACTAGTATAATGTGGTTAGTATTGAATATCACCACCGGATTTATCTCAGTTGGTAGAGCATTTGACTGTAGATGTAAAAGATATTGATATAGATATCAAATTGTCACCTGTTCGATTCAGGTAATTCGGACTTTTGATATTAGCGTACTAGCCAAATTAAGCGTTAGTGGTGTAGTGGTAACATGGAACCCTTCCAAGGTTTCGCTGGGGGTTCGATTCCCTCCTAACGCAATAATAGATATCGTATGAATTTATAATTTGTATTTATACGTTATATATAATAATAAAACCTTATAGACCTGTTCTCATTTACACCCTTGAAGATTTCAATCCGCATAGCGGATGAAATTTCAAGTAAGTTACCAGTTACACTTTGAACCATAGCACCCCTTTGGGGTGCGGTTTCAAATCTTCACTGGTATAAAACGCCCGTTTACAATAACAAAAAATTGATTTAATATTATAATAGAAATCAATATTCAAACAAGTATCAAAAATGTACAAATCAAAACCTTTATACAAATTATTAGATTGGATAGACATAAATGAACTTGATTGGCGTTGTTTGTCAATGAATCCAAATGCTATCACCTTATTAGAAGAAAATCCTGATAAAATTTTTTGGGGAGCTATGTCATACAATCCAAATGCTATTCATTTATTAGAACAAAATCCAGATAAAATTAATTGGTGTTGTTTATCAAGAAATCCAAATGCTATTCATTTATTAGAAAAAAATCAAGATAAAATTGATTGGGGCATGTTATCACAAAATCCAAATGCTATTGATTTGATAAAAAAAAATCCTTCTTATAGAAAAAAAAATAATGATTGGAGCATGTTATCAACAAATCCAAATGCTATTCATTTATTACAACAAAAACCAGATAAAATTGATTGGTTTTGGTTATCAAGCAATCCAAGTGCTATTGATTTGATAGAAAAAAATCTAGATAAATTATTAGATTGGCATAATTTATCAGAAAATCCAAATGCTATCACCTTATTAGAAGAAAATCCAGATAAAATTAATTGGCATAAATTATCATTAAATCCAAATGCTATTCCTTTATTAGAAAAAAATCCAGTCAAAATTAGTTGGTGGGGGTTATCAACAAATCCAAATGCTATTCCTTTACTAGAAAAAAATCCAGATAAAATTAGTTGGAAATGGTTATCAGAAAATCCATCTATCTTTGAAATTGATTATAAAACGATGAAAAAACAAATGGTTGATATCTTTTGTGAGGAATTGATGATGGTTGTCTTCCATCCAAAACGTATTTCGGCATGGTTAGATGCTGGATTTGAAGATTTTTAGTTATTATAAAAATCACATTTGAAATTGGCGTTTTGAATAAGAAAACTTGTAAAAACTATTATTGATAAAGTTCTAAAAATGTGCTAATAGTTTGTGTATTTTGAATATATTCCGGATTATTAATCATTCCGTCAAAGCCTTTCAAATCATTCAATTTGAAAGTAGGCATAATTAGATTATAAGACGGAATAGTATCATTAGTTTCTACATCAAAAGGACATCGTATAGTATAATAATTTTCAGATGGATTTCCACCTAATATCAACCAATCACTATTGATAGAAAGATTTTTCAAATTTCTAGATGAGAACAATAAAACAGGTAGATTGTATTTTGACGAAATGGCCCATAAATCTAAATTTGTAATGAAATATTCTTCAGACATAATAAGGTCTTGGAATTGAATTTGATTGGTGGATAATCTCTTCATCATAGATGATTTACCCTGTTTGCTCAATATTTTGATAATTTTGATTTTGTATTTTTCATAGATATCAGCGTAAGAATTCCACAAAATTTTACGAATGGTTTCAATCGGAACATTTGTTTTCAACCGTTCTTGTAAAATATAATTTATTATTATAAAACTACATTTTTGAGTATTATCAAAGACAATTTCTTTGGCATTCGAAGGTATAATACGTCTCCATTTGGAATTAGTAATGTTATCATATTTTTCTTTTATACATTCAGATTCAAATTTTTCAAATTCATTATTATCTAATCCAGAAAAATTATATTGCGTGTCCAATGATACATTATTTGAATATTTTTGTGTAATAATGGGATTTGCCAAATCATAATTTATATTATTGATATAATTATTCATTTCAAACGGTATCAAGTCATCAAAATAATCACTATTCAAAAGAGATTGTAACATAATGATTTCATTTGTTTCAATATGGTATTCAATATTCGAAATATTCAAATAACGTTTTGGATTCAACATAAACAACCGGATGCGTTTGTAACGTAGTAGTTCATCGGCAATTCGTACAAAATATTCAATAGAATTATCTCTAGCATTTACCAAATTTTTCTTTGGAATCATTATCAAACACGAACCATTTTCTTTCGTCAAACAATATTTTTTATTATTACAATTCGAAATACAGCTCGATATTTCAGTTAATTTATAGATGAGTTCTTCGGGCATTTTATTGAAATTATCAAATAATACTGAATTACGAGTTAAATGTTTCAATAGAACGACTATTTTTTTCAATTTGTTTCTATACAAATAACTCGGATTATCCAATAAATCTACTATTTTATAACGTACTTCTCTGTTTAAGTAATCATTCAATAATATACGAATGGTTGTTCTAAAAGCACTATAAAATTGTGTTTCTAATGTGATTTTACGTATAGTTTTAGAGCGTATTGTATCATCTTTCTTAGTAGTAAAAATAGTTTTGTCGGCTACTAAATAATTTGTATTATTCAAAGACGGAATACCGTCCTCAATATCATTAGGAACGGGTGGGTCAATTTGAACAAATTGATTTGTTTCGGTCAGTATACCAACTATCAAATTATCCTCAATAATTTTCATGCGTGGTTTGCATAATATATTTCCATTAGAATTACTCGATATAGATGTCAAAAAGTCTCTTGTTTTGTAATAATCATTCCATTTGATATCGTCCATATAAATCGTTTTAATATTATCCATCGATGATGACGGATAACAAGGAATAAAAAACCCATTTTTGTTTTCTTGGTTGATATTTACTAGAACACCTATTATTTTGCTTTGATAATTCATTACCTGTGATTCTACTAACAACTTATTGATAATTAATAATTTGTATAATTCGTTCAAATTGATGTTCTTTTTAAATTTGTATACATTTGGCATACTAGGTAATGCTTTACAACTTTTATTATAGACATTATTAATCATTTGTAGAACAGATTTCAAATTAGTAAATTTGGTGTTTTCTGTAAACGTTTTTTTCGTGATAATTTGCCTTTCCGATTTTTTGTCTTCAAAACCATAAATCGGTTCATAGTATTTATTTTGTTTCAATAGAATCAATGTTTCGCGATTTTTATCGTAGAATTTATCAGAATATGAATTGGTTGGGCATAATATTTGTATGTTATCGGTAATATCAGATTCGATAATTTCAATGATAACTAAATTGATACCTTTTGAAAGTATTTTTGAATCATCACTTGTAACGATATCCCATAAATAAGTATGGTCAATCAATGAATCTGGGTCTCGTAAAAAATTCAAAAAGTTCTCAAATGCGGCAATTGTATCTTCTAAAAAATCCATTTGTGATTCGTTAGATGTATCGATAGTTTTGAAAAATTCAGTATTTGAATATTTATTCATAGTATCATCTTGGATTTCTATTTTTTTTGGTTTAAATACAGCAGGCAAAGAGCCATTATGATATTTCAAAAACATATCGAGAGAAATATTTTCAGCTAATATATCACGCATTTCGGTGATAGTAGGGGTTTTCAATCCTTTTTTGTAATATTCTTGTTTGAGAGCATATATATCAGCTAAACAACCTAAAAATGATTGGTTTCTACTTTGTTCTACACCATATCTAAGCAAAACAGGTGTATTTGGTTTGATAATGGCAGGATTTTGTTTTGATTGGGCGATAGAATTATCAGTTTTGAGAAAGAGTTCAACCGCTAATGGAAGATATCCCCATCTTGTTTGTTGTAGAGGATATTTGTCAAAACCAACAATATAGGATTTGAAATCCATTTCGCTTTCAGGTTGAGTTGTTACGTTCTCTTTATCGGTTGTATCCATACATTCTTTACGTCGGTCAACTTGCTGTTTAGCGTCCCAACTTTTTTTGAAACAACACGGCATACAAACATTTTCAGGATGGGATTTTTTGTCTAAGAAACCAGGATAATGATCAATATAACTACCATCATTTTTGTCAATATGGTCAGGGTCTGTAAATTCATAGATATAATGTCCAGGTGGAGGGTTATCGCGCATTTCTCTTGTAATAACTTTACCACCACAAGCGCCATTCTTGACCTCATCCTCGGTAAGGGATGTATTATCAGGAATACACCAATATCTTGGACAAATATACCAATTTTTTTTATTAGGGTCACTACCATAATTAAGAGCGATGCCGTTTTTGTATGAACCAGGATGTTCTCTATCTATTTTTTGTTTTTCTTCATCGGTTATAATAACAGGTTGTCTACTAGAATTTGCTTGACATAATCGAGCGTATCCATCGTATTCTTCATCTTGATTTACCATAAAGAACTTAGGTTCCATTTTTCTTATTTTTTGTAAAAATATGTTCTTTTCATCTTTTACATTACGTCTTCTTTTAGCACCACCCAGTGATTTTTTTGATTCGGGAGAACTATCGCTGTCTTCGAAAAATATACCTTCTGGTGAAGATGTTGAATTTTTTGAATCAGTTTCGGCAGGGTTTTCAGCTGGGTTTTCAGCAGGGGTTTCAGCAGGGGTTTCAGCAGGGGTTTCAGCAGGGGTTTCAGCAGGGGTTTCAGCAGGGGTTTCAGCAGGGGTTTCAGCGGGGTTTTCATCTTCTTGTTCTCCATCACTATCTTCAAAGAAAATACCTTCCTCATCTTCATCGTCGTCGTCGCCAACATCATCTATTATTTCATTCTCTTCTTCGTTTTCTATGATTTCGTTCAAATATTCATCATCATCAACAGGATTGTCAACAATAGTCTCAGCAAAAACAGTCGGTATAATAACATTTGCTACATATGGAACGACAACATTTTTTACTTTCAAATTGAATATTTCGTTTATATCGTTTATAGGAATTGTAATGGTTTCTGGATTTTGTGTAAAACGGAAAAAACTATCCAAATACAAGTACAATATGTCAATATAATCAATATCATTTATTTTATTGATTTCAATATAAATTTCGCTTTTCAGAGAAGGAATACGGAAGTTTACAGGAAACCCTGGATTATCAATAATATCTACTGATTTATTCACATAACGACCATTTATTTGAGTATGGTCATTCAGAAATTGAGTGATTTTATTAAGCGCGTCCAATTCTGATAATTCATAATTCAACATCAATGATTGTATGATTTCTCTCTCATTGTACGAATTTTTGAATTTCTCACTAATCATGGCAGATATAGCATCCATTTTCTCATAATTATCAACACGTTTGAACCTCATAACCGCATTACTAGCGCTATTTTTGCTAGAAATATCAATAATATCAAATATAGATGTAAGACAATTCAAATATTCATTGAATTTTATTTTTTTATTCAATCCGATACTACAAATATATTTTATATCTACGATTTCAACATCACGCTGTTTCAAACTCTCGAAATTATTCAATTTGTATCCAGTTTGTAACAAAAATTCATTGATACTATTCAGTATTGGATTCACTGTTTCCAAAAACAATGTTTCTAATTGATTTTTACTATATGGAATAGGAGTATCTTTTGAACGAATGCTAATATTACCATTTAAATATAATTCAATAAAAAAACTCACCAATTCGCCCATATGTTCATGTTCAACATACATAGTTATTTGTTTTTTCTTGAAACTTTCTCTAGAAAGCGACATGATTTGATTTTTATTCAAAAAAGGGATTTTTTTACTAGAACGCGACATTTTTTCGGAATACAATCGATAAATATTTTCTTTTTGAAACCCAGGACTATACTTGATAAAAGGTATTTGTCGAGTAGAGCGTAATTGTTTGAATATTACTTCTAAAGGTAATATAGTTTTATATTCAGGATGTAGAATAATTTCAAATGAGTTGATACCCTTTTCAATATAAGGTAATTGATAATCAGTTTTGTTATAATAAATATTATAAAATGTATCAACAGTATCGTATAATCGTAATAATTGTGGTGTTAATAATTTTTTTGTTTCCGATATTCTACTCTGTTTATTTGTAAAAAAAGTCTCTCTTGATAAAATATTCAATTTACTCAAAAAAGGAAAATAAGTTCGAATAATATATTCTTCATTCATAGCATTATTGATTGCGTAATCGAGAACATCATCGGCAAAACATACATATATTTTTTTATCAATCAAATCGCCGTAATTCAATAATACGGAATTATCAAATGTCAATAATGTATTGTTTGAATTTTCTTGAAAAATAGGTTTGTCACTAGATAGCGGTAAAATATCGAAAGGATTAACAGAATACAACATATTATTGAATGTAGAGAACCTCTTTCCCAAAGGAATATTATATTCAAATTCATTCATATCGAATTTATCATTTATTAATGTATTGATTTTTGATAAAAACATTTCGTGTGATATGTTCTCGATATTAGTATCATTTTCATCAAATAGATTCGATAACTCATCAAGAGAACCGGATAATTGTAAATTCGAAATCAATTGACCGAACATTTCTTTTGAAAAAGTGGAATTGATTTTTGAAACAATATCTTGGTACAATTTCGAGAAATCGATACTATTTTTTACTTTAGAATACAAATATATTTCTTCATAACAAAAATCATTGATACCAAATTCATTGATCAATTTCATTTTGATTGTACTGATTGAATCATCGCCATGTAATAATTGCTTTGAAAATTTAGGAATTACATTATATTTACCGAATTCCGCAATTTCAATTTCGCTAAATAATTCGTTTAAATTGAGAACATCTTCAGATTTACCATTGAAAACGATTACATGTTTCAAGTTACCATCAAAATCTTCTTGATAAACTTTGTATACCTCATTGTATGGAATATATATTTTGTTTGTTTCTTTAGGTATTGATTGGTTTAACAAATCCATGTATATACAATAGAATATACATTTTTACCGATTTTTCTTTACATAGGTTTATAGATAGTATTTTTATCAAGAGAGATATATACAAAGTAAAATGAAAAAGGCTTTGTTGATTGGGATCAATTATACTAGTTTACCAAATGTCTCATTGTCTGGATGTATAAATGATACAATTAATATGCGTAATATGTTGGTAGATGCTTATGGTTTTGAATTATCAAACATTATACATTTACGTGATGATAGTAATGAAAAAACTACATTACCTACACGTGATAATATTTTGAATAATTTGAAATCATTGGCATTACAAAGTTCGAATTTAGAGGAATTATGGATACATTATAGTGGGCATGGTTCTCAAATACGTGATATGAATGGTGATGAGGACGATAAACTAGATGAAATATTGATACCAATTGATTATCAAACAAAAGGGATTATTGTTGACGATGAATTATTAAGTATAATTAAAACTATCAAATGTCGTACTATTTTACTGTTTGATAGTTGTCATAGTGGCACTGTATGTGATTTACCGTGGTTATTCGAATATAAGTCGTCAAATAGTTATATGAGAACACAGCCAAACAAAACCGTATTGACAAATCCAAATATTTTCATGTTTAGTGGATGTAAAGATACACAATCTAGTTTTGATACATATAGTATAGAATCAAAGCAAGCGGTGGGGGCATTTACATATATATTCATTGATTGTTTGAGAAAAGCAAATCATAATAGAGAACTTATGCTTTTGTATAGAGATATTTGTGTTATTTTATCACAAAGAGTAAATAGTCAATATCCATTATTATCATGTTCTAGTGATACACCAAAATATACTTTTACGAGAACAGTAGCTAATCCGAATTCAGGAATAACAACATCGAACTCAACAAAAACAATAATTCAATCAAATATGAAATCGTTGATATATCAATAAAAATATAATAAAGGATGTTTTATCATATTTTATAAAAAATTTATCTAAAAGAAACTGGAACTAGGGCGGTTATTTTTCTTTAGGTCCTCATCATTTGACATTTCACGTGTTGCTTTTCCTCCACGAACCCATCCATCAAGTGCTGCCTCTTCAACTGTATATGCTGGATTTTGAACACGCTCGTTCATTTTACTATCAGTTGGATACAAAGCATAATCGGCAAATGATTTATCCATGATAGTAGAAACACTTTTTCTGTCACTGACAATTTCACCTTGTAATAATTGTGATTCTAAAGTAGGATCACAACTTCCACGACCTAAATAAGGTACGGTTAAAAACGGACGTTCGAAAAGTTGTAACTTTTCAAATTGACGGTCTTGTGCTACTTTTAAAGTCAATAGAGATTCGAAGTCGACAACATCACCATTGATACCAGCACCATGAGCAACACCATCGAAATTTACAGTAGGTTGAGATGTAGCAAAATCTACATGATTATCTGATAATTTTTGACTAAAATAGTTTGATAACATGTAATCAGCTGAACGAGAATTGAAAAGATTTGTCTGAGTCTGGTCGGTTGAATCAGCACCAATTCTACCCATATTATAGAACATATAAGAACTAGATGACATTTTGAAATACTACTATATTATATTATAGATAGAGAATGAATTTTTGAATAATATTATAAAAATAATATAATATTATAAAACCAATAATTTTAATTAGTATGTCTAGATAAATTTCTAGCACAAGCGAATTTGTTACCTTCTTTACATGAAATCATACTACCATAACAAAAATCAGCAAAAGCAGCTTGGTCATTCGGAATAGTAGTACTTGGATTAGAATTGAATGGACGTAAAGATTGTTCAAAAACCAATTGTTCTCCTAAATCTTTGAACAATTTATCGGCAATATCTGGCTGGTCGGGATTTGCCTCACTGACTAATTGTTTTGCTTGTTTCAAAATAGTATCATTCACATTTTTGTTGAATGCTGGAGGTGCTGGTTTTTTATTAGGATTATATTCATAATCTGTCATCAATACATTACCAAAGGGATTCGAAGAATTCGTTTCATCAAAAACATCATTCGGTATAGGAATATTATTTTCTTTTAAATAAGCAAGCGCTGGGTTCTCGAAAGACTCCTTTATTTCATTGGATAATTTCTTAGATTCATTCTTTTCATTCTCTTTTTTATGGTAATAATGTAATAAGAAAATAGCGCCGATAGTAATGGCGCTAACCAGTAACAATCGTAGATTATAGGATACCAAAAACCCGAACAGAGTCAATAAAACGATGGTTCTCGTAACCGCGTTCAATTTTTGCTCATAGGTCATGTTATCAACAGGGAAAAATTCAAAAATATACTTTTGATTAAATAAAATATTAGGATTTTCCGACCAAAATGGAATATATTTTGTCCTGTTGCGAATAATTGAGGTATTGTCACTATTATAATAAGAATTATTTATATTATCAATGTTCTCAATATATGTATTATTTGACAAATCGAATTCCACTTTTGATGTTTTCAGTTTTTGTTGATTCATTATATATATCTTTCATATATATTTCCAAAAAGAAGTTACGATTTTACTAAATAAAAGATTCCATATGAATATTTTATTTTACAACTGGAAATTATTCATCTAAAATATCATTGAGGTGTTTTTTTACACATTTTGAATCCATCTGAAAAGTATCGCATTTAGTTGCTTGTGGAACAATTTGTAAAACACATTTTGATTTTTCGCCATATAAAGGCTCTGTACATCCTTTCTCTTGATTTGGTGTAGTATCTTCGATATTTTTCATTGTTTTTTTCAGTTCTCTATAGGATTTGGTACATCTAGACCGGAAATGTTCATATCGTTCTCGAACCATTTTATACGTTAATCCAGAATTCTTTCCCAACATTTTGTTTATCAATTCATGTAATTTATAAATATATTTTGAGAACGATTCTCTTGATTCCATATGTCTCATTTTCAATGGTAATCGTTTGAAATTTTTTACTAAATTTTTACGGCATTTTCCACATGGTAATACATAACGCAAACTCAATACAAATTCATAATAATGTTTTTTATCATCACAACTAGGCTTTACTGGATAATTGAAACTCATTGTATGTAAATAATGCCACATTCCAGGACCCCAAACAGTTGTAAGCATTCCATCATTACTATTATAATCTTCTGACGAATATACTTTTTTCATTTTATCCAAACTAGGTTTTCTGTTTTTTCTGGTTTTTGTCATTGATAATCTGAATCTGTTATAGTTATACAATATTGACAAAATTAAATTTGCTAAATGAAAAACTATAATTCTGAAGCAAAAAAATACAAAAAAATACAAAAAAATACAAAAAAATACAAAAATTTACAATAAATAGTATCTAGGCGATTGTTTTCCGTTTTTATAGAAAAAAAAATATATATAATTAAAATATAGAATGGCCAACATTATTGATGTTTTGAAAAGATATATTCGACCATATTATTATTATATTATTACAATTGTAATCATTCTGATTTTTATCTTGATTAGTTACTATGCTTATTATAGCGTATACGCAAATAAAAGTTCGAACAAATTCACAAATGTAGCAAACGCAAATATACGTTCAAAAGACGTAAATATTTATTTATTTCACGTAGATTGGTGTCCTCATTGTAAAAAAGCCATGCCTGAATGGAACGCTTTCAAAAGCATTTACGAAAACAAAGAAGTAAATGGATATACGGTAAAGTGTATAGATATCAATTGTACAGAAGAAACATCAGAAGTAGCAAATATTATCAATTCGTATAGTATCGAATCATATCCAACTGTCAAGATGGTAAAGGACCAAAATACTATTGAATTTGATTCGAAAATTACCAAGAATGCTCTAGAACAATTTGTCAATATGATGACAAATAATTAGAGTATGATTCAAAATTCATTGAGCCATTTTCGTTAATTGTTCTTCTTTATATTTAGCAAAAGATTCTGAACCATAATTGATTAATTTGATTCTTTCTTCCATACTAGATACAGTATTGAAAATATTATAAATCGAAATACGTGGAGATATAATAGTAATTTCCATAGCAATATCATCATGTTTTTTGTTTGAAAAAACATGTTCAATCGTTTTGTTCATAATATTCATCAAATAGTCAAACATAGTAGAATTAGTATCGATACACTTGTTGTCATTTGTCGAATATTCATTTTGAATACCAAATACTTCATCATGATTTACGCCATCATTCAAACAATTATTGATGGGATAGTTTGAGAAAAATGCTCCATCACAATAACATTTATCATCAATTATTATAGGTGAAAACACGATAGGTAGAGCACTAGAGGCATAAACAGCATCGATTACTCTTACATCTGGATATGTTTTGTATGAAAAATCAACATTTTCAAAAGTATTTATTTCAGTAGCATAAATATGTATTTCAATATTTGTGAGTTCATAGAATTCCTTCATTGTAATATTAATCATAATATCTTTACCTTTGAATAATGGCTCAAATATATCCTCTAATACTTTGATATCAAAAATTCCTTTTTTTTGTAATGACGCAAAGATCATTTGTACATCAAATTTGAAAACATTATGCCAAGGACGTTTTATCAAATAATCATCACATATATCCCAATCGTATTTAAGAGCTAACATAATTGCTAGCATTGAACCAGCAGACGTAGAATAGATAGTTTCAATATTATCGATATTCCAATAACCTTGTTGATTACTATTACGCAATACACCATAATATGTAAAACCGGCTACACCACCACCTGGTATAACTAAATGTTTTATATTGTTTTTTTGTATTATCAATGTATTTGATTCGTTCTTTGTATCAGTTTCTAGAGTGTCCATTTTATAATAATATACGTAATTAATTTTATGTTTTTCTTGTTATATATATTATAATATGTCTTGTTTTTTATTCAATAATGAGGATGAAACGAAACAGAAAATAAATATCGATGACCTTTATGAACGAAAACAACAAAGAGATTTGAAACAATTGAATATTTTCAATAAGATATTGAATAGAGTTCATAAAAGAATTACAGTAACAGCACGTAACAAACCGAATGAAACCCATATTTGGTTTACCGTTCCAGAATATATTTTTGGAGAACCTGTTTATGATAAAGGTGACTGTACAGGGTATATAGTAGCGGATTTAGAAAAAAGTGGCTTTTATGTAAGATATATACATCCAAATACGTTGTTTGTATCATGGCAAAATTGGGTTCCGTCTTATGTGAGAAATCAGATTAAAAAAAAGACCGGAATTGTTTTAGATGAAAAGGGGAATGTTGTCAAAAAAGAGGAAAATGAAGAGGAAGATGGCAGTTTAGATAATAAATTATTCAATGATAAACAAAATAATTTACAAAAGAATGGAAAACAATATACTCCTATAGGACAATACAAGCCTACTGGTAATTTAGTTTATAATCAAGAAATGTTCGAACGGATAGAAAAGCGGTTTTCATAGTCGTTTTGCTCTCGATTTGCGATTCGTTTTTTGTATTTTTTTGGATTTGTGTGATTTTTTTGAATTCTTTTTATGAGTTTTTTTTCTCCCGCCAATTGTTTTTGTATCGTTTTTTTTCTCCATTTTTTTGATATTATTTAGTATTGAATCATATATTTCACCTATTTCGATATCATTAATATAATTATTTTCGGTTATTTCTTTAACAAATACTCTTATAGCGGACTCGACAATTTTATCTTTGTGTTTATGTAATCTACTACAAATATCTTCTCTTATTTTTTCTTGAGATAAAGATATAATTACATTTAAAACAATACCTAAAAGAGGTATTTGTGTAACATCTAAATTTTTCAAAGAATCAGCCATGTTTTTCATATCTGCGACTTGACCTAATGTTCCACCTAAATTATTCATATCCGCGACTGAATTTAATGTTCCATCTAATTTTTTCATATCATTTGCCGCATCAGTAACATTACTGATATTGTTTGTTAAGTTTTTGGTAGATTCCGCAGCATCAGAAAGAGCAGCGATATTATCTGTTAATCCACCACCTAATTGGGTAGTTACAGGTCTTGCGTTATCAACAACCAATGGACTTTTTAATTTGTTGATTTCTTCATTTAATTTGTCGATTTCATTTTTCAAACTAATATTTTCTTTGTATACATTCGTAAAAATAGTATCTTTTCCGGTTGTATCTTTTTTATTTATTATATCCTTCATAATTGACAATATTTTTATTTTAAGTTGTTTATCATCTTTAATTTTGGTTTTGATTGTTTCTATGAATTTATTGATAATATTATCAACAATTTTTTTATTATTTTTACCTTCATTCATGATATCAATGATAGTATTTGTTATAGCAGGTTCTGCTTCTCTGCCTATTTTTTCTAAATCATTTTTCAATAAAGCAGTAATAAAACTCATGAATATCTATTTGTAATAGAATGACAAAAAAATTGACATAATTATATTGAAAAAATTCAAATAATATAATTCCTATGACAGAAACGATTGAATCAAGTCAACATAAAATAGTAATCGATTATTCGCAAAAAATAATTATTAAAGTTGAAAATGTAAAAAATAAATCTATATCCAATGTACAACTACATAATATGAATATTCCAGATAGTTCTTCTAAATCATTCTCTGAAATACCATCTGAAATTGAACGCAAAGATACAATAATCAAGAACAATTCAAATTCGAAAACAAAAAAAAAGAAAAAAGAATCGTCTTTTTTAGAAAAATCGAAATTATGGGAAATTTTTGATAGTGACAAAAAAGATTTAGATGATTCGAATGATACGAATAATACAAACGTTGAATCCAAATTGACCTGTATATATTCATCGAATAATGAATTATGTAATCTATGTAATTCTCAATTGATGTTGATGGATGATGGATTTCCAACTTGTACAAACCCGATGTGTGGAGTGATGAATAGAGATATTTTAGATTATTCACCAGAATGGCGATTTTACGGAGCGGATGATAAAAACGCAAATGATCCTACTCGCTGTGGTAATCCTATCAATCCATTGTTAATGGAATCATCTTTTGGTTGTAAAGTATTATGTGGTACAAAATCATCATATGAGATGAAAAAGATTCGTAAATGGACAGAATGGCAATCCATGCCCCATAAAGAAAAATCGTTATATGATGAATTTCAATTCATTACTATTATGGCACAAAATGCGGGCATACCAAAAATTTTCATAGATGATGCTATGGCAATTCATAAGGACATTTCAGAACAAAAAATGTTTCGTGGTATGAATAGGGATGGCATTAAATCCGCATCGATTTATATTTCATGTAGATTGAACGGTTGTCCAAGAACAGCTCATGAAATTGCTGATATATTCAAATTAGACAAAACGAGTGCTACAAATGGTTGTTCTATGGCTGTCAATATATTACATAATATAGAACGAAATATAGAACCATCTAACAAAGCGGATTTATGCTTAACAACACCTAGTTTGTTTATTGATAGATATTGCAGTAAATTGAATTTCAATCAGGAATTAACGATGCTTTCAAAATTCATAGCAAACAAGGTTGAACAGAATAATATAATTACTGATAATATACCACATGCTATTGCGGCAGGTATTGTATATTTTGTAGCACAATTATGTCAAATGAATATTACAAAACAAGATATAAAACAGGTATGTGGTGTAAGTGAAGTAACTGTGAATAAATGTTTCAAAAAATTGGATTTATTACGTGACAAACTTTTACCGAAAGCAATTATAGATAAATATACATAGTTTCTACAAAATATTTAGGAAACTGATGAATGGATATATGTGTATAATATATAGATTATTATTTGTATTTATATATTATATATTTTTTATGGAAAACGAACTTGCTGAAAATATCAAGATGGAAATTACAGAACCGATACCCAAATTGGTTTTTATTGTTCCATATAGAGACCGGGTTCAACATCAGGCATTTTTCAAAAGACATATGAAAACAATATTAGAAGATATGCCTGAATCAGATTATAAAATTTATTATATTCATCAGTGTGATAATAGAGAATTTAACAGAGGTGCTATGAAAAACATTGGTTTTTTAGTAATAAAAGAAAAATATCCCAACGACTACAAAAATATAACATTAGTTTTCAATGATGTAGATGTAATGCCTTTTACCAAAAATTTTTTGAATTATGATACCACTGAAGGTGTAGTAAAACATTTTTATGGTTATACGTTTTGTCTTGGTGGATTGTTCTCAATAAAAGCAGGAGATTTTGAAAAGATTTCGGGTTTTCCAAATTTATGGGCTTGGGGGTACGAAGATAATTTAATTCAAAGACGTGCATCAAAGGCAAATTTGATTATTGACCGAAGTAATTTTTATCCTATCATGGATAAAAATATATGTCATTTAAAAGATGGTTTTGAAAGAACTATCAATAGAAAAGAATTTGATAGGGTAATCAATGAAACAGATGAGGGATTCCAATCGATAAATACATTGAATTATTCTATCAATGAAGAAACCGGATTTGTTGATGTCACTAGTTTTTTTACAGCATTTCAAGAAAATACACAGCAAAATGTTGTTCATGATATAAGAAAAGGCACTCCATTTGTTTTACAAAATAACATTCGAGGAAGACCTAGACCTAAAATGAGTATGGGAATTGGTTTTAAATAATCGTTTTAAGAATACGCATACAAGTTATTGATTATGTTGTTTATATTATTGATAATCATTATTTTGTTCTCGTTTTTTCGAATAGAATATATAATATTATAAAGTGAATTTAACAACAATACTTTATTTTGATAAGGTATTATGTTATTGATAGTGATTTCAGATATAATTGCGTTTATAGATGCTATAATTATTGTTCTCGAATAATTTCGTTTAAGTGAATAAACAACATTGAACAAATTATTTATAATAGTGTATATATTGTTATAGAATGGCGTAGGAATTGGTGTAGGAATTGGTGTAGGAATTGGTGTAGGAATTGGTGTTGGCGTAGGTGTAGGAATTGGTGTTGGCGTAGGAGGTAGAACATTTTTTTGAAATTCACCAATATAATTACCAGGCGGTGAACAATTAAACGTAACATCAACATCAGTAGTAGTAGTGTTTATTGAAATACCCATACCAAACATCAAACTAGATTTCCATACCAAACAAGTAAAATGACCGGTAGCTTGAGAAAATCCAGGATTATTGAAATCATACAAACTGATTTCGTTGTACCAATCATCAACCGCTTTTTTCATCAAATACATAACATCGAGACCATATCCTTTGTAATATGCCAGATTTTCGCTGTAGGATTGATTTCCGCTATGTTGAAATGAACTAGTAGAAACCAAATGATAAGACCATTGTTTTGAAAAATTAGTAATACTATCGTCCCAAGTCAACGGCGGAGATTGATGTTTTGCTCTGTATATATTTATATAATTCGCTATTTCTTGTTTCTGTGATGTAGTTAGAAGAGGTTGTTGGATAGACATTGATATATATTTTGTTAATAATAAAATATGTACTAAATAACATTTATAAAGCATTCATGCTCACAAAATTAATTACAAAACTACAAATCCAAATTAGAAATTCTAAACATCATTTGATATCACATCACGAATTATATTATTACGTAAATGGATAAGAGAATCAGATGAATTCTTATTATCATTAGTAACTTGATTTTCATGTATTCTATATAAAACCAAGACATCGTCCAAATTATAAACAGCCGAATATTTTTTCATAAGTTTCAATTCTAATTCATAATCTTCTAATATATAATCGACGCCATGATTTATATTATAATTCCCAACATTGAGAACAGCACTTTTTCGAAAACAAATAGTAGGATGATTCATAAACCAACGCGGTAGTTTGTTTAAGAAATCATTCCATGACAATCGAGAAACAAGTTCGGTTTTACTCAAAAATGTTTTTTCTTTTGGATTATCAGGATTATTATTCGAGAACATTTGAATATTAGAACCGCAAATTACACAATTTTGATTGTTTTTCATGAATTCAATTTGTGCTTGAATACGTTCAGGAAGCATAATATCATCCGAGTCCATACGAAAAATCAATTCATTAGTACATAATTTTACGCCATAATTCAATGAATAAGAAACACCCATATTGTTCTCGAATTTATGATATTTTATTTTACAAAATCGAGAAGTTTTCATAAAAAAATCCAATTCTTTTTCTAATATTCGAGAACATTCATCATTCGAACCATCATTAATCCATATAATTTCAATCGAAAAATATCCTTCTTGTAATTTAATGGAATCCAAACATTCTCTCAAATATAATTGTGGAGTATTATAGCTCGGCACCAATAGTGAAACTGAAAATCGAGGTTCTCGTAATTGTGGTGGAATGGTGATATCATCAATAGTATCATAATTATCATTCGCAGTTCCCCATGCCTGATAAGCATATACTTTTTTATGTCCAGTATAAGCAAGACCTGTAAAATGGATTGGTAAAAAACAATGACTAGGAAATACGGAAAAATCCTTGTATTTGCCTGTTTTCAAAAATCGGGTAATAGCACCGGGTCCTACAGTGCCCCATGCTCTAACATTTTTATTCATTTCACTATAATCATCAGTTAATATCCATTCAATAATATCTTTACACATAGGATATTTTGGTAAAAAACCCATTGTTCCAGTGGCGACTAACTGAGAACGAACTATTTCGTTTTCGAAAGTAGCAAAAGCATAACAGCCATGAAAATATTCATCAAAAGGTTCAATACATATAGAGTCAGCATCAACAAAATAACCACCGTATTTGTACAAAATTTCCCACCGCATAATATCAGCTTTTCCATTATATTCCGGCATTTCATCAATTTCTTTTTGACATCGGAATATCATGTTCCGTTTTGTTATTTCATCTTCATTCCAAAAAATGTATTCAAAATCCGGATGTTTTTCTTTCCAAGTATTCATCATTTTCAAAGGTGACTTTTTTGGTCCTATCCATAATTGATGTAAAATTTTGGGTATCATTTATCAATATAAATATTCATATTTTTATATTGATTTGTTTCAATTTACGTTCTGTGTAATTTATAAGTTAAACCAATTTCATTATCGGTTTCCCAAATACCAGATATTTTCAAAAAAAAATTGGAATGGTTCTCATTCATATTATCATAATTTTTATATCCGTTGACATTTGAACTCTTTACTTGTGTAAACGAATGTAAATCATTGTATATTTTCATACTACCCAAATACAATTGTTTTGATAATGTATTGGAAATTTTCCGAGCGCATTTATTCATATATTTATAATGCTCCAAAATACGGTATTCGATTTTAGCGAATTCTTGTATAATAGGCAAATTTACATGTGAATAAGAATGGAATTTGATTAAATTTCGATTTCCTACTTTTTCAATAGCGATTTCTTCAATAGGAAATGAAAAATAGATACCGTTCATAGTAAATAATTCATTTGAATACAAAAGTTTGGTGAATTTACCTTCCATAATTATATTTTCTTTCGTATCGCAATGAAAAATATTGTTTAATGAAAAATGTTTTAAATCTAATAATATATTCATGATATTCTATGGATATTGAAATAACAATTTTACTGTTTATTTCGTTTTTGTTTTTATTTATTTTATAGACATCTATTGTTTATTTTGGTGTAGGTACAATATTGCCCGACGCATCCAATAATGGCTTATTTGAAATATTACCTGACAAGTCAGTAGGTATAAGTGGTGCTGGTTGTAATCCTGCTATTTTTGTGTTTGCTCCATAAAAATTACTAGATAAATCAAATATGTTTTTTTGTAATTCAGGTATTATTTTTGTCATTAAAGTATTATTATCTATAGAATTTTTAGAATTTATATTGTTCTGTTTTATCAGATTAGCAGACAAATCTGTAATTTGATTATTCATAGTATTGATTATGCTTTGCTCTTTTTTGTCAAAATTTTCGAAAACTTTCATAAAAAAATGACTAACAATAATGACTAAATAAAATATTAGTAATCCTATCATCAAAAATGTTTTGATATTAAAAAAAAACTTGGGTAATTTCATATTTTTTGTTAATTTTGATAAATTCATTATATAATATATAATATATAGTATATAAAAATGTCTGCTAGATTGAATATGAAAGAATTACCATTAATTTCGTGGAAAGGAAGATCTTTCAATCAAATTACTAGTTCTATAAAAAAAAATGGCATAGTCAATAAAACAAATCTAAATGGCAAGCGTAATTTTTTTCATGCTCTCCCTTTGAAAATATATCGTCGCGAAATAGCATCAACTTTCGATATGAGTCATTGTAATTCTAGAGTTTCAATTAAAATCAATGAATTTGATATGCCAAATGGAACGATAATTAATTCAAACAGTTCTAAACAAAATGGTTTAGTAAATACATTGGATTTCAATATAACTTCAAATACTACTGAACGACCAGGATTATGTAAAGATAATTGTATATTATCACAAGCAGATAATGCTAAGCGTAGATTAAGAAGTAGTGGTATGATAAAACGTAAATACAATGAATCAAAAAACAACGATACTTATTATACATCTACAACCCAATATTTAGTAAGTAGAAATAGAACATTTCAACAGAATCAATATAATTACATTCGTGTAGGAAATTCGAGCGCAACTCCAGGAGATAGTTTATCCGTAGCAAATTTATACTCACCACAAGGAATAACTCATTGTAAAAAATATACTTTTAGTGCTGTTGTTACTTTCCAATATCAATGGGTCGATGCTTTAGATTATACGGTTACTATACCAATCGGTAGTTATTCAGTTGATGATATTAATGGTATTTTTCAACAAACAATGAATTCAAATGGTCACTATTTGATTTATAATTTTACAAGAACAAAAGTATTTTTATTGAATATTGCTTATAATAATTTATCAAATGTAATTGAACTTCAATCAAAAGCCGCAAATATTACCATTTTTTCAACAGTTAATTATACTGTTCCTACATATGACCCAGCAGGTCAATCAAATAATGGTTATATACAATTGCCAGCTAATTTACAGTGGAATTTGAACTCGGTAACAAAAGTACCTGGATTCAAAATATCATCGAATTCTTTTACCAATGCTATCGGATTCACCGCAGGAAATTATCCTACAACTAGAATTGTAGATGTCAATACATCGAATTATTCACAAAACCAAACTAGTTTATCAAGTTTCACACCTGGATTAAAACCAGTATACACGCGTGTCCATTACAAACCCAATAACCCACAATTCGCACAACAAGGAGCAGTTACATCTAGTTCTTTGACAGCGAGAGTCAGATATAATTCTATTACAGATTCTACTGTAGCATACAGAAATGCTTTTGGAAAAGCAGTTGGAAATGCTCTGGCATATGGTGTTCCAGAAGGCGGATACACAATAAAAGACAAAATTGGTTATCCGTTGACAAAAACACCAATTTTTTCGAAGTATAACAATATTGTAAGAGCATGTGTTCCTAGAAAAAACTATAGTGCCTAAATAATTATATATAAATATTTACGTAAAAATATTTAAAAAGTAAAATATTATATTTATTAGTAAAATAATATTTTATATGAACAATTTAATACCCACAATCGGAACAATTTTCTATTTATATGTATCAAACATGCTCAAAAATGCTTTTTTGAAAAATGAAAAAAACATATGTAAATCGAAATCCCTGTATTATTTTTCCGTAATACACAATACTTTGTTGACTACTTTTAGTTTTTATACATTTGTATCTTTATGTCGACTTGTTTTTGAACAAGGTATTTTACGTGGTCATAATGTTTTTATGTCTCAGTCCCATATAAAAAAACTGATATTTTGGTTTTATATATCGAAATACTATGAATATTTTGATACATTTTTATTATATTTGAAAGGGCGTGAACCAATTTTTTTACAAAAATATCATCATGTTGGGGCTGTAATATGTTGGCATTTATGTTATTTTTGCGATGTAGATATGATTATTTACGGTAGTTTGTTGAATTCAGGAGTACATTCTATCATGTATTTTTATTATTTGATGACATTATTCAAAATAAATATAAGAGGAATGCGTATGTACATAACAATACTTCAATTATTACAACTGATAGTAGGTGGGATTGGCGCATTATATTTCTTTTATCCACCCATAGAAACAAAATCGAACTATGGAATAATAATTTTTTTCAATATATATATAGCTGGTCTAGTATATTTTTTTAGTGAATTCATGGTGAAAAATTATTTCAACAAGAAAAAATTAGAATGAAAATTAGAATGAAAAATATATTTTATTTTGTACGAGAATGTCCTTTTGAATTTTTTGTATTCGATTTTTTGGTTCTATTCGATTTGTTCTTGTTTTTTGTAAAAAAATAAACATTACCACTACGTAATTTCATACTATTGATAAAATTCAATGATTTTTTATTGTTGAATTCTATTTTGCTATCATTGTTTCCATGTATTTTCTTCAATAAAGTCATTCCATCCGTATCATCAATTGCCAATTCCTCATTATTTTCAATCCATTCATATTCGTAATCGTAATCTTTTATGCTATTTACACTACCTCCTACCAACGTCTCCTCGTTTTTTTCGGTATCATCATCTTTTACTGGTTCATTATTTACGATGCTTTTCACGCTCTTTGCTGTCTTTTTTTTACTACTTTCAGTAGTTTTTTTTTCAATAGTTTTCGCGGTTTTCACAGTTTTTTCTTTTTTGATAGTTTTCGCGGTTTTCGCGGTTTTTTCTTTTGGTACCAATTTGAACAATACTCTAGGGTTTTGATTTCCAGCACCACCATTTCCCCAAGACATATCACATTTGATATTATTTTCATCATTTGTAATAAGTTCAAAAGCATGGTCGCTGGTTTTTTTCACATCATTCAGAACAATTTTTGGAATCATATCTCTTTCAAAATTTCCGTTACTGAATATACAAAAAAATTTGTTCTCTTGTTTCTTATTGAAAATACTAGATATATCATTCAAGTTTTCTTTTACATATTCAATCGTATTATCGATGAAATCATCAAACGATTTATTTACTATGTTTTTTTTACTGATATTTTTAGTATATTTAGAATCGCGTAATATTTTATGAAATTCAGCGGTAATTCCAGATTTCGGAATTGAAACAGATTTGGCAGTTTTCATCCATTCATTTCTATTAGATGGAATATCTATTTCTAAACTACTACATATATCTTGTAAATAATTACGCGAGTCGGATGAATCTGGCCAAAAAAATTCCAGATAAGATTTGCCGAACAATTTCAATCCAGAGGCACTTTCAGTATTGACAGCGGCAAATTCAGCCAACTGTGATATTTTGTTTTTGGTATTAGACGAGAATTTGAATTCGATTTTTACTATTTTTTGAACATCGTTATGAAATACATGTAATTCAAAATCATGTGATGTAGTTTGACCACCTTTGCGTATGAAATCAATAATACTATAATTCGTATCGTTATCACAAACATCATTGGCGGATTCTAATACAATTGATATCCACTGTTGTTGTAAAGACATCAATTTGTCAGATATTACGTTTTGGAAATCTTCTTGGAAATAGGATGGCTCTGTATAAAACAAATTATACAAAGCCATTTCTCTGATTTCATTGAACCAAATATTCTTGTCTTTTTTAATGATATCTTTATAATCAAAAAATAGTTTGTACACTGCCTCCCAATTTTCTTTTGAAAATTCTCTATCCACATTCCATTTTTCTTGAAAATCGTCTAAATTTTCGATTTCTAATAATGACATAAAATGCTGTAATATAATATAAAATTATATATTATATTTCGATTTATCTACAAAAAATTAATTTCAACATTGTTTTTCATACACCATTGAACACATTTTTGTATGTTTATTTTTATCAAATTATCAATTTTGTCTTGTTTGTGTTTACTAGATATCAATGATATAGTATAATGTATATTTTCAATCTGTTGTTGTCCAAATATGGCATTGAATTCTTCTAATTTATTGACAAATAAAAATGGAATTGGAATATTCAAAAAACGATGAATGAACAATTCAGTAACTGAATTTTGAGTACGGGAATCAGGTAGTAACATTTTCTCAAATGCGCGATACAAAAACGGATAGAAATTTTCACAAGAATTGAACAAAAACCCTTTACATACTACATATTTTTCGGAATTGGCATACCTACTTGTTTGTGGTTTGATTATATATACTTTTTCATAAAAAGATGACAAAATATAGAGCAAATCGATACTATGCTGCATAAAAGTATCGAATATTTTCAAAACAAATACTCCTCCTTTTTTCTGCATAGTTAACGCATAAATTATTTGCCCAAATAATAATTGACTTATATTTATTTCTTGGTTGTTGAAATCCAATGAAAAATCAAAACCTCCATCGGCTGTTACCAAATCCATAGAAGAAGCATATTTTTCTTTACAATATACAAAATTATCTAATGATAATATGTTTCCAGTTTTATCGGCAGCAGTTTCTATAATAACGTTCTTGTTTTGCCTTAAAAAATGCTCTGTTTTTTTCCATGCCGGAATATTTGGGTCATTAGTATTATCTAGAATTGTCATACCAAAATATTTATCATAAGGACAATTACGTAAATTAGTAATCGCCTCAATAAACCCACCCGGCCCTTCCGCCAAATGGAAAGAACATAGTGGTTTTGTATCGAAAGTCAAATTAAATGTATTGATTATTTCAATCATTTTGAAATAAGATCTAGACAATGGTTTATGTTTGGACACACTCTTTTTTTTGAATGGTATAGGACTATGAATATACTCATATGGATTGGTATATTTTTTGAAAATATCCCAATCTTTTTCGCAATTATTCAAACTTTCTTTCATTTGATATAAATAATATGAAAGGGAATTTGATATAATTGGCATTGGTAGTAATTCATTATCAATACAATCAATATTTTTATAAATCAAACAAGATGTTCTTGGTAATAAATAATAGGTCATTATATATGTAAAAAAATTAGATATATAACTATCTGTTTTATTTTTATATTGTTTTATTTATGTTGAATCTATGTTTGTTTCCGAGATAGGCACAAATTTTTTCAAAGGAATTTTCTGTTTTCTTATTTTGACCGGCTTAGCATTCATCGGAATTATGATAGATTCGACTATTTTTTCTGCGTTCGATTCTTTTTCTGTTATATTTTCTTCACCCTCTTTTTCAAGTAGCTCTTTTTGTTTGAAAATGACCTCGGCCATTTTTTTTACATCGATATTTCTTACTTTTTTGAAAACAAAATAACGGTTCATAAAAGATATCTGTTTTTCTTCTGGTGTCATATAAATTGCTGTTCCGTAATCTGCTTTACGACGAGGATTTTGTTTTATTTCCATCTCCATAGATGAAAACAATTCTGAAAATAATCCACTCGAATTTGGCATATTCATATGATTGGCATCCTCTTTTGATATCAAAATAAAACCATAATCTTCCATAATTCGAATGAAATAATCGAAATTGACCAAATATTCACGGAATGTCTGATTGATACTTTCTTGATATACATTGATAGAATAACCTAGACTCATTTCATCATCTGGAAAACCAGTTTGATCATACATTTTTGTAATTTCGTATATTTTCTTATCGTCTTTCATAATAGACATACTTTCACCATTTATCTTTGATTTCAATCGATTGAAAACTGTCTTGCCATCGTAACAAGTGCCAATGAAATATCCCTGTACCTTTGTACACTCTGATATATTTCTCAGAAATTCATGTAATTTCGTTTCATTTTCAAAGAAATAATGCATAGCAAATTGACAAGAACTAATTTGAAACCCGTTTTCACCTATACCATATTGATTATATACACCTCTACCCAATAAAGATTCGTCTTTTGGACCATTTCCAAAAACGGCTTTTGTGATTTGTTTATCTTTTTCTGTATTGAATGCTTGTCCATTTCTGATATTCAGACCACTATCACCTGTAACAAAGAGTGCTTTTGGCATATATTTGTTTGTTTTACGTTCTCGTAAGAATCTGGAACAAGCGCCATCGATTTGATTATGAATATTATCTTTTGAAATATCAATACCAAATACAAAACTTAGTTTTGAACGAATCCATTTCGATAGATCACCTGCTTTTCCTACAGCATAGTCTATTAATGTATCACCTCTTGTGGCAACACCAGTAATGAGATTTTTCTTTACAAATAAATTATGAAAATCACGTAATGAGCGCGTGCTTGTTTCATTGGATGTACGTTTGTAATAAACGTCTTCAGTCGTTACAAATTCTGGTATCCCTTCACCGGTTGTTATCATTTCATCGGTAATAGCATTATGAATCGAATGCCAATTATTATTAGCTACATGATAAGCATTACCGTAATTCTTCAACCCAGCACGGAGTTCAGCTGTTTTATCATAACGAACTCGTAATGGAACCCATTTCCATCCATCTTTGTTTGTTTCTACGTATTTAAATTCAACGATAGTATCTTCTTCGAAATATTCGCCTTCTTCTGTCATCATTAATATATTCGAACCGTCTTCTTTCAAAACAACATTACAAAAACATGCGTCTGGGTCATACGGGTCAGTAGGTTGAAATGGAACCGGTTTGTATGTTTCTTCATTATCAATATCATCGGGTGATGGCAAGTCATCGTTCAAAATATACTGACATGGATTGATAAATCCGTGTTTTCTTTCATCAAAGCCACAACGTAATATCAACGTTTTATATTGTATCAAATTCTGTACTCCTTCCATACTTTTACCATCTTGAAAAATATGATGTATTTCATCCTTTCCAGTTTTGTCTTTTTTGATGGTTACTAAGAAATCGATAGTATTGAATTCAGCGGGTTTCCATTTGAATGAATAATCCCATGTAGATTTGTATAGAGGTCCCGCCATTCCACCAATTTTCATTCCACCAACCGCTAAATTAGATGGAGTAAAAATCAAACCATCGGTAGTGTACTCAAACGTATCGTCTTTTAATTTACTAAGAATTTTAGCACATCCATCGAAAATGGAATTATTTTCATTTGCTACTTCGAAAGATTTACATTGAATACGGAAATTCACAGGTATATTTGCTTTGTTATTGGATACTTCTCCTTTTGTCTCTAGAATCGAAATTGGTTTTACTAATTCAATCAATTCATTCAATAAAGGTAATCGAAATTTGGTTTCAATTTCAGTGTTATTTGTAGGAATAAATACGAGATCCCGAACTGATTTTTTATTGATATAATAAACATCGAATGCCGCATATAAATTGATGAAATTACCATTTTTATCATATTTAATATGTTCTCCATCCAACAAACTTTCATAAATAGTTTTTTCATTGGTTTTCGCTCCCACAAATATAACGTTCATATTCGTATCAATCAAATATATTTTACCTTGTTCTGAAATATACAACAATTTCCTTTCTCCATCGGCCTTTTCAGTAACAGTATAATTATTTCGAATATTAGGTAATCCTACAACGTCATTTTCTGGCTGTATATTTTCCATTTGAAGTGTAAATGAACTAGGGCCAACAAAATCTTTTGGAAGAATACGAGAAACCGGTTTATAATCATCTCCATGAATCAATTTCATATATGATTGTAAAATTACGTTACGCTCAACATATGAAATAGGGTATTTTGAACCTTGTAATCCACTGAGTACTGTGCGAATCGATTTTTTTATACAATCTAATAATTTTACGGGGGTATCAAAATTCGAACTAGTACCAACTTTCGAATTATCCACTTCTAATTCGATTTCATACATTTCAGCGTTTCCAAATACTCCCGCTTCTTGAATCGTATATTGCGGTATAGGTATTTTGTTTGTTTTCTTAGAATTTTTCACAATACTCAAATCGGCAAAAATCGGCATATCTGAGTGATAAAACCGAACACGATTCATACAACGAAATGTTTTTTTAGAATCCATCCATTTTGATATAATATTACGCGCAATATTGGATTGAATATTGAAATCTTCTTCGGTTTGATAAGAAACGCGAAAATTAAAATCATCCATATCCAATTTTTTTATAGGGGTCATAAGTTCTCCATTCTTTTTCATGGCAGTTGATTTTTTTGTGAATTTCAATTTATTGAATACAGTGGATGGCATATCAATGACTTTTTGAAGACTATTGGTTCTACAATATTCTTGTATCAAATCTGAACCTGTAATTTCAGCACGAATATTCGACATTTTTGTAATACCAGTTCTAGTATCCGTATATTCACTATAAATACGTAAAATTTGTGTTCCATTGATATTTTCTGGTTTGAAACCACACGCATATAGTTGTTTTACCACATTATCATAATCGATTTTAGATATTGGCCGTGATAATTTTGGATTAGTACCAAAACGTATTTCTAATTCATTTACTTTTCGGTCGATTACTAAGTGCGGCTTACTTTCTAAATAATATTTTACAATATTTTCGAATTCTTCTTTCTTTCGTTTAGAATCTGGTTCTGTAGAATTATTCGGCGTTACTTTAGTATTTTCCATAATATATTATCTTATATAGTAAAATCATATATTATTTTGTTTTTAATTCAATTTTCTAATGCCATTTACATATTTCGCAAATTTGCTCATATAATTCAT
>Ga0114968_10000450_pt1 | contig 30644 bp, 34 predicted proteins | sample M_130807_EF_Meta_FD_87020 | JGI IMG/M metagenome (GOLD analysis project Ga0114968, IMG submission 87020) | Freshwater microbial communities from Lake Montjoie, Canada to study carbon cycling - M_130807_EF_MetaG | ecosystem: Environmental > Aquatic > Freshwater > Lake | place: Lake Montjoie... | reverse complement strand
TTCTTTTTTAAAGAAAGTAGAGTCTATTTACCCAAATTTAGTGGGTTTTCCAAGTTACATACTCTACAACAAGGGCAAGAAAATCATTTATGATGGTGATCGTTCAGTGGAAAATATGGAACGCTTTATGAACGAAGTGATTTAGTAGCTTTTTTTAATTTAACTCAAATAAAATTCTTAGATAATAATAAAAAAATGAATGAAGAAGAGAAGAATGCCTTTAGAGAATATTTGATGACGATGAGTGATGAAGACTATACATATTTTAAGGAAAAAACGGGATTAGATCGAGACAATTTGTATACAAAAATAATTCAAAGTGATTTTACTGACAAGTTAGAGAATGATCAATTTGATTTTTTCGGTACTCCAAGGATAGTAAAATTTTTTTTGTTTGAAAATGTTTTTCCAAATGCAAGTGTTCAATTAACTTTTGTCATGATACAACCAATAGAAGTATTTTTATATATTGATAGTCATCCAACAACAACAGGAGGAGGTTCTCAACAACCGGCAGATGGTCGTCGTAGTCGTAAATTCACTGTGAAATTAAAAGGTGGTAAGAGTAAAAGAAAAAGTACGGGTTCTAAAGGAAAAAGAAGAAGTAAAGGGAAAAAAAGTAAGGGTAAAAGAAGTAGAAGTAAGGCGATTATAACACGTAAAAGAAGTAATTATTTACATTGATTTCTTGTACAACCCCCACATCCTGGACATGTCCCGCAGACTGAATCGTCGACGTTGTTTTCTTCTTCTGTCTCCTCAGGTTCATATAGATGGGGGTAGGATTGCCATGTCATATAGGCTTCAAAGTCTAAGATTTGACCTCCCTTGACAGGGCAAGGATCACGAACACCTGTGGTTTCGACTCGTTTTTCTAATGCTTTCAAAGAATTGACTTGATTTCTTAGCTGATTCATCGCATACTCGATAGGATCAGACAAGAACGAATGATGTATACTGATACTTCTACTCAATTCTAGTGGAACTGTCATTTCTTCTTTATTGGTTGGTAGGGACTTTTGCGCGGGAAAAAGTAGAGAGGGGGGGGGTGAGAGAGGGTGAGAAAGAGAGAGTGTTAGGGTAAATTAAGAGGTTGACTAGCCCAATTATATGACCAAACGTATAAAGAGACAGCGATGGACATCAGAGAAAGCTTTTTACCATATTGAAGCGGGGTAGGAAAAGATTTGGAGTGAACCTTTGAGCTTGAAAATTTGTAATGAAAATTTGTAATGAAATTTGTAATGAAATTTGTAATGGAATTTCACAACAAAAAAAAAGACTCTTACTGAGTCTCTCAGTCAGAATATAACATCAGTTCATGGGCATAAAGAGGAAACACACGTGTTTATCACTAGATAATAGTATAGAAATTATAGATGAGAAGCAACCTCCACCCCTCTCCTCCTCCTCTCTGGAGTTTCGATATTTGGATTTCGATAAGGCTGATCGTACATTAATGATAATACGTATGTAAGTAAGCTTATTAAGTCATCTTATCAACCTAGATGTCTCTGTCTGTATATTGACTTTTTGCTCTCTGTTTTTCTTTAGTTATCAATTACTAGAAAAGACTCCCTTGAGAGAGCCATGGGTATCGAATGTAGAAAAAATCTCTACATGGATAGAATTAGAACTTTTCCAGCATGCCAAAACAAAGATGGAGTATTTGAACTATACAAATGGCTTAGAGTCTCACATATGTGAAATTTTACGAAAACGGATGGATAAAGAAGATGAATATGATAAAGAATGGGGGGAAACTTTAGAGTGTTTGAGCACCATGCTAACAGAAACACTGTTTGTACCAGAAAAGACAACTGTAACTTATCGACCTGGAACAACGAAGTTAACGTTTAATGTATATAAGAGAGAGACAGAAAATCCATTAACTTAAAAATAATCTTACATTCGAATAAAAATATGGAATCAAATAAAGAAACCATTAGCCGATTGAAATTTATTGGTAAAATACAAATAGGAGATAAGGTTAATTTAAAATCGATGTATATTCAACCCGATGGTTTAGTCACGCAACTTTTACGATCTATCAACCAAGACAATCGAAACAAAACATTGATATTTTTACAAGATACCATTAGTAAAACATTCGAAATTTTGAAATGCTATGAGAAAAGTATAAAGAATTCAGATCAAATTATGTGTTCGAACTTAATTTTAGACTTGAAAAACAGTAAAATGGGTATTAATAATTTAAAAGAAACATATACTCTTGACATTAAATTTGTCTGTGATTTGGATACTTTGCTCCAAACGATAGATGCGAAACTCAATAGTTACGAAGACGACGAGTTTGGTGGTACTGACTTATAAATTTTTTTTCTGATTATTTATTCACAAAAAAAAATCAAAGTATGTTGTATGAAAGTTATGAAGAGACTAATGACGAAGAAGACAACACCGTTTGTTCCGCCGATCTAATGGTAGATACTATATTTTCGACCTCATTGGAAGAAAAAAGCATGATTTTTGGAAACATCAGACAACAAGTTGAAAACGAAGAAGACTTAGATGTGGTTGGAAAAAAGGCAGATTTGTTATTTGAAATCAAGCTGCGTTACTTTCAGCGATATTACCGGCGAAAATTTTTCCAAATGGTTATGAGACAGCTCGTAAAAGATTGCGAAATGAGATACAATCATAAACGATGGAAATCATGGATAGAGTCATTCTGATGGAATTTTATTTAAAAAGTAAAAGCTTTCGCAATAAAAAGAATGAATGTCCAATCACAAAATATCCAGCGTTTGATGAAATATAATAATGTTATACAACCAGAAAAGAAAGAAAAAGGCGAGAAAGGTGAAAAGGGCGATGTAGGCGAAAAAGGTGAAAAGGGCGAAAGAGGAGAAAAAGGCGATGTAGGTGAAAAAGGTGAAAAAGGCGATGTAGGAGAAAAAGGAGAAAAGGGCGATGTAGGAGAAAAGGGCGACAAAGGTGAAAAGGGAATTCCTGGTATTACCCTCTCTAAATCATCTATTGTTTTCAGAAAAAATAATAGTCAAATTGTCAATAAGAATGAACCTTGTTTTATTAACGGTTGGACGGGGAATACATCAGATAAATTCACAAGTGATAGTGTAAATATAATGATTTTGAATAAAGGTTTATATCACATCACTATTAACATCAATGTTTCTAATTTTACAGATAGCGTTTCTTTTTTTTGTTTAAACACAAAGACAAATTTACCTCTCGAAAATGTATCAGAAGTACACATCCATGGTTCTACCGCGCATCCTTCTACTGGAATAATTCACGGTATTATCAATGTGGACTCTAACTTGAGCTTCAAAGTAAGTTCCAATAATGTTCCCAATGATGCTTTTGCTATTCATGACTCGTCATATATCACCTTAATCGAAATTTAAATCCATTTACCTTTACAGTACTTGTAATCGACAGGCATCACATTACAGTCCTCATTTCGTTCTCTGAAATATCTTATAATATCGTCCCTCAATTTAAATTTTCCATCATCCAGTTGCCATAAGCCTTGCCAATCTTTGTAGATATCAACTAAAGGATCAAACTGATTATTTACAAGAATCAGCCATCGATCCTGATATTTTCTATCGGCTTTATTTCCATGAAAATGATGTAAAATTGTCCCATGAACGTACCCGACATTTCGTTTGATATTTTTCTCACATCTGTCTTGAAAAACCTTACACATGAGTTTATAATTTGGATGAAGTTTCTTATTTAGAGATTCGTCGACAATTCCAAGCAGCGCCAATGCCATATGATTATCAGCAGAACCAAGAATCGCAAATTCCAACAATCCTCCTATTCCATTATAAGCCTCTTTAGTGATTGCGTAAGCATAACCGACATGGAAATAATTACCATATTTACTCGGTGTAATGTATTTTTCTCCATTACAGTAGGCATAAAAAATACCCGTATGGACCTGTAAAGTCTCATCTTTTGTTCCCAAATCAATACAGTGAGAAAAAATCTGGACAATTTTATAAGTCTGTAGCTGCTCAATGGTTTCTCTTGCCCAATTCTTATTTTGAAATTCCAAATCCGTATCAATCCATGCCATATACTTCCAATCATGAGGCAGATGTCTGACAGCTATATTAATCATATTTTCTTTATACCATATTTCATGGTCAGTTCTTAATTTAATGATGGAGTCGGTAGCAAACGGACGACATCCTTGCTGTAATTCCACAGTCACTAATTTGACATACTTCTCAGTCTTCATTCTCTGACAAAACTCTTTAAATAATTTATAGCGTTTATCATACCTTGCTGGATTCGAAATAATCGCAATCACATAAAGAATATCGTCTCTCGTTGTTTTGATGGTATCTAGTAACTCATCATCATTGCTAGCTTTTTCTTCGTCATCATCAGAAGAAGAATCGCATTGTTTAGACTCATCTTTTTTTTTGTTATTATTATTGCTTGAAAGCAAACTTTTGAACATTTTTTTTTCAAATAATCTATTTCTTAAATATGGGTTTGTTTTTGTGTAAAGAAGTTTAATTAAAGACAAAATGAATTCAGAAAAAAATCATGTACAAGAACTACAAAACTTTGAACGATCTAGGTAATACAGCACCGAAAAATACAGAAAAAGAGACGTTTGTTCCACCCATTACTGTTCCTGAAATTACCACAATAGAAGACAAGGAAACGCTCATACGTCATAATAAGGTTGTGGTCATCGACATCTATGCTGATTGGTGCGGTCCTTGTAAAACTTCTGCTCCTCTATTTGCTGAACTTTATGAGAAATATAAAGATTACTGCGTTTTGGTCAAAGAAAATGTGGATCTTAAGTTGTCTCCCACTATACAAGTGATACCAACCTTTCAAATTTTCCACGAAGGAAAGCTAGACTCCCAAATTACTGGTGTAAATTTGAAGGATGTTGAGGAGAAAATTATTACATTCATCAGCGGCCAAAAATAAGTTCTTTGTCTTTTTTTTATGAAAAAAATTCATAAAAAAATTTATTGTATTTTCTTCATGCCATAAACAATCCCCATGATTATAAAAATAATAATCAATAATAACGTGGTAACGTATTTCATGACTTGTCTCGTATAATATTTCCAATACCATTGTGGTCGTAATTCGCTCGATAGCACATAATCCACATTACGGCGTGTTGGATTAATGACATATTTATTTAGTGGTTGTGGTTCACCAGAATACGGGACATATTCCCATCTTCCAACAGCCCCCTCAGAAGACAAGACAGAATATCCAATTTTTTCAGCAAATTCTCGGTCTTCTTCTTCACTCGTTCCTGAAGCAAAATTGAAATATGATCCCATATTTAAAATATTTTGTGGGATGCTGTAGCTATTCAAAATAACCGACAATTTATTTGTAGAATTATCACCTAAAATTGAGACCATTTTTTTACCGTAGTCATTATCTTTTTCAAAACAATCAAAAACCTGTAATAGTCTCCGATTTTTCGACAAATCACTAAAGACACCTCGATGAAGTAATGTCGCATAGAAAACAAGAACGTTACCTGATTTTATATGAACGGTTCTGCGATTTTCAGTCAATAAATCATAGGCTTCTTTAAATGAGAGATTTTTAGATTTATGACTACCCTCAATCACTTCCATATCCGTATCATCCAAGTACGTCAGGCATGTCATGATCGGTTGCCAGTCTGTTAGGCATTGAACGTCTCTATGAAAGCCGCTAGCATCAACGAAATTACTATTGTTACTCAATCTGTATTTTTGAAAGTCAATCGTAGTCTCTAATGTGTCGCTAATCTTTTTCATCATGTATTTTGTAAAATCCAGTATGTCTATGGTGACATTTTCTTTCGAAATAGCATTCTTTGTAATTTCAATCTTATCTGTATCCAAAATATTTTCAAGAAGAATATATCCTTTTTCGTATAGTTCTTTTCTCCAGTTTTTCATTTGTGTTGTTATTACTAATAAAGAAAAACACAAAAAATTAAAAAATTATTTAATTATTTATTGACAGGTTGAGCAGCTTGGACTCCAAACATCTGGTACTGCTTTCTTACATTCTTTCAATTTTTCATAAATTTGTTCGGTCGGAAGGATTAAATGACACTTTGGGCAGGGAAGAAACTCATATTTTGTGCGCACGACAAAGCCCGTTTGACTAAGTAACTCCGCAAAATTATAGTGATCATCCAATTCGAGGCGCTCAATAAGAATAATCCGTTGAGGGGTAGTCTTGAAAGTTTCACAAACCTTTCTCCAATTTCGTCTCAACTCTTTATAATCATCACTATAGTCATCGTACATATTAATAATCCATCCAGGATGCTTATTTTGGATATAATCCAGAACTTCTTGGATATTTTTTAAGGATGTTATGTCGCTGTTGTTGCTCATTTTTATTTATTTCGTACGACATCGTCTCTTTAATTCAAAGATTTAATGATCTGTTAATATCGATCCATTTCTTATATTGCTGTTCTCTGATATATTTATAATGAGGATCGGCAATATAAATCCCCCACGTGTGGATAAAGACGTAATCCGTAACATTAAAGTCTCTCTCGACAATCGTATTGGTAAACATCAGCTCATCTTTCAGGTCAATCTTAATCTTTATATCGTTCATAGGATTCATAAAATCAATATGGTACAAGTAATTTATGATGTATGTCTGATCACCAGTACTGTCTCGTCTATCCGGAGGAAGATATTGCTTCAACGTCTCAATTTCACGTGTTAGATTTTGATAAAACTGTTTGAGTTTATTTGCTTTTCCAATAATTACCCCTGAATTGAGATATTTACCCGATGTGCCGTGAAGCGCATTGTACCTGTCATAATATTCCTTGATAAAAACCATATTATTTCCAAACATATTTTCGCTACTGAAGAGAATATCGACAGCATTATTATCTTCTTTTTTGAAATAGTTTTCAATACTAAAGTCGGGATTTTTCGCACAAACGACATCAAATCCATCGCAAATGACGATAAAATCATCATCTTTGTAGGTATTTTCTTGTAAAATGGTATTGATTTTTAGTTTACTAAAGTTATTTTTTTCATAAAGAGGTAAGATTTGAAGATGATGTCCAAAACGCAAAAGAGATTGTCTTAAATTTTCACACAAATCGAGTTGTTCTAATGAAGTAATAGTGTAAAAGTATATCATATTATTTAACTTATTATACGAATCTTTTTAGGCTAATAATAATTTTTTTTACCAGAAAAAAAAATGGCTCTCAACAAGTACTGCTCCAATGAAAAAGAAAATACTCTGAATTGCTACAACTGCTTTGAAGTCATTCCAAGTCTGAAAACAAAAGGCATTATTCTCTTAAAAGACTCCATGGGTTTACAAGTCTTACTTTGTGGTGATACTTGTAAAAAAGAATTCGACATTGATAATAAGGGAAAAATTATCAATATCAATAAGGTGTTTCGTTTAATCGAGGGAGGATTATCTCCATTACGTGAGACATACTATTGCTCCATGAGACGACTCCATCAAGCAAAGAGAGAACTGGAACAACAGAATATTAATGTCGTTTTTGAATCAACAGAGAAATGGCGCGAGGATGATTTCGCGAATTATTACGAGAATGATTTAGATTCAACATGCTATGACAGTAAGCGACGAATGATTTGCTGCGAATGTAGGAAACTTTTAAATCTTGATGATGAAGATATCCATAAAGAGTTATTTGGAGATAGTCCAGATGAATTTAGTCGTATTATGAGTGATGGATGTACAGTAACTATGTATTGCGATCGAGATTGTGTTAAATATTACTAACGAATCAATTTACGGTAATAGGTACTACAACATCAACAAACTCTTTCTTATTATAACCAAGAAAGTCAATCATTTTGCTAGCAAAAAGAAACTTGATGGAATCATCCTGGTACTTCGTGTGAATCGTAGAAAGGATATTCCGTATGACATTTTTATACCGAATCGCATTCCAATCCACACGGTGATTCGTCACACCATCGGCATGAACACGACATGTAGCAAATTGTCGGTAAATTTCTAATACACCATCCTTCAAATGATCGTCGCATTTCTCCAGCAAATAGGCAACCATAAACCAATTCTGTTGATAGGCAGCGATAGTCAACGCATTACGAGTAATACCACTTTGAAAGTCCTCGCTCTGATGATTGATGTCACAACCATAACGAATTAATAACATCGCAATGTCATTCATAATCGGAAGTTCTCTAGTACCATGTAAATAACACGCATACATGAGAGGAGACCAATCATCCCGAATAGGAGTAAAATCCCTACTGTAAACAAAGCGTGGCACGTTAGTAGAGACTCCTTTCGCAAGTAAAATCTCAACAGCGGGAGCATTTGGTGTATATATCGCCATATATAACGGTGACCTTTGATTTGGAACGTCCAAGACTGTCGGATCAGTCACAAATTCATTTAGAGCATAGTTTAACGTAGCAATCATATTGAAATGAATGCTTAAATTAATGGCTTGTAGGAGGCGATTGATGTCTTCTGGTTTCAAGAGAAGGGTTGAAACGAACTCGTGAATTCGCGCCGCCCATTCCTCTACGGGTTCTCCATACCCTTTGTAAAGATTAGAAGGTGTATTCCAATTATCGATTCCTCTTTCTACTATGTTAGGTAGCTCTTCCTCAAAGGGAGGAGGGGGGAGGTGTCGGGGAGAGGAGGACGAAGACAACAGAACAGCTTCCTGATTTGAAGACGTAGTAGTAGTCATCTCAGTAACAGAACCATCATCTGATACGTCACTTGTCTTCATTTCACAACTCATTTCTAGGTGGGTCGTTTAAGAAGTGACCATGAGTGACGTGGCGCTTCTAGAACCTTGACGCGAAATTTTAGCGTAATTAGTCTCGAAGAGTATAAGAGGTAGGAAACTTTTTAACAAGACATCGAACAATATCATGGTTACATGTTAGAACAGAAGTCCATGGATTGTACTGTTTAATATCCATCCATATAAAATGAGATGGTTTTCGAACTAAATTCCAATTACACCAGATTTTCTCTGTGTCATGGGTTACAATGACATCTGTTTTCCCAAAAGATTCATTGATACATTGCCAGCGATTTTCAGCATGTCCATCAACAAAAATACAAGAGAATTTGTCTTGAAATAGAGAATTTAAGATATCTATACCAGGTTGTTGTCCCAAAGCACAATAAAGATGTACATGAGAAGGAAAATTCAGTTCTTTTATTGTTTCAAACAACGTTTCATCTTCCATTTCTACAGCAATGACTTTTGAGTATCTTTCTGCGAATAATTTTGTGCTAGAATTTCCCATACCAAACTGAAAAATACTATCACATGTCGTATGTTCAACAATACATTGTAAAATAGGTAGATAAGTGGCTACATCATTCATTTTTTTTTCTTTTTTTTATCAAAAAAACATCCTTTAAGATATTTATACTCCTAATGATACATAGATGTTTTTAAAAGCATCAATACACAATTTCTTTGGAATCTGAATACTCGATTCGCCGCCATATCCATCTCCATGCCTAGAAAGCTCCAACGTCACAAATTTGCCACAAACACCAATCTGACAATCTCCTCCATGTGTGAAATAGAATTGCCGGTCTTCTTCTTCACAAGCTAAAATCAGCTCTTTCCATTCTTCGACAGTCCCTGAGTATTCTGGTCTGAAATGAAAAAGAGTATCTTCACCTTCTTTAGCTTCTAAACTGATAATATAGTAAGTATCATCATCGTCTTTATCATTCTCGTATTTTTCCACGTAACTAGAAATTTTCATTTTTTTTTGTGACTCAAAAAAAAAGTTTTTTTCATCGAACGGAAATAGGGCTTCTTTTTGGTGAATGCTTTCTACCATCTTTTTTTTGTTTCAAATTTTCTTTTTTGATTGATTTTTTTCGTTCACTTCTCTTTTTAGCTTCTTTTTCTTTTTCCTTTGCTTTCATCTCTCTTTCCTTAGCCTTCATCTCTCTCTCCTTTGCCCTCATCTCCTTTTCCTTTGCTTTCGCTTCTTTCTCTTTTTCCTTCATTTCTTTTTCTTTTATTTTCTTTGACAATTCATCTTCTTCTTTTTTTTGTTGTTTAACCCACCATTCTTTCCCAACAGTTCTCATGGCCTCCAAAACAGGATTCAAAATGGTTTCCTTTTGCTTATTTAATCGGTTTAAATGTTCCTCTACTGTTTCCTTTTTACTTTTTACCTTTGTTTTCAATTCTTGATACACATCATCCCCTGATACCTTTTTATTCAAAAAAGAACTCATATAGTCTCCTAATTCTTCCTTTTCTTCTTTCGATGGACTATATGTCGGAAAAATAGACAACAAATCAATAATCTTGACTTTTTTCAATTCACTATTTAAATGAGATTCATACCGCACCACACGAGCTTTCGTTTGATTCGCCGATTCTTCATTTTCATGTCTCGTCGTAATAAATAACGTCCCCGTTCCTAATAAATTGATACCCTCATTACCCACTCGACTGATTAAAAGATTCTTGATTTTACCTTTATTATACTCATCAACAATTTCCTGGCGTTCTATAGCATTCGTATTCCCCGTTATGATAGAAATTGAGGATGGATCGCCATTATGCTTGAGTTTTTTATAAATATCTTCCACACCCGTTTCTAAATTACCTGAGAAAATCACATGGGGAAATGGATACTCTTCTTCATTTAAATTGGCTTTAATGAGAAACTCATTCTTTGGTGAAATAAATTGACCCGTTCTACTATTTTTGAACCCATTTGCGACTTGCTTAAATAATGACAGCCCATTATTTTTCTTGGATGTAATAATGCTTACACCTAAAAATGTCGGCGATCCTTCACTCAAAAAATACATCAGTGTTTGCATCCAGGTCATTTCTATTTTAATGGTTTCTTCCTCTACATCAGGGTAAGATCCACCATTTTTCATATTTTTATTCATTTCAGGGTTAAAGTACATGATTTTGTTTTGTAAATTGGCGTGAATCCAATTGATATATTCAGAACTGGCTGAATTTTCCGAAGGAAGAGTGCTATCTATTTTGAAAAATGTCGCCCACATTTTTAATTCATCGGCCGAATTTACCAAAGGCGTTCCTGTTAGTAAGTAAATTTTGTCCGCAAAAGAATATTTATATAATGCCCGAACCATATTTGTACTCATATTTCTATAATGATGAGCCTCATCAACAATAAAAACTCGTTTGGACATTTCTTTTCGAATACCTTTTTCTTCATAATCTTCCAAAAATTTATTCTCAAAATAACTATATCCCATAACCTCAACATCAAAGGTCTGATCTCGGGTATTAAAATCAAGCAAATTATTGACCCAATAATCAATCATACTAATAGAACAAACGATAGTTATTTTCTTTGGAATTTCACTCAATGAAAATAATGCGGATAAAATTCCCAAAGTTTTTCCCGAACCCATTTCCCAATACAACAGATAGATACCGGGTAAGTTTTCCTTAAAAGTTTGTTGGAGAACTTTTTGATGTTCCAAAGATTGGCGATTGGGTCTACGAGGAATGAAAGCGTCTCTGAGTTTTCTCTGAAACGGAGGGTCGATATTGATTTTCTGCCCCGTCTCTAATTCACAAACGATAGGAGACTCAATATGACTTATGGTTTTCTTTACAGGAATCCACTTTTCAATCATTTGCTTAGTCTTACCGTCTTTCGTATACGTTTTATACCGATCATGATAGGGAAAAAAATGAAGTTTTTTATAATTCGAATGATTTGTGATGGACGTACACATTCTTCTTGGAACTGATTTTTTTTCAGATAAAATTTCCTCTTCTTCTGTTGATGTCATGATCGTTTTTATTTTGAGAAATTTTATTTAATTAAATAAATAAAAATTCTATTCTTGGATGTGTAAATGATGAACGCTTAATGAAACATTACGTCCTACTCGGTTCGCTCTGCCAATAATTTGGTTTTCTGTAGTATCTGGCATCTGATGATACAGTATAATATCAGTAGATTCTGTCAAATTCAATCCCGCGCTATCACTATTAGAATTTAAAAATATGACTGGTACTTCACCACTTTTAAATAATTCCAAATTCTTTTCGCGATTTTTTATATTTCCCTTCATTTGGACAAACGAAATTCCATGCTCAAATAAGGCATTGCTAAGTGGTGTAAAGGTTTGATTTTGATCTGAATAAATAAGAAACCTTCCCGACGGCTTGTTCTTGATTAATTCAATAGTCTTGTCTATTTTGGTAATCCGTCTAGGTTTCATACCACCACTTGTTGGTGATATACCACCCCCTTCTGCTGATGATGATTGTGAGGAAAAATTAGTATCAATATAAACAAGTTTAGAAGGTTCAACTTTGATGCGACATAAAGGACAAGAATTTTTACATTTTAACCACTGAAGAAGGCAATTTCCACAAAATAAATTATGACAGTTTGGCTCCATGACCGGTTTCGTGAGAACATCACAGCAAATATGACAATTATCTTTTAACAAATCTTCAAATCGCATCGTAATTTCTGAAACTTGTTTCTCAATGTGAAGTTTTCTTTCCAGCAATTCTTTTCCTTTTTCCTCATCATCTTCTGCTTCTATTTTCTTTTTAATTTCTTCCAGTTGATGACTTTTATTTCGCTTAATGACATCCACAATATTACTACACTTTGAACCACCCATAGCAATAACAGCACCTTCTATATTTCCAGCGCTTATCATAGTCGCAATAGTGGGGGAGACAAAGTTAAATACAAGATTATACATCGGTTGGAAGCATTGATAGTGAAAATGATGAGTTGTCGGCATTTCAAAGCTTTGTTTGATAAACTCAGGATCATTCGCGATAATAATATCCTCACAAAATTTGTTAAAATCATTGTTACCCGCAAATAAATCTTTCATAAAACCACTCTTATAGCTTCTATTCTTATAGTGACTGTAGATAGCATGGGGCGTAGCAGTCACAAACCAGTAAAACCCGGCAAAGATTTCTTCCATAGCAGAGATTTTTAAAAATCCTGGTTCATCAAAAATAAATCTTTTCCAAGCATATCCACTATAATGATGGATTAACCGATTATAAACCGAAGGCACGACAATAACCACATCATATTTTTGAATATCCAAATCATCATCAAAATCTTTTCGACAGGTTATGCTCCTGTACGCAAGTTTTGTTTTACTTAATTCTGAAATCCATTGATTCACGATATTATTAGACACTAAAATTAACGTGGTTTTGAGTTTATCAAATCTTTGGATCTTGTAATTCTTAATGCGATACTTTGCCTCAGTCGTAACTGTCTCAAAAACAAAAGGAAAATCTAAATCCCATGGCATCTTATCTCTAGCAATCAAACCAATCATAGATAAAGTCTTGCCATATCCTGTTATATCAGCATTAATGCCTATTTTCGTGTCCTTTATCTCATCACGGGTAGTAATAAAGGTATTATTCTCCAATTTCTCCATATTATAAATCGAAGCCAATTGATGATTGAATAATTTGACTGAAAAATCAGGCGGTTGATTGACATAATGATGTTGTGACATTTTTTTTATAAATTATGTATCTTTATCTTTAAAACTAATAATATATTTATTGTGCGTTATTTTCAACCAACAAATACGGAAATTTGTAACGAATTTTGTAACGAAATTTGTAATGAAATTTGTAATGAACTCACTGTTCACAACAAAGACGAGAAGTCGCTTTTCTATGAATTCAAGAAAAAGGAAAAGGAATAGCAGTGATGAACATAAGACTGCCTCAGAACCTTCTTTAAATAATAAAGAAGAAAAAGAAGAAGACCCGATACCTGTTCCTCCCCCTCCCTCTTCGTTGGTGGTTGCGGAGTGGCGAGACCGAACAAGAGATGAATTTACTCGCGAGTATATAATGATTGAAATGTAAGTAGGATTGATATTATATAAACATAATCGTGATTCTAACCTAAAAATATTCTCAGATATTATTTATTGAAATCTATGAAGTTACAAGAGTCCTTGGTTAAAAGGTTGGAGGAACTATGTAAAATCATTGAGTGGAAACTTTACAATCGTGCGAAGGATGTTCAAGAGTATTCAAACATCAATTCATTGTCTGCTCGAATATATGGTATATTGTCGGAGCAAATATTGAGATTTATAAGCGAATAACAACAATGATGTCTTGTAAAAAAAATTAGAAATATTTTTTTAAACACAAAAAAATATTACAAAAAATGCAGGATACACGAGAAATTGAACAAATCACGTTTGGGATTCTTTCCGCAGAAGAAATCATCAATATGGCAGTTTGTGAAATTAATTCTCCGAAACTCTGTAACACGGATAAAGCTGCCTACAATACAGTCTATGACCCTCGTTTAGGGACAATTGATAATTCCGTCACTTGTCAAACGTGTAGTGAAGGTTTGTGGAAATGTCCCGGACATTTTGGATACATTAAGCTCAATGAACCCGTGCTTCACCCCTTGTATTATAAACAAGTTGTCCAGTTTATCAAATGCTTTTGCGTAAAGTGTAATAAACTATTGATTTCTGAGGAGCAGCTTATTCTAAACAATCTCACACGCTTAAGAGGCATCAAGCGATTTGAGAAAATTATTGAGAAAATCGAAAAGATTGACCTCTGTATCAATTGTTCTCATCCTCAGCCGGATATTCGATACACAGTGACCGACAATATGATTTCGTTTGTCTACAAAGACAAAGAAAAAGGCAAAATTATGATTCCTTTTCCTGTCGATGAAATCAAGAAAATGTTTGAAAATATCATGCCGGTAGATATGAAATTACTTGGATTCACGTCTGATTTACACCCGAAGAATTTAATCATTACTGTTTTTCCGGTCATTCCTGTCGTCGCTAGACCTTATGTATGGGCAGACGGGAACATTTGCGACGACGATTTGACTGTCCAAATTGTGGAAATTATCAAGGCTAATAATCATTTGGCTCAAGTCGATGATGTCCCATTGAGTGATACCAAGAAACAAAAGTACTATCAAAGTCTAAAGTTTCGGATAACGACGTTTTATAACAATTCCTCTGGAAAGGCAAAGCACTCTACGTCTTCTCGAGCCATTAAAGGTATTAAGGAAAGACTAACTGGAAAAGATGGATTGATTCGAACAAACCTTATGGGAAAAAGATGTGATCAGACAGGAAGAACGGTTATTGGACCTGATCCGACATTGAAAATGGGTCAAATTGCTATTCCACCACAGATGGCGCAAAATCTATCTATTCCTGTCCAAGTCACAAACTTTAACTATCATTACATGATGAATATGATTAAAGACGGGAAAGTGAATTTTGTTCTCAAGAATAACACACGGATTAATATGGAGAATGCTTTATTTTTCAAGGGAACGCCGCTTAATCATGGCGATATTATTTTTCGAAAAGATTTCAATGGAAAAGAACAAGAAATTGTCGTCAATAATGGAAAAATGATTTTACAACATGGCGACCGCGTTTTCCGAAATAATGAATTTATTGAAGTCAAATACCCCGAGAAACGAGGCTACGATTTGGAAATTGGAGATGTCTGTGAACGGCAGCTACAAAACGGCGATATTGTTCTTTTGAATCGACAACCCACGTTACATGAAGGTTCAATGATGGCACAGGAAGTTGTCATTATGCCAGGTAAGACAATCCGATTTAATCTCAGTATTAATAAATCCTTCAATGCCGATTTTGATGGAGATGAGATGAATATCCACGTTCCGGCTTCCCTGGAAAGCGAGGCTGAATTGAGACTTCTTTCTGCTTCCAAGTACAAAATTATCTCTGTCCAGTCCTCCAAACCAAACTTTAACATTTGTCAGGATTCTTTACTGGGAGCTTATCGCATGACATTAGGGACTCAAAATGTCCCCAAAGATTTATTTACCAATATTGCTTTTAACATTGGCGTTCCTATCGACCGAATGAATCGTAAAATTCAGTTGATTCGTCGTGTTTTAAAAGACAACAACAAAAAAGTTCAATCATTTAACGGAAAAGGATTGGTTTCATTGATTTTACCCGATGATTTATTCTATACCTATCGAAATAATGCGAATCCTCTTGAGCCGGTGGTGAAAATCTTTCGCGGGGTTTTGTTTGAGGGGACTTTGGATAAAAACACCTTGGGTTCGGTTCATAATTCGTTGATCCAAATCATTCATAAAGATTACGGAGCAGACAAGGCGGCTGAATTTATTGATTCTATTATTTTCTTGACCAATCAATGGCTTCTTCATGACGGCTTTTCTATCGGTCTTGATGATTGTATGGTTCAGGGGGAAGATAAAGTACAAGAAATCAACCATGTTATTTCCTCTTGTTATATTGAAGCGGAGGGAATCAAGCAAACGACGCATAATCCAGTGATTCGTGAGGCAAGAATTACAGGAGCTCTTTCAAAGGCAAAAGATATGGGTTTGAAAATTGCGAAAAATGCTCTTCATCCGTCAAATAACTTTATTAGTACTGTAAAGAGTGGGGCAAAAGGTGATTTTTTTAACATCGCTCAGATCACGGGGTTGCTAGGTCAGCAGAATGTCAGTGGAAAAAGAGTCCAATATACTTTGAATAATGGGGGTCGTTCATTGCCGCATTATCCTTTGGGAAATTTGGAGATTGACAAGGAGTATGAGTCGCATGGATTTATTGATTCGTCGTTTATTAAGGGATTAAATCCGAAGCAGTATTATTTCCATTCGATGTCAGGAAGAGAGTCAACATGTGATACAGCCATGAACACGGCAACATCGGGGTATATTCAGAGAAGGATTATTAAGCTGATAGAAGATATAAAAATTCAATATGATGGGACAGTGAGGGATGTGGTGAATAGTATTTACCAATTGAATTTTAATGAAGATGGAGGATTTGATCCGAAAAAGTTGGTGAAGATCCCGAATGGTACGCTGTCGTTTTGTAATACGTTTAATATTATAGAGAGATTGAATAATAGGGTGGAGAACTTGAAGAAATAAAAAATATTTTTATTCACAAAAAAATGGTTTCAAAAGATTATGCTATGAATTTATTAGTTTACCCACGGACTGAAGATAATAATGGGTTTTTCGATTGCCTCATTAAGAAGACAAATTATGATAAACAGAAAGGTCATAAGAAAGCTGGAATCATTCGAGCTGAGTTAGGAATTGAAAAGGGTATAAAAATTAACTTTGGAGAGATGCCTCGTATAGTAGATTATTTCTCAAAATTGTTGAAGAAACCTTTAAAATGTAGAATATTTAGTTATGCCCATACGCTTCTGATCGAGCATAATATTGTTGATACAGATGCTGAACTGGTTGAGATTTATCTAGGGTATAAAGATGATGATTTTAAATATGCTTTTGTAAAAAATCCAGTTTTAGAGTGTAGATCTTGTGGTTCTTTGTACGGAGATCAACATCCTTGGAATCTAATTTGTTGGCGCGATGAAATGCGAATTGACGGTGAAAGAAGTTTTTTAAACGGGGATTATGAAAATTATGAAGATGATCCAAATAATTATGATGGAAACAGACTAACTGGTTTTTAAAATTGTAAAATTTATTAAAAAAGAAAACAAGATATTTATTTAGAATTTATCAAGGGGGTGGGTCACAAAAAAAAAAGCATTTATAACAATTTCAAGTTATAAAATCAATTAGAAAACACATTTTTTATTACCACTTAGACTTTCATGAATCTATACGTAGCAAGTCCTCCATGATATCCATAATACCCAAAACCTCCTTTTTTGAACAATTCTTCACTCTCACTGCGACTACAAAACGCAGTAGTCTCCTCATGGTCTTTGATATGAAGTAGCAATTTATAAGCAAAATTCTGTCGTCTGAACTCTTTTACTGTATAAACAAAGTGAAGCATAAATGGTCTTGATTGTTCCTCAAATGGATCATAGTACATTTTTGATAGCAAAATGAATGAAACCACTTTTCCAGTGTCCTTATCTTGTAGAGTATAACATTTGACTGGTCTTGACTCGTTTATCCATTGGTTTACATGCATAAAATCCAAAAAGGAATCTTGTAATTGAGGATTCTCTTCTAAGACTTTTCTAATAACCTTTTTGGCTTTCTCATTGTGGTGGACATCGACCATTCTTTTTTTAGAGTGAGTTTCAAAAATTTTTTTTTTTGCTCACAAAAAAATGCTCAGACATAATTCTCAAAATAAAACCTATTTGGTCATCTCTTTCGATGATAAAGATCACGCCAAGTCACTTGGAGCTAGGTTTGATTTTGATAAAAAGATGTGGTATGCTCCTAATAAAAAAACAAAAGACGCTCTCCTTCCATTTTACAGGGAATACAAGCCATTTGATGGGTTTGTTGGTGAGGATAGAACATTTGGTGGGAATCAGTTGTTCATTGACATGATTCCATCAACTACATTTTATAAGAATGTAAGGGCTATGATCTACAAAGGAGATTGGACAGTAATACGCAACTATATTTATGATAGAGTTAGTCGCAAATGTGAATGTTGTGGTATTGATTGCAGTGAAAAATCACGACTGTATGATGATGATATCATCACACTCGGAGATTTGACTCATGTTGAAATCGATGATATACATGACTTTATAAGAGATGAAAATTTAGTTGGTTTGACTCCTGAAGAATTACCAGAAGATCTACTTGATTTCTATTATGGGGGTAAGGACAATTTAGATAAACGCAGAAAAGACGTTGTAACATGGAACACTGTAGGACTAGAGGCACATGAGAGATGGTCTTATGACGAAGATACAAAAGTCCAAAAATTAGAACGAATTATAGCATTATGTCACCGTTGTCATTCACTAACTCACCATGGATTGGCAGGAATAAGAGGAGTACACAAGTTTGCCGAGAAGCATTTAATGAAAGTCAATGGATGGACAGAAGAACAAGTATCTAAGCATATAGAGGAACAATGGCTAATATGGAAAGAGAGGTCTAAAATTAATTGGAAATTGGATGTATCACTTATCACTAATTCGGGACTTCAGTTAAATCACACTAGTTAAAATAATTATATTTTAAAATATATTTCTAAAAATAAAAACCAAAAAAATGCTACTGATTTTATTCTTATTATTTCTTATTTCCTTCCAAATGATTCTTTGCGCTCAAAAAAAACGAAGAAAAAGATATGAGAATTTTTTCATTTCGTCGCTAACACCAGTCCCCCCCTTGACACCCACCAAAATCTCGTTTCTTGCCCCAGAAAATCTCCTCCCGATTCTCACTTCCGAAAACGACAATTTTTTCCAAACTTTTTTTGATTATGATTTATTATTTGCCCGACAGAGCAAAACTTTAGAAGAATATTTTGAAAAAATTCAACGCTCTGTTAGTTTTTTTTCTGAAAATGAAAAAAATAAAATTAAAAAATGTTCCGAAGAATGTGACAAATATCTCATGTCATTAGGCGCATCCTTTCCTGGTTTTGATGGAGTCAAAGCGTCAAATATTCCTTGGAAATTCGGAAGAGTTCAAGGAAAACTCTACGAGTATGGTTTGGCGCATACCCGATTTAATGATTTGATTATTTTTTCAGAAGATTCTCTAGATAAAAGCGACGCACAATTCACAAAAACCCTTATTCATGAAAAGATCCATCTCTATCAAAAACAATACCCCAATGACGTTCAAACATATCTAAGTCATAATAATATCGTTAAAGTCAAAAAACGCGAGTACAATGATTACATACGAGCCAATCCTGACCTTGATGATTGGATATACAAAGACGAAGAAACAGGATTTATATTCAAATGTGAATACAATTCAAAATTCCCAAAACATATATTAGATGTAAAAAACACCAATCAACTCTTTGAACATCCTTTTGAAAAAATGGCAGTAGAGATTAGTAGTAGATTTAAATACCAATAGTACCCCATGTGATGTAAACGCGAGCGAATGGAAGGGGAGAGGAAGGACTTGTGAATCCAGTAGGAGCAGCAGATTTTAAATTTGTACCTGGTAATCTGATGGTAATCGTTTGGGTCGTCATATCGTAAATAAAAAATTGACTTGTTCCAGGAATGGCAGGTGACCACAACGTTGTGAGAGTGGTAGTTCCTGATAAAATGGTAAGAGAATCATATCTCATAAATAAACTGACAGATTTTATGTCAAAATTTGCTGGTAAACCATCAGCTTTAAATACTATATCACCCGAAGCAAAATCTGGAGGAGAATTTGTTGAGATGCTGGGGTCGATATCACCTACTTTAAATCTTGTCGTGTTGGATACGACAGCGGAAGATTTAAAAATATCAAATTTCGCAGAATTATAGTCAGAAGCATAATAAAAATTTTCTTGATATTTTCCTAACGTTTTATAGTCACACATCATTATAGTTTTTTTATTATTATACTCATAAAAAAAATTAAAATAAAATAATATTCAGTTGAAAAAAAAATGACATCTATCTACACCGATGGAAGTTGTCGAAAAAGTGTTGGGGGGTATGCTTTCATAATTATTACTGATAATTATGAACTAAGATGGTCATCCAAAGTTCTTGATACGACAAACAATCGTATGGAATTAATAGCTGTCATTGAAGCTTTGAAATGTGTTCCTTTTTCAGAAACATGTGACATTTATACCGATAGCCAATGGGTCATCAACTGTGCGCAAAAGATTTGGAAGAGAAATAAGAATCTAGATTTATGGAAAACATATGATGATATCGCAAAAAATCGAAAATTACAGTACATATGGGTGAAAGGACATTCAGGAAATATTTACAATGAACAATGCGATAAAATGGCGTATGCGGAATTAGAAAAGTAAATAAAAGAGAAGTTTTTTTTACCACGTAATGTAAATTCTTGCAAAAGGGTCTCCTTGAATTTGATTATTTAATACTCTAACAGTCGGTGCTGAATTTCTAGCACCCAAAGCAAAGACTTGAGACTGTAAAGCAACTTTAACCAAAGGCGGCACAGTGGGAGCAGCCCCAATATATATTTCTTTTTTCTTATTGTCATAGGTAATATATTTATATAAAACAGACAAGGGTATGGTATTATGTACCCATTTTCCACCTTCATTGTTAAAAACATCAAACGACTTAATTTCGAAATTTTCAGGTAGCATATCAGCCTTAATAATCACCTGTCCGTCAGGAAATGATGGCTGAATGGACATGGACGAAATGGAGGGGTCGACATTGATAGCTTGAAATCTAGCTTCATTATTATATTTTACAATATCAAATTTACCGACATTATAAGTAGACGAATACACAAAACTTTCTTTACCATAATAACTATTTAACGATGCGTAATTCGAATCCATCCTTTTTTTTACATAATCTCAAGATAATTAATATTCTATCAAATCATTTTCACCAACAATCAGTGCTGTTCCTGTCTCAATTTCTTCATGGAACTCCTTAATCTTATACCCCTTCCACCGCAAATTTTCTGTCTCTCCCCATAATTTCACGAAATACTCCTTCACCTCATTCTTAACTGGTAACTGATGACCCGGGAAACCTTCCTTGAACCATTCTCTAAAGATTGAATACAACTCCTGTAAAGTAATGACTGAGTTTGGTGACTTGGTGATTGTCTCATCCACAAATTGTCGGTAGTTGTCATTCTGTTTCCTGTACATTTCTGTCGCAATACGGACTTTCTCAGGTTCAATTCTTACTTTTAAATTCTTTCGATGTTCCAACAAGACCCACGCAAAGGCTTCTAATAATTGCGGGATTTTTTTGCCGAATTCAGTGTCCATAGGAAAGCGTTTTTGTAAAAGTTGTTCCTCAAAAGTTTCCGGACAAGGCTCACCCGGTTTTACAAAGGTCGATTCGAAAGGAATGACACGAATACGATTCCATGTCGCCTTGTCCGCATGATTCTTCATCGCTGGTAATTTGTTGGTAATAAAAACGAGCTTGAAGAGAGGCGTAATTTCTCGAGTCGATTTACCTTTTTCAAACAAATCTCTCGCAAAGAAGGTGTCATTACCAGATAAACTTTTCAAATATCCAATATTGATTTGCTCGTCGCCATCAGGTTCTTCCAAAACAGCCCAACGCACACCACTTCCTGCTCTGGCAAGTTCAGGATTGGCAGCTCCATTGGATGTTTTCTTTCCCGTAATCAAAGTTGTGCTAAACTTAATCGCCAATTCTCCCAACATTTTCTCAAAAATGCTTTGTGTGACGGATTTACCATTGTCACCTTCTCCTGTCCAAAACACAACAACCTTTTGATGATTTCCTCCCACAAAGACATCACTAGCTTGGTCCATAAAGTATTGTCTGACGGATTTATCAGGAAAGACTTTCTCCAAAAAGTCAAAGACAGCAAAGACTTTTTCATCCTTCTCGTCAAAGTTGGTATAACAGATAGGCATGGCTTTACTTAAATAATCCTCGGGTTTCCCATCACGAAAGACATTTTGCTTCAAATCATAGACACCATTCTTGAACGCAATGAGATAAGGATTCGTATCCAAAAGATTCTTGAAATTTTTGTTGTAAAAGACGTCACAGCATTCTCTCATAATCGAGGTCTTGTAATGAGACATTTTACACTGCGCGATAATTTTAGCCGTCCGCTTAATATTGTCCTGCCAGTTTTTGTCATTCTTGTCAGCATTTCCACCATCTTGAAAGAATTTCCCACCCATTTTTTCAAACTTTTTGACGATATCCTCTGAAATATGTTCTCTGAGAAAAACACCTTCTTCGATTTCTTCCCACTTGTGATCTCGAAATTGATACCAGGTTTTATTACAAATACTAGAACAGACAAACTCTGTACCGTAATCTTCAAAGAGTAACTTGGCGATATCGTGATGAGAGCCATCCAACGCATTCTTTAAATGTTTCTCACCTTGCTTGGATTTAAATTCCGCATATTCTTCAGGGCTATCAATAGAAGCGTAGTATTTTAACGTTCCGAGAGTCAGATTTTTGCGAATCATCTTTGACCATTCCGAGATACAATGAGCTTCATCAAATTTATCTTCATCTTTAGCGGAAAACTCCAACCATTGTTCAAGAGCTTCGTCAGAACCGTCGCCGATATTAAACAAAGCCCATCCGACTTCCATCCAAGAATTATATGTTTCATACCGATGGGGTGCTAGCATCTCTAGTAATTCTTTAGAAATTTTCAAGGCTTCTTCAACAGACACACGGAGTTGCTTCTTTTCTTTTGGTAGGATACCATTGTTGGTTGTTTTCATGTTTTTTGCGTCCTTCAAAGGGGAGGGAATACCGTACTTGAGTTCTTGAGTCGAACGTCCATAGGGAATAATGCTTAAAATTCGCGGAAGATAATATTCCACCTTGTTTCGAATGTCAATTAAATCCTCATTGACATCAAAGATTTGATAATTGCTGAATGCTTTTTCTAAAGAAATCTCATTCAAGGAAGAATCAAAGACTTTGGTCACTTTGTAGGGGGATAATTTCTCATCTTTTCGGCAACCATAGATTAACCAGTTAGACTTACATGTACAGTCATCCATCACCTTGGAGGAATCGTCATATCCTAAATTCGCAAAAAGTTTCAATTTACTTAGCTCATCCTTAACTCTTGGAAATAAGTGAACCTCCTGATCATTTTTACTTAGAAATAGATAAGGAAAGTGGATGTGGAAACCATTCTTGTAAAATTTAGTTTCATTTCTAAGTACGGAGTAGATGGGCTTCTCAAGTAAAACACAAGTCAAATATTCATCCGAACATCCTTCGACGATTTTCCGAAGAACAGACTGATAAATCTCAATCACAGTCATGACTTGATGGGTATTATACAAGTGACCCTCCAAGTCAATTTCATCAGGTAAATTCTCTTCCTTGACTCCGATATCAATATCAGAAATCACAGGAACATTATTCTGTGGTTTTTCAGCAATACCCAAAATCATGTCAGGATTGACTGAAAGTTCGTCACAATATGTTTTCCAGAAATTTTCAATATGACTGCGAGTCACTTGAAACTTTCCCATAGGTTGTATCATTGAACCATGAGTATAAAAGGTCCCGCCTTCGACGTAGAACTGTCGTAGAAATTTTGTTGTCGCTGAATTCATTTTGATACTTTTTATATGTGTGCGTAAAAAAATATTTTTTTTTTAGAAATATTTTTAGATTGAGATTTTTAACGACTTTTTTTCTTGTTCAAACTTCGTTTCTTTTTATTTATATCTGCTTTTGATTTAGCTTTTGATTTAGCTTTTGATTTAGCTTTTTTTTTGCTTTTTTTTCCTTTTTTTCCATCTGATGGTGGTTGAGAAAGAAAAGGTCTTGGTAGAGGGGGAGCAGCAGAATTTAAGAGGGGTTTTGTGACTGTACTGAGACTTAGAGGCTTTAAAGGAGTTAAACTGGGCTTGGCGATTTCTCTGAGCTTAGTATTAACAATACTTTCAAACTTCTTTTTAATTGTGATCAGTTCAACGTCTGTGAATCCTGAATACAGAAAACCATTTTCTGAGTCTATACCTAAAAGTTTTGTTATAATTTTTTTGGCATTTTCATAAAAGATGCCCGGACAGTCAATTCTTCTTTTGTCATTAAAAAAAGAGGGATCTTTCAACCCCTCCAAAAAATTTATTAAACATTCTCGTAATGATAATTCGGTATTTATTACATCCACAATTGTTTGTATTTGTTCTGTTAATGTATTGTACGTAAAGCTTAATATAAGATCATAATATTCATTTTCATAGAAAAAGTCTACTGTCGTGTCATTAAAAACCCTGAAAAGGAAAGTCATTTATTTACTTTCTATAAAGATATAAAATTTATTGAAAAAAAAATTTACGCTTTCACTCTTTTTTTGATTTAAATCTAAAAAAAAGAACTCAAACATACTAAACTGATGTCTGACTTTTCAATTTTCGAACATGCTCTGACAGAGCTTATCGATGAGGAAGAAGAGGATGAAATAGTAGAAGAAGTGAAAAAATTAAATGTTGAGGAAGAATGTAAGCATGACGACATCAACGAAGACAGTGGTATCGTCACTTGTTTAAATTGTGGAAAAGAATTGGAGAAAAATATCTTTCACGATAAAGAGTGGAGATACTATGGTCAATCAGACAATAAGAAGACATCTGACCCTAATCGAGTAACTCTCCGAAAAATTCCTGACAAAAACATTTATCAGGATGTGGAAAATATGGGATTTAGTGACAAGATTGTCTCTGCTGCCAATCAGCTATACCTTAATGTCACGAAAGACCAAATTTTTCGCGGCAGTTCCCGAAAAGCCATTATATTTGCTTGTATTTTCAAGATTTATCTCATCAACGGGATTGCCCAAACTCATGAGTCTCTTATCAATTTGTTTGATTTGGACAAAAAAGTTGGGCTGAAAGGATTAAAATATGTTAACTTGAATTTAAGCAAGGATTCCATCATTCATACGACATTTATTACCCCTGTCCATTTGATTGAAAATATTATGGATAAGTTTAATGCCAGTACGGAACAGAAGGCAGAGGTAACGGAATTGTATGCGAAAATAAAGAATAAATCATCCAAGATTAATCGCTCAAGACCTCAGTCAGTCAGCGCCGGTTTGATTTGGTTCTGGATTTGTATGAAAGGTTTGGAAATTAATCTGAAAGAATTTGCTCAAAAGACAGGCTTAAGCGAACTAACGATTAGTAAGATATCGAAAGAGATTTCTTCTATTCTCAATATACCCATCATTTTTTAAGGTTCAATAAAAAATCTTTTTCTTTTTATATCTTCTTTAATATAAAAATAATGAATGAAGAAACCTGTAAAAAAGCATTCCAGCGGAATAATATCACGACACGAGAACAATTAGTCAATTATATCAAAATACTGAAACATAACGATAGAGTCAATAAAACAGATTCGCGAGAAAAGATTATGGCTTTTGCTGTCTGCGGACAATATTATCTAAAAAACAATACTGCTACTCAAAGGCAAAGACGTTCGGCTTCTCCTTCTCCTAGACGACAGAATTCTCGTTCAAGACCTTCTTCCCCTACAGACCAAAAAGGCGGTAAAGGCATTGAAAATGTCTTTTCCTTTTTATCGCTTTTCGATAAAACAACAAAAAATGTCAGATTACCCTCTTCTTTATCCAAAAAAACAGATATTGATAATTCTTTAATTTCTAGTGCCTTAGCTATGATGATGGACTATTTTCAACACGTGGAAGACGAAGAAGGTACTAGTATGATGAGTAAATTCATGAATGCTAGCTTAAATACGATAAAAAGATTAATTCGAATTCCAATACAGTTTTCACAGTATGTTTTGAAAAATAAAACATTGTTTTCTATATTGTTTATGCTGATTAAAATTTTGAAGATTGTCTTTTGTATCTGGACGAGTGGTATGGTAAGTAAAAAAATAATACGAAAGACCATAGAATCCGTCACAAAACATTTTGCCGATGATTCACCAATGGTCTCAGCTTTTATAGATTTAGTGACTGAAATAACCAGCTGCTTTGCTCAAAACGGTTTAAATTTAGTTCTTGTGGGTGTCTGTATATCTAAATTTGCTGTCAATAAATTAGCAGGTTTTGATTTATCAGAATATTCTATATGGAGTTGGAAGACGCTTCTTTCTATATTATCCAATGCTACAACTATGTTCTCCGGTCATTTTAAAAGTATGCTTTCCTTCCAAGAATTAATTCAAAACCCTTCAGGGAGTGTAGCGAAAATGATTTTTGGGGAACAGTTCAGAACAGGAAATGATGTAAAGTTTTTTGACAATACGCTTCAATTTCAGAACAATATACCAAAAGAAGTTACAAAAAAAATAATATATCATGGCTTCGGTGTTTTTAGAGGTAATACATTACCCGAAAAATTAGTTCACTACATGACAAAAGAATCAGACATCTTTATCTTATGTGTCGTACTAAACTTTATTCCTGCGAAATTCTTAAAGTGGTTTATTAATCATTTATCTGATTTTATGATTGATAATGTCCAGATAGAAGCTTTACAAGTTCTCATAAAAAGCTTCAAGCAAACAACAGGTTCTTGCTTGGATCTATTGAGTTGGATCATGACGACTTCCGTTGATTATGAAATCATGAAATATGTTATTTTCCAAATGAAAGATTTATTTATGGACGTTATTCCCTGTTTATTTGCCAAAATAAAAGGATATATTATTAGATTGTATGATAAAGACTACGACGAAGATGACTTAGTTAATTGCTGTGGAAGTAGCATCCAAAGCGCTATCGAATTAGCGATGAGAAAAGATTACTACACATGGTCGAATCCTGGTGAGTGGGTAAGTGATTCCGTACAAGGTTTTTTCAATTCTAGTGGATCTTTGTTCAAATCACTACGTAAACAAACTTTAGGTTGGGATGGAAAGAGTTTGAAAAAAAAGAGACTTAGGTTTTCTGGTAAGAGGTCAAAAAATTTCATTACAAAAAATCCCAGCCGAAAAAAAAAATTTATTTAAAAAGGAGAGTCACTTCTAAAAAACAACAACAAAAATGAGCAACTTCACCCAACTAGTTTCAGCTTCCGGCTATGATGTCAACAATATGGTTTTCTCCACTCCCGTTGAACAAAAGATTCCTGACAGCAAGGTCACGTCCAAGAGAATTTACATTTCAACTAAGAATGCGGATGGAACTGTTGGAGAACTTTGTATGGCTACCGATGAGATTTATTCTTTCGGTGTCAATATTAACTTAGATGAGAAGAATAAGGATATTGTGACTGGTTACACCATGCCCCTGTGCTTATACAATAAGAATGGTCCTTCTGAGAGCGAGAAAGAATTTGTCGAAACTTTTAACCGCATCGTCGAGAAGTGTAAGGATCACATTATTGAGAATAAGGATTCTTTGGATCAATACTCTCTCGAGAGAAGTGAGTTGAAGAAGATTTGTAACTCGCTTTACTACAAGAGAGACCCCAAGAATAAGGCAAAGATTATGGACGGTGTAGGTCCTACCTTATATGCTAAACTTATCCATAACAAAAAGAAGAATGAGATTGAGACGACATTCTTCAACAGTCAAACGGGTGAAGAAGTTAATCCGATGGATTTAATCGAAAAGCATTGCTTTGCTAAGGCAGTGATTAAGTTTGAGTCTATCTTTATCGGGAACAAGATTTCGCTTCAAATTAAGCTCTATGAATGCGAGGTCAAGATGATTGATAGTGGTCGTAAGAAATTGTTGCCAAGACCTGCTGCGTCGTCTACCGTTAATATTGTTGTCAAGAGCAATACCTACAATCCTCTTGATGAAGATGACGACGACAATGATACCTTTGATATTGATGACGCAGGTAGTTTGAAGGATGGAGACACTGCTGTAGAAAAGAAGGATGAGGAAGATGTCGTCGTTCTTGAGGAGAAGGTAGAAACTATTGAGATTAAGGAAGAAGAGGTTGTGAAGCCTAAGAAGAAGATTGTTAAGGTCTTGAAAAAGTAAACGAGAAGAGATATAAATACATTATTATTATTTTCATATAAACATAAAATATGAAAAAGTCACACGAGTTTTTATTAATTTAAAAACACTTTATTATTTTCATAAACTAATAATGTCTGAAGATGAAAATATCTGTTACATTAAAGAATTAAACCCCGATATCATTCAACCTGTATCGGCAAAGTGCGTGGATGGAAGTTGGGGAGGTTCGAAACTTTTGATTGTTGGGAAACCAGGAACAGGAAAATCTTCTTTACTCGCGTCTTTATTGTATGCGAAGAAGCACATTTTCCCCGTGGCTGTTGCGTTTAGTGGTTCAGAAGATACCAATCATTTTTACAAGAAAATTCTACCGAGTACCTTTGTTTTTAATGAATATAGCGAAGATCAGCTGAAAAGTGTTATCCGAAGACAGAAAATTGCGAAAGGATACCTTTCCAATCCATGGGCAATAGTCATTCTTGATGATTGTACCGACGATACACGAATTTTCAATACAACCCTTCAACAATCTATATGGAAGAAAGGTCGTCATTGGGCAATGATGTACATTGTTTGTCTACAGTATGCTATGGACGTAAAACCCGTCATAAGAACAAATGTAGATGGTGTATTTATTTTGCGAGAGCCTATTCTACGAAATCGAAAGACATTATATGAAAATTATGCCAGTGTCATACCTGATTTTACCATTTTTTGTGAGTTAATGGATCAATTGACTGATGATTACTGCTCCATGTATATTTCTAATAGTGGGGTTTCTAATAACTGGCAAGATTGTGTCTTTTGGTACAAAGCTCCGTTGATTGAAGACCCTCATTGGAAATTCGGATGTCCTGAATTTCACGATTTTCACGAGGAACGATATAATAAAGAGTATGTCGAGACTTTTGAATAAATAAGGAAAAACTTTGTTATTTTTTTTCTCTAAAAAAAATAAATCTAATAAATAAAAAAAATGAAACAAACAGAAGAAGAGGCAATTCATGAAACTTTTGTAAATTATGTACTTATCAGTATTGGCGCTGTAATTGTATTGCTTTTTGTTTCTATTGGACTATATTTAATGATATGTGAAGCTCTTAAACTTAAGGATTCATCTGAAGATGTTAAAAAATCAAGAATAATTCTTGGTGTGATCTTTGCTGTCTACGTATATGTGACGTATTTGTCAGTTGACTATATCATGAAAGAATATGATAGAAAAATTGCTACTATTAAAGAAAAAAGACAAATGACTATCAGCTCATAAAAAGTTTACTCAAAACCAATAAATCTCTTTTTAAACAAAATAGATTCCTTATTATTAATGAATGAATATGCGTTCGAAAAAAAAGAAAATTCGTTGGGACAAGTATCAATATGTAAAAGAATTTGATAAAACGAAATGCCCTAACGATAGAAACTATAAATCGACGAGAGAACCTATGCCTGTTTATGTTTCTTCAGGTAAGACCCCTCCATCACCTCATCCGCAAAAAAAAATCAAAGAATGCTCTATGCCAAAAATAAAACCCAAAAAATCACCACCAAAAAAAAAACCCATTAAATTTTTTTTTGACTCTCAAAAAAAAAAGAAAGACGAATGATTCCTCACGTCATTCATAAGATTTATATCTCTCATGATTTCAATTTACCGGAAAAATTAGAGCCTGAATCATTAAAAGAAGCTCATGATAGCTGGCAAATTCTAAATCCTGGATACACAGTTAAATATTGGTCTCACGCGGATTGTTTGGATTATCTCCGTCATGAATTTCAAGACCAAATCTATTATGAAACTTTCAAATCTCTTTTGCCTTATTCCTACAAATGCGATTTCTTTCGATTTTGTATAATCTACAACGAAGGTGGTTATTATTCAGATTGGAAGCAAAAGTGTATGATTCCTCTAAATGAGATTAACGATAATAACTATGACTGGATTTCTTGTTTAGATACAGGGAACGGATACGCGAAATATTACCACTGTATGGGAACTGGTTTTTTTGGATGTATACCGAAACATCCTGTTTTGAAAACTGCCATTGAAAAAATTATTGAAAATGTTCATCGAAAATTTTATGGAAATTCATGTTTAGATCCGACAGGACCATTTTTATTCGGGAATGCTTTTCTTCAGAATAAAAATGAAATGAAAAATTATCGTCTTGGGAATTTCGATTGGGATAATTACTTTTCTTTTCAACGAGGTGACGACGAGATCATTAAAGCTGTAGAACATAAATG
>Ga0114968_10000449_pt1 | contig 30666 bp, 30 predicted proteins | sample M_130807_EF_Meta_FD_87020 | JGI IMG/M metagenome (GOLD analysis project Ga0114968, IMG submission 87020) | Freshwater microbial communities from Lake Montjoie, Canada to study carbon cycling - M_130807_EF_MetaG | ecosystem: Environmental > Aquatic > Freshwater > Lake | place: Lake Montjoie... | reverse complement strand
GGTGTTAAATCAAAGAAGCAAATAATGATATTGCCGTACGACATGTTCGTGGTAGACATACTCAACCACAACGCTGAACATACGGTGCACTTAATGGCGCTTCGTCCCGAAGCCGCTACCGATGTAACCATGCCCATGAAGGCGATTGTAAGTAAGGATGAAACTGTGAAATCACTAGCCCAACAAAACATAATCTCCTCGTTTGGAGCAAACAACGACAAGAACCTTGCGGATTACGTTCGCGCCTGCGTAGAGCAATCCAGCACCACCAAGGTAGCGGTCAAAGTACCCGACAGCTACGGATGGCAACCAGACAACTCGTATGTGTTTGCTGGCCGTATTTTTACCAAGGACGCAGCGCCTGTCTGTGTGCCCATGCCGGGGCTGGAGAATCTGACGGTCAACACCGAACCCAAAGGCACACTGGACAACTGGCGCAAGTTCATACAGATGCTCATCAACCGCAGGATGTACTCGCACCTCGCCATCATGCTGGCAGGAGCCAGCGCCCCCTTCATGCGCTTCACAGGCATCTACGGGCTGACGTACCACTGTGCTTCCACAGACTCAGGCACAGGCAAGTCACTGGCGCTGGAAGCGGCAGCATCCATCTGGGGCCACCCCACCCACTACCGCACAGGCAAGGGCACTTCTCCAGTTGCCATGCAGCAGCGTCTAGGTCTGCTCAACAGCCTACCGCTCATCACGGATGAGATCACCAGCAAGAACCGGGCAGACTTCGAATGGTTCCCAGCGTTTCTGTTGGATATGACTGAGGGGCGCGGCAAGGAGCGTATGGAGTCCGGGGCCAACAAGGAGCGTTTGAACCTGTCCACATGGATGACAACCTGCTTGATGTCCTCCAACACCAACGCCGTGGACTACCTGACAGGTGGACGCAAACATGCCTCTGAGGGAGAACTGCGGCGGCTGCTGGAGTTTGTGCAGAACGAGAAACTGAAATGGGAACCGCATGAGATCGAGGTCATCAAGTCTCTGCAAGAGAACTACGGCGTGGCTGGCTACGTGCTGTCTGACTACTTGGCTAAAAACTTTGATGCCTTCCCGGAACTGGTGTCTGGCAGCGTCAGACGCATGTACGTGGAATTCAAAGCCACCAACGATGAGCGCTTCTGGATGGCAGGTGTCGGTGCGCTGGTAACCGCTGGGCTTGTCATGGGCAGCAAGCACGCGAACATCATCGACTTGCCTATGGCCCACATCATCGCCCACCTCAAGACCGTTGTAGAAGGCATGAGGGCAAACATGAAGCACAGCGCAAAGACCGCAGAGGATGTGCTGAACGCCTACACCCGCGAGTCATACGGCAACTTCATCGTGATCCACGAGGTGGTCGGGGGCTACATGGCAACGCTTGGATTGGAGGATGACCAGAAGATCAACTGGCGCGAACTCACCCGATCTAACGTGGCAGGGCGCATCGAACACGGCGTCACCGAGGGGTACATCGACTACTTCATTGAAGAGCAACTGCTCAAGGCGTACTGCTCATCCATGAGCTTTGGGTATGCCGAATTCAAACGCCAGTTGTCGGGCATGTGCCGGGTGGAGTTTATAAAGAAGGACATGATGGCACGCACCAAGGGGCCACAGATGCGGGTTAACGTGATGAAGATAAGCCGCCGAATAGGGGAGGTCGATGATGCCATTGGTGATTCGCTATCCGTGGCGACTGATTGAACGGGGGCAGGGGTTTTTCATCCCCTGCCTTGATATTGAGGCGGTAAGGGAGGAGGGGTTAAAGAAAGCGCTCTCCCTCCGCATGCTGGATGCCCGTGGTGTTACGGGCATCCGCAATGGGTTTACGGGCGTGTGGTTTTATCGACGTTCTTAGCTGCGTCTGTTGCTTGGCGCACCGTCTCCGCAAGGCGAATCTTTAGCTGGCGCATCTCGGCCAGCTTGGCCTGCTTCTCATCGCCGGTCAGGTTCGATGCCCGGATGGCGTTCTCGTACTTGGTGATCTGCTGCATGTTCGATGTGAAGTAGTCCGCCACACCAGCCTGCGCAAACTCTTCGCTACGCTGGCTTACCAATTCCTTGGCTTCCGCAACACGCCCCTCAGACAGCATGCGGTCTACGGTGGTCTTGACTTTCTTGACATCGTTCATGCGCTCATACACAGCGTTGATGATGCCGCCAGCATCGTTGGGCTGGAACGAACTGCCGATCACCGGCATATCCGACAGGCGCTTCGTGGTCTTCTCTGGCGACTCCCCGGTAGGCACACCCATACTGAGCACCTGCATGAGTGCCAGACCCATCGTGCCGGTGTAGCCGCTTACCAGCGCCTCAATCTTGATTGGGGACAGCCCGAGCCCGGAGCCCATCATCTTGCTGATCTCGCTGCTGCTCTCGCGGAACTGCTGTTCAGGAAGCACCGCCTGCTCACGCCTAGAAAGAATGTCTTGCCGGGTGTAGAACGACTTGCCAAGTGCCGCTTCAATCCCGGGCTTGAGCGCTTGTGGGATAGGCGGTGTGATTGGTATGTTGACGCCTTTGTACTGCACAGTCGCCATACTCGTCCCGCCCGGAAGCGTCTGCAAAATGATAGCGTTGAGCGCCTTGAACGCCTCTTCTGCTCCGTTCTCATTTGCCAGCGAGTTGTATATTGCTTCGGGCAACGCCTTGAACAAGTAGCCCACCTCAAATGGAATTGGGGCCTTGATGGGCTCGTCAATACCGGGAATGCGTATAAACCAGTTCCCGTACTTCTGCTCTGGCGTGGCGTTCTTGTAAGCCTCGTCATCCTGCATCATGGCAGCGTACGCCAAGGACGCACCAAACATAAGCGCACCGTTAGTGATCAACTTCTCCTGAATCTTCAGCCGTTTGTCGAATGGCAGCTTGCCTGTCAGCGCCTTGTACAGCACGTTCAAACCCTGAATCTGCGAGTTGAAGAACGGAATCAGCGCATTTGCCATGTGAATGCTGGGGGATGCACCACGCTTGTTAAAGTTCATTGACTCCAAGGACATCAACGTGGCCTCCATCTCCGACAGCCCTTGCTTGATGTAGCTGTTGTACTGTGCGCGGCGGGTGGCAGCATCAGCCTCCATGTTGAGCGCTTCGGCCTTGGATATGAGTTGCCCCAAGTTGCCTTTGCCTGACATCATGTCGTTCAGTATCTTGGTCATGGCCTCGCTGCTGCTGCCACCGGCAAAGATTTGCCCCCCTGTAATGCCACGTTTCTCCAGCGTTGATTTGGCAGCAGAAGGCTTGCCGAATATGTTAATTTCTTTCAATGCACCAAGCACGGGAACAAAATCCGCACCAGACAAAAGCGAAGCGGCCAATGAGTCTCGGAACAACTGGCGTGCCGCATACGTGGGGCTCAGCGTGACCGCCCTGCGCAGCAACGTAGCGGGGAACCCCAACGCCCGGACAAGCACATTGAATTGTGTTGGAATGCCCTGCATGCCTTTGACCAAAAGATCAGCAGGAACGCCAGCCTTGTCGGTGTCCACGATGGCGTGGTAGTCATCCCCATCTATTTTGAACCGAACAACTTTTGGGTCTGCCGTACCCGGCCCTCGCCGAATCTGCGCTAACCCCATGTCCTCAAGCTCGTTCATGGAGTTCTTAGTCGCCAGATTGCGCAGGCCCATGTCCGTAATCAAGGCCGTGTTCTGCACCGAGCTTGTCAGGAAATCCAGAATCGGACGGTCACCGCCAACCAACTCGTGCAAATAGGGCTGCTCAGCAATGCTACCAACCCGGATGGGGGTCTCACCGCCGATGGTAAGCAGCGCTACGCCGTTCTGTTCCCGGTAGAAGGGGATGTAGTCGTTCTCTTTGGTTAGCCGCGCTGCGTGTGCTTTTGATATAGCCCCCGACTGTTCAAGAAAACCGACCATGTTGCGGTTGTATTCGTTGTACACATCACGGGCTTGCTTGAAATTCTCTTCCAGCCCGGGCGTAGCGCGGATGTTTGCCATAGCGCTGTCAAGCTGCGCCTCTGTCAATGCATCACCAAAGTGCAGTGTTTGGAACCCCTTGTTCTTGGCACGGATGCCAGCCAGATACATTGTGAACAAGCGGTTGGCTGCGTCTGGACTGCCAGCGGGAGCCTTCTTCAGGATGTCCACAACCTGCTGGATATTGGCTCCGTCAACGCTCTCAACAACGTACTCGGTGCGCCCGTCTTTGCGTTGTTTGGCAACCCGCTGAATCGCCCCATTGGCAACAGACTGCGCGGTGAAGTTCATCCGCTGGTCGTACATCCGCAGGTAGTACATCATCTGCGAACCCTTGAGCGCTTCCATTCCCTTGGACACCCGCTCCAGTGGCGCAAACCGATCTACAAACTGCGTTTCCGCACCCAGCCAACCACCCGATGCTGCGCGAACCCTGTCAATGACACCGCGCTCCTTGGCAATGAATGTGTCGCCGATGACTCCTGCGGCAGCAAGTCCCGGGTTGGCATACTTTACGTCTTTGGGGGACAGCAAGGAGCCGACTGACCTGAGTTTTGTTTTCTCTACCGAAGGTGCGTTCTCTGCTTTTGCTGCTATGAAATTCTCAGCCAAGTCCAAGAAACGGTCTAGCATGGGGCCTTTGGCGGGTGTGTTAACACCTATCAAACGCAGTAGCCCATCTTTAAACCGTTGCCACAGACTGCGGCCCTCCCACTGCTTGCCGCGCATGTACGTTTGCACCGCCCGACTTGCCAAACCCTCGGCTACAAACTCGTGGATGTCGCCGTCTTTTATAACCTTGTTGTCAAAATCTTTATCGGCCAAAACGCTGTCGCGCATGCGGTTCAACTCATCTTTGGCTTTGCGTTGATTTGGAGTAAGTTTGTCGTCCGCCTTGTCCAACTCAAACATGGTGGCTGCGTGCGCTGCCTCATGCACCACGGTCTCTTCAGACAGGCCGGTGTTCTCGTTGATGCGAACCCGGTTGCCATCTCTAGACGTACTCCCGGGAGCGTCAGGGCTGTCTTGCGCCGTCACTTCCACCAGCTTGACGTTGACACCATTGACTTCAACAACGGCGGCTAATTTACCCGCTATGCGGCGTGCAACATGGTTGCTGCTTTTCTCTGAGATGTTGGTAAGTACCGCTGCCAGCTTATTGCCGCCCAGCAGATCTACATTCTTTGCAGACAGCGGCGTGTCATTCGGCCCGGAAGTACCGCGCATCTTTCCTTCAAATTCACCGCCGTATATCTCACCCTCAGATTTCTGACTAATTGTCCCGGTCTTGGGTGCAGCCTGCGCGGCATCGGTTTTGGCTGCAGATAATTCGGCTGTGATACGCGTCTGCTCCACATTCAGACTATCAACAAGCGTTTGTTTTCGAGTTCTGGGGTCTAACCTTCCAACTGCAGCAACACGCTCTTTGATATTTGTTAGCTTAGCGCTCAAATCCTCAACTTTCTTTTGAGCAATTTCAAAAAGCTGCTGTTCTTGTGCACGTGCGTCAAATGCTTCTTTTTTTTGTTGCTGTAACTTATTAGAAGATTCCATCTCAGCTTTGCTGATCTGTACATCCCGTTGTTTGACCCCGCGCGTTTCAGTTAACCGCATATCCGGTCTTGTATACGTGCGCTTCTCAGTTTCTTTAACGCCACCTTCTTCGCCTGAGTAAAACACTGTGGCGGGGAAAACCTCTTTACGTGCCACGGCCCCCAACGCCCGACCTTTGGTTTTATTTAGCTCAACTTGTTGCTCTTCAGAAACCGCCTGCCCGTAAGTCTCGCGGAATAACGTATCAAGCGTTTGCGACCGCTGCTCGGGTGTTTCAACGGCTTCAATCTCTACGCCGCGCAAGCGTGCAAGCTGTTCGTCGCGTTTGTTGAGTTGGTCTTGTGCTTTGCGGAAACGGGTTTGCAACCCCTTGCGCTTGGCGTCCGTAAGCCCCGGGGCTTCCAATTTCTTTTTCAAGTCTTGAGTTTTTTGAGACTCTTCACCGCGAAGGCGGTACGCTGTTGCGTAGCTTGCATCCTTGTTCTCCGCCCTCTTACGAAGTTTTACAAGGTACGTGGTAAGCTGCGTCCGTGCAACATCCCGCTCTTCCTGTGACAGGTTAGCATCATTGATTGCGTCTTCAAACGCCTGCCGCTTAAGCGGAGCTTCGTCAATAGCAGCCAGCATAGCGCGGCGGCGCTCAAAAGAAATTTGTTTTCCAGGCAACGCACTTAGGTCGCCGGTCAGCTTGCGTTCTTTACTGGATTCTTTTTGTTTCTCAGCGCGGGTTTCGGCCACAGTGGGTTTCTGCTCGCTAAACAAGTCCTCGTACATACCTCGCGTCTCTTCGCGTCGAACCTCTTGCTCGCGCTCCGCCGGGAACATGTCCTCTTGTGCTGCTGGAGCCGCCTTTTCAGCAACGCCAAAATACTTCCGCAAATCCTGAGTTGCATCTCCAATACCCTGCCCAACATCTGACGACAGCCACCGAGCTACGGTCATCCGCGCTGCTGGATCGGCCATGATGGCGGCTTGGTTTTCTCCGACAAGCCGTAGCAGTCCTCGCTCATTTCGAGAAAGTTCTGCGGTGTTATCAAGCGCAGCTTTTTCTGGCGCTTTAAATTTTCTATAAGAAGCTTGCGTTCTTTCTGCTAGTGGTGCTGCATACACATCACGAGTTGCAGTTGCTGAACTTTTTGGCTTACTGACTTTTGCCAGCATGCCTTGCAACTCACGGGGGGAAACTTCTTGCTGTGCTTGGCGTTCGATCTGAGCAAGTTGCTGCTGCAGGTTACGCGCTTCTGTCTCAGCGGGTAGGCCCTGTCTCAGGCTGTCAAGAAAGTCAACAATCCGCACCCTCGTATCGCCTGCGCCACGCGCAGCTTCTGGCACGGCAGGGACGGTTTCCAAGCCGGGGATTCGCCCCGTTGTAGGCGCTTTGTATTGAAGCAGCGCTGGCAGATTCTGTTGCAGTTTGTCCAGTAACTTGGCGTTGGTGTCCGACAGATTTGGCAACGCCTGTGCACGTTCAATGTCTTGCTGCAGTGCTCGGGGAGATGTCCGCTCTGCCGGTTGTTTTTCTATCGTTTCACTTTCCTTCGTACCCGCTGCGCCCTCCCAAACAGGACGAACGCTGGCTGCACGCCCTTGGTCTTGCAGGTAGCGCATCCGAGCAATAATTTCTAGCGCATCCCCCTTACGCCCCTCTTGTCGCGCTACAGTAAGATTTTTGCTAAGCTGCGTCAGTTCTGTCCGAATTTCTTGCGTTAGCTCTTGCGTCTGCACTGCACGTGTTCGGTTAAGCTGCGCTGCACCGGGGATCATGTACTGGCTTCCCACCGGGATTTCTTTGGGCTTTTGCGTTGTGGCAAATGCCTGCTCAAGCGTTTTGGGTTCCGTTGGTTCGACCGTGGTATCTTCAACTACCGGAGCTTCAACTACCGGAGCTTCAACTACCGGAGCTTTAACTACCGGAGCTTTAACTACCGGAGCTTCTGCAACGGCTTTCTTGGCACGTGGCTTTTTGACCGGCTCAACTTCGGTCTCGGCAACCTCTGGGGGAACTGCGGGAACTGGGGGAGTAACCTCATCCACTGGCGCAGACACCGTGCCTTCAACAGTTTGGGCTTTAGGTAGGGGCGCAGTCGTTGCCTCGGGCATTGGCGTAGTGGTGACCACAGGCTCAGCAACCGCAGGCTGAACCGCCATAGGTTCAACAGGCGCAACGGTAGGCTCAGCAGCCGCAACGGCAGGCGCAACGGCAGCGGGGGGACGGAAGTCAACCCCGGGGTGTAGCTGGCGTACACGGCGAATCTCGTTCACCAGCGGCTGCATGGTTTCTTTGGCGTACGCATCCCGGGCTACACGCGCATCCTTGGCGTCTGCTACGGACAGCGGGTCTTTCGCGGCACTGAGCGCCCTGACTGCATCATTGAGCCGCTGCATCTCGACGTTGGCAGCAACGTAGTCCTTCCGCAACTTTTCTGCGTAGTTGGGATCAGCATCGTCTGTCGCCTTTTGCTGCGCTGCAACAGCGGCTTGCTGTTGCTGAACTTCAGCAGCCTTGGTGGCTTCTTCTTGTGCTTTCTGCTCAACCTGTGCTCGTGCACCGCCACGCTCTGACAACCGGCCCACTGCACCAAGTGGAGCCAACAGCCCTACCTGATACGCAGTCTCGCCGTACTCTCTGAGCGCATCAGGACTTGAGAGCGACAGCCCCGCCTGTGCACGCTCCAGCATCTGCTGGGTGATTTCCGTGGGAATCTCGGCCAGCGCACCAACGCCCACGCCTTTGGCAAGCACCGTCAGCAACCGCTCATCAGCCAGCTTGGCTGCACCCTCGGCACTGCGACCCAGCAGCGCTCCCATAGGGATGCCGGTCAACTTCTGCACCAGCCTGCCACCAAACGGGATTAGCGAACCTGCTACGTCCAAACCAGCTTGAGGAACGGCGGCGGCTAGGGCACGCCCTGCATTTACGGGAACGCCTTCTTGCGCTTGCCGCTCAACATTCCCGCTGAACTGCTGTATCAGAGACGGTAGCAGCGCCCCGCCAATGCCGCCAACGGTTGCCCCAACAGGGCCAAGAACACTACCCGCTGTCGCCCCGAGTCGCGCACTACCTGCCATTGCAGCTAGGTTAGGTGCTTGTTCTGCAAGTGCCGCTGGGATTTGACTTAACGCTTCGCCTGCCGCAGACAGCACGCCGTCTTTGTTGTATGCGTCTTTGACTTTCTGCAAGCTGACTTGATCAGCGTACTTCTTGCCCATCGCCTCGCCGCGCTCAAGTCCTGCGCGTGCTGCCGCTTCGGCATCCCCGGTAGCAGCACCAAGGGCTGTGCGTCCGCTGGAGATGAGGGACTCAACGCCTTTGCCTATAGCAGCGCCAATCCCAGTTTTTGGTTTGGGGGCTTCCTCGGGGGGTTGTGCAGCCATTAGCTGCTGTGCAATTCTGGCTAACTGTCTCGCATCCTCTACATTACCCGCTGCATCTGCATTGCGCAACGCTGTGAGGACTTGCTCAAGTTCCATAAACTGCACCTATTGTAAATATTTATCCACCAGTGGATTGCCAGTTTTGCCACCAGCACCGCCCATTGTACCCATAAGCTCTGGGTAACTATTAAGCAATTCTGCTCGAGCTTGCCGTTTTGCTGCAGCCATCTTGACGGGGTCGAGACTGAGCATTTGATTGGCTTCAAGTTTTAAAAACTCTGTTGCAAGTTCTTTACGAAACTGAGCCAGTGGCTTGTCGTCTTCAGCCTTACGGCCAGCCTCTGACTCAAGGTAGTTGCCATATTTCTCGTAGTACTTAGCCATTGCCGCTTCTTTTTTCTCATCGGCTGCGGCTTTTGCCCTTGCTTGTTTAGAAGCTAGGGCAGCAACACCCGCTTCGCCCACATTCTGTAGCGCATACTGCGACTTGCCTGCCATCAGTTGCAGGCCAAACATCATCAGGTCTTCGTAACCAAACCCTTTTAGGCGATCTGGTTCTGGGCTTGCCATGATTGCTTTGGTAGCCTCTGCCACAGCTTCTTTTTTAACTGGGTTTGGAACATCCGCAAAATCACGGTCTGTGATTTGTTTGTCCCAAGATGCCGTAGGTTCTGGTGCGCTACTAGCCCCTTCAGTTGCTGCTGCACCTGCTGCACCTGCTCCCACTGCCCCCGCACCTACAAGTGAAGGAGTAGGAAATTTTAATGGTGCTGGTCGTTCTTGTAACGCTGCCATAGATCCTGCGGCTACCTGTGCATCTGCTTTTGCCGCTTCTGCTGCTTTTGCTGCTTCTGCCGCTTTTGCTGCTTCTGCGGCTGCTACTGCTGCAGGTTCAACTACAACTGGTTTTTCTGCTACTACAACGGGTTTTTCTGCGGTTGCCTTCGCTCTTTCTGCCGCTCTAAAGTCTGCTCTAGCAACGGCTTCTGCTTTAAGTTTTGCTGCTTCAGGAAGTAGGGTGGGTATACCACCGGTAACGACAGGTGGAGGTGTAGGAACAATTGTTTTTGGTGCTGCCGCTGGAGCGGGTGCTGCCGCTGGAGCGGGTGCGGGTGCGGGTGCAGGTGCAGGTGCGGGTGCGGGTGCAGGCGTTGGTGCGGCTTTTGGTGGTGCTGCCGCTGGTGTTGGTGCTGGTGCTGGTGCTGGTGCGGGTACAGGTGCTGCTTCTGCGGTTTTTAATGGTGTTTTTCCTTTGCGACCAACAGGTATAAGCGCTGGCAAAAAATCTGAAATTCTTGTTGCTATATCTCCAGCAGTGACTGAACCTGTAGCCTTGTCTATTGCTTCTCCAACGGGTTTTGATACATATTCTGAGAATTTATTTGGCAAATACCCAAGAGCATCTAGTATTCCCTTACTTGCTTCTGAAGTTGGGCTGGAACCGCCTGCTATATTGCCTACATATTGTTCAGCGCGTTTTGCATAATCGGCACCTTGCCCTTCTTTCCCCGGCATAACTGCGCCAGCAACATTCCCAGCAAGACCAGCAATTTGTGAAGCCAAACCTTGAACAATACCCCGAGGCACTTCAGAAATTGGTTTGATATCTATTGGAGGAAGCAGAGTTTTTCTTATTTTGTCTGCTGTTGTACCGCCAAAAGGATTGGTTGTGTCTTTGGGTTTATCTACGGTTCGTTTGAGGTAGTTTACAGGTTCAACGGCCCGTTGTGCTACTTGTTCTGGTGTAAGGTTGCCTTTTTTGGTTAGACTTTCAGCTATCTCTTTTCTTAAATTATCGGGAACTAACACACCGTCATTTTTCTTTAGGTGGTTATTTAATACCGTTTCTCCTTGGTTGTACGCTACCGCCATTAAACGAGGATCATTATTATATTTTTTCTGTAAATCTTTCATAAACCGCAACGATGCGTCTATATTTTTGATAGGGTTTGTGCGTTCTTCTGGTGCTACCCCGTAGGCTTTGCCCGTTGCTGATATTAACTGCCCAATACCAACAGAACCACTTCCTGAAGCGGCATTAGGATCATACCCAGTGGGGTACGCTTTGGTTCTAGACTCGTGCGAAAAAATGCTGTCCACAAACTGTGGATCAAGCCCCATTTTTGCTGCTTGTGTAAGCGCGTATCTACGATAGTCTGCTGTTGTTCCCGGCCCAGAATCTCCGCCTTTAGCAAACCCAACGATCCCACCATCAGCCATGTTAGACAGGCTGCGTTCGGGTAAAGCGCCTATGCCCATTTCTTCGGGCAGTTGAGAGTCCATGTAGCCACCGTTTGCTGCCATTTGGGGTGGCATACCTTGCGGTGCTTGCTGCTGCGGTGCTTGTGGCTGCCCCTGTAGGGGCATACCTTGTGGCGGCATACCCTGTGGCATCCTTGGCTGGTTCATGGCTTGAATAGCCTGCTGAACTACCGGGGCCTGCATCTCAGGCTCACCCCGTTTGCCTTGTGTAATTTCTTTGGCAATGTTGTTTACAAACAACGCCATTGACACCGCAATAGGATCATCTGAATGTTCTGCGGCGTATCTCTGCCTGCCTTCTGGCCCCATCCTAGCCAGCATCTTTTGCAGGTTACCAATTCGATCATCAAACATTTTGATTCCTTATGCCATGCTGTGGATAGCCAACGCAACAAGACCTTGTGGTTTTGATTTTACCAAACCACCTTTGGCATAACTTCCAACCATACCACCGTTTGCTTTGCCGCCAAAAGCACCGAACGCTCCCAGTGCAGTAGCTCCCAAACCGCCTATCTGGCTCAACATGCTAGGAGGGGCTTGGTAGTTGTACATTGTGCTACCAGCATTGGTGGTTGGTGCTCCACGCAAGATGTCGGACATAAACCCAATTTGTTTGTACGGATAGTTCTGGGAGCTTTGAAAATCTTGGTACTGATTGTTTAAATCAGTCTGCTGCTGTTGCTGCTGTTGAGCGCCCAGTTGGTTCTGCATCTGGTTGATGCCCATATTCTGGTTGTACTGCGTGTTGCCTAGATTGCCCAGTGTGGTTGCCCCGGTCAAAGCCGTCTGAAGTCCTTGTAGGCCAAGTCCAGCGCCGTACTGTCCTTGCTGCGCGTTTAGTTGCGCTGCGTTCTGACGGGCTTGCTGTTCCGCATTGAACTGTTGCTGACCTTGTGAGTAGGCAGTGTTTAACCCCTGTGCTTGGATGTCGCCTTTTTGCAACGCAAGATTACGAGCAGCTTCTGCATCCATGATGGCTGATCGAGAACCGCCAAAAGCGCCCTTGCTTACTTGATCAGCTTGTCGCCCAGTTGATGCAATGTCAGCTTGCCGCTGCGCTTCACGCAGTTGAATGTCCGTTACATTCTGCTGGTACGGGGTCATGTACTGCCCAGCAGCACCCGTACCGGGTGTCATCGCCCCTGTTTGTGCGTTATACGTTGGGCCTGAACCACTGGTAAAGGATTGCGTAGTGAACGGGTTGTAGGTGTACCCGGTGTTTAAAGCACCTAGTGATGCCAACCCTGCCGTTGCTGTGGCATCTTTCAGTTGCCCAGAACCCTGCATAAGAGCAGCGTTGTCATAGGACAACTGTTGCAAGGGACTGAACTGCGCTACCCGATCCCCCATGTACGTCATGAAGGGGTTGTTTTCCAGATCAGTTAGGTTGGAGGCATCCCCCAACATCTGGTTGGCATATTCCTCTAGCTCTGGCGCAAAGCCGTACTGGTTTTGTTGTATTGTTGTTGAGGTTGGATCTGGCATGATGCGTCCTTATGCGGGAAGATATTTGTGTGCTTTGGAATCCACAGCCACACTGTTTTTGCCGGTAGTTTTACGGCGGTTGGCTTGTATACGATCCATCATTTTGTACAGTGCCCGTGCACCAGCTTCGGTGGAGCCGTTGCCAAGCTCAGACACAATCCGGGCAGGTACAACAAACTCACCATCTGCGAGTCGAGCGGGTTGACGATCTCCAATGCTTGCTGGGATGCTGTCTGACACACCATCACCGGGGCCGCGCAGGAGCCTGCCACCGTCTGAGTAGCCACCGAGGGAGCCTAGACCACCTTGGGCGTAGCCTGCCATGCCACCAGAAGCCATGTAACCACTACCACTACCAATATCGCCTCGATCACCTTCAGCAATATCCCCGCCTCCGGGTTGCCCGTTTTGTGCGGCTGTTGCTGCTGCGTCTGCTCGATCTGAAGCACCAAAACGGGCTTCATAAGAATCTCTTGCTTTTATTTCAGCAGAATTAGGGGTGTTAAGTGCGTTGTTTAGGTCTCTAGCTTCTCTATCATCCGCTATGGCTGCTCGTGCTGCTTGTGCTGCTTCTGCTATCGCTGCTTGATCTGCGCTACTACCTCGGCCTAATCGTCCTTCATGGCTAAAGTTAGGGTCTATATTTCTAGCAAGAGTGTCTGATATTGCTCCCAGTAAACCTTTGCCACCACTCATATTTCCCAAGGTTGCAGCTAAAGAGTTTGCTCCAGATGCAAGCCCTGTGGTCGGGCCACTAATACCGCCAACCATAGTTGCTCCGGGAATGCCGTATCCTCCACCGGGGCCAGACTCAGTTCCCGGCCCACGCGCATCCCCAGCATTGCTGCCACCTGACATATCCATCAAGCCTGCTATGCCAGAACCACTAGCTGAACCGGTTTCATATTTGTTAGTTAACGGGTTCCACCTGTAAGTAACACCATCTTTTACGGTTGTTTCAGAACGATATATGCCATTAGGGAAGTCAAAATAATATTTAATACCCGTGGTGTTATCCGTAAATTCTTTGTCTGGCAACCCACCACTTGCATACCCAACGCCTGCAAGACCACCGTTGGCAAGAGCCATTAAACCACCTTCTGCTTTACCAAATGCTTTGTCAGCTTTTGCGTTTGCCAACAGTGTAGTAATTTGATTTTTGGTCATACCCGTGGCCTCGGCCAAAGTATCAGGATCTACAAAGTTTGTAATAGACCAATTAGCCAAAGCATTACCCTCTAAGGGTGTTTTTGCTAGTGCGGCTTTAGCTTGGTTAATCGACATGTAGTTAATAGTTGACTTTTCTTTTGTAGTCGGGTCTGTTATGGTTTTCTGCCGCATATAATCTAGATTGCGGTCATACTTGCCGGTTTCTTTATTCCAATTAAGCTTTGTGTTTGTGTTGACGGGAAGCCCTAGTACGGCTTCTTTGTACGGGCGCATGATCTCGCGGTACGTCTCTTTGCCCGTTTCATCTACGTCCGTCATCTTGGTTGGCTTCGGCCCCTTGCCCCTCAAGTAGTCATACATTTTTTTGCTGTAACCAGTATTTGAATACTTGGCATCAAACTCGGCGGTTGTTGTTGGCACAAATTTAGGGGTGTATCCAAGGTTACCACCGCCTGCCTCGTATGTATCTCGCACACCTGTCATACCCGTGAAACCACCAACAGGAATACCGGGAATGCGTGGGGACGTTGTGATTGTCCCGTTGGGGTTGATAGTTGTCCCACCGCCTACTTGACCAGCACCTGTGCTACCGCCAACACCGGGTGCTATGTACTGTGTACCTGCTGTTGTTAGGTCTGTAACTACTGCGGGGTTTTGTACTACGGGGTTAACTACAACGGGTCTTGCTGCGCGCTCTCTGGCAGCGTGTTCTTTAAACCCAGCCAGTTCTGTTGGGTCAATGTAATCACCAAAAGTTTTTTGCCAAAAAGCCATGCCCTCTGGGTCTGCTGTGCCGGGACGACCTAGTTCTGATTGATACAGCGCGTTAAGGCCAGAAATTGGTATGTAGTTCTGTTGATTGGCGCGAGTAGAAGTTTCAGGTACAGCAGCGGCTCTAAAAATATCCCTCTCACTGTCATCAATGGTAGCGCCAAATTTAGTAGCCCAGTTTTGTAAAACTTCAGGACTTTCTGCTTTACGATCTAGAACAGACCCGTACAGACCTTGAGCCGCTACTAAAGCGGCATTGTTTGTATTATCTTTAGCAAGCTGTTCTGCAAATGTTCTTCTAACATCTTGTATGTCTTTTCCAGTATCAAAAAAGTCAGGTGGAGAGTATTGTGGTGCTTGTGGCAATACTTGTGCTACAGGTGCTGGTGCTGTTTCTGCTACGGGTGTTGCCGGTGCTGCTTGTGCATTAGATAGCGCCGCTATACCTGCTCCTGCTTGGGGCGATACTTGTGCTGCAGCTAACGGTGCTGTTTCTGCTACGGGTGCTGCTGGTGTTGCAGCAAACCCTGACCCTGCATTTGTATTGGTTACTACAGGGGCTGCTGGTTGAGGATAGTTTGTTGCTATGTAATTTCTAAGCCATGCATCCTCATCAAAAGGGGCCGCCGCTGCTCCCACTGGCCCACCCCCCTCATAGTGAACTGCCCCACCGTGAGCCAAACTCATCAACCCACCTTTTGCGGCAGAACGGCTGTACAGTTGTGAAATTGGGTCGTACCCATCGTTTGATCTAGGCTGATTACGCTCAAATGTTTGTGAGCGCGGATCAAACTTTTCGTTTGAAATTGGCGTTGAAGGCCGTCTTGGCGTGACTGTTGGAACTGTGTTACCTACGTCCCCCGCAAAAATAGCTGGGGATGCTGCTGCTGCCAAATATTTAGCACCTGTTTTTAAAGCTGTCATGGGATTGCTACCCGCAAAAGACAAACCTGCCCCAAGTTTGTCTGACATCGTTGCTGATGCCATGCGGTTAGCTACACTATCCTGAAGAGCTTGATCGGACAGTTTCTGCCCTACTCCTTCTTCCATTGCTTGAGCGCCAAGTTGTCCAGCACCCATTCCAACAAGAGTGTCTGTGATACCCGCACCACCATAAGCACCAAGACCAGCTTGCAAGCCTTTTCCTAAATCTCCAGAAATAGCCGCAGTAGCAGCCCCAACAGCAAGACCTGTTCCAGCAGCACCGCTTAGACCTAATACACCCCCAACGGCTGTGCCAACGCCGGGAGCAAAATAATTAAGCGCGGCTCCCGCAAGGGTGGGCAGCAAGTCTTTTAGGCTAAACGCTTCTGGCAAACCTGTGTCGGGGTTGATCGTTAGGGATGTACCGTGCGCCACAGCCAGTTTTTGTAGCCCCTCCACCTCGCGGGGGGACATGTGCACGAGGGTCGAGTCCGGGCCTCTGCCTCGGGCAGACATGTGGTTGGCAAGTTGGTGTAGGCTCATAGTGCAGTCTTTATTTTAAGCGTTTGGTTGTTGCTCATCACCCCGTTCTGGGTGTCTCTGTAAACGTCCCCGATCCGCAGATTGGCAAATTCAGCGTCTGTTGGCAGGCTGGGGGCTGTGCCAGACGTAGGGAAAAAACTCAATCCCGATACTACATCGGTTCCGTTAGTTTGGGTAGACCCCGCCATTGGCCCTGCGTTGTCCAGTTGGTTGAAGTACAGACGCAGCAAACTCAACAATTGGTTCATGTAAACAGGGTCGTACTCCTGTGGTGGGCTAGGTAGCCGGGGGGCTACTACGTTCTTTTGTGCCATTACCTGCGTCCGTCTTGACGGATGTCAATTCTTGGAGCGCCCATCTGCCACTGTGTGCCAAGGGTGTTTGAACTGATCTTCATAGACATTTGCCGTGCCCTGACCCGGATGTTTAACTGCCCGTTGTAGGTGTCTAGGTCAATCGGATAGGTCTGGGTGGCTGTGACTGTGCCCTCTGCGCTGCTGCTGTCTCCACCGACTGACTTGGGGCTGTTATACCCAGAGCCAGAGTTCTGTAGCGGCAGGAGTTGCATGGTCAGGCTAGGTGTCGTCCCGGCGGTGGAGCCGTTGAAAGTCAGGTCAGGCAGCATCCTCCAGACAAAAGCAAAGTTGTGCCCATCGCCAATGTCAAACTGGGATGAGGTGATGAATGCCGTGATTGGAAGAGCCGTGGCTGCTGTGCCGTCATCCACACCCAGTTCATGCTGGACAAGGTTGCTGCTGTATGTGGCTGCAACCGGGTAGTCTTGAAGGCCACTGTCCAACCATGCGGTTCGTGCCATAGTGCCGTAGTACCAGACATTCTCAAGGTAGTTGAAGACTACATAGCTGTCGTTGGTTGACGACCCCTCACTGGGGTAGAACCACCATACTTCATTAAAACCTTCATTGGTGGCTGCATAAACTTGATCAAACTGATCTCTTGCAATGTCGTTATAGACATACCTGAGTAGGTCACAGTTGAGGGTTTGCAGCCGCCCATCGTACTTGTAGAACTTGTCTACGCCCATCCAGTAAATAATCCCCGCAGCCAAGGCCACCGCATTGGGGCCAGCAATAGAGGTGTTGTCTGCAAGCAGTTGTGATCCCCAAACATAGGGTGGGCCAAGGTACTGGAGAGAGTACAGAGCCGCATCTGTAAACACCACAATCTCTTGCTTGCTTTGAATAGCCGTCACAATGGTAGAGCCGTGGGACAAGCCAATGCTGCCTGCCTGATTGGTGATTGACGGTGACCACTCCGTAACACTCTCTTGGTCAGACCAGCGTATCAGGAGCGGATTGACTACCGTTGAGCCAATGTCATTTGTCCCAAAGCAAAGCACAAAACGGCTGGCGTCAGAGACAAGGAACGCTATTTGAGTTAGCGGAACGCTACTTGCCCCATTTAGCTGTGATACCAGTACCCCCCGTGCAGATATCTTGTGTACCCCGGACTGACTGACTGAGGAGATAATGAGCGCCCCTGTGGGAGTTAGCGACAGGTTAAAGGTGGTAGCCGACACATACCGGGTGTAGTAGGTTGTGCCCACCAGCAAGCCTGTTGGCAATGCACCGGAAGTTTCAAGAACGATGGCTGTCAGATCAGGCAGATTCAGTGTGGTGGTGACAACGCAGGGGTTGGCAATTGTCATGGTGATGGTGCTTGCTTGGTAGCCAACAGTGGCGTCCCAGTAGTACAGAGGCCCACCCCTTGGGCCGTACAGCAAGTCTTCACCAAAGTTAAATTGGTTCCATATCCGCATAGCGTCAGAGGAAGATTGGCCTACCCCCCAAGCACCAAAACCCCACGGCCCTGCGCCCCAGCCTACCAGCGGTGCAGCAAAGGATGGCCCGGTATTGACTTGGTACACAGCATAGACTGTCCCACCGCCTGAAGCTGTGGACGTTGCCGCTGATGAAGCGGTGATGGTGTAGGTTGAGCCAGTTGAGTATGTTATCTGGTACTCCCCGGATATGGTCAGCCCACCCACGGCTGTAGCACCTGTGAACACCACAAAATCGTTGTTGGCATAGCTGACAGTGGCGTCCGTGACCGTGACCGCAGCAGAGCCGTTGACTGTGGCAAACGGGCCGCTTAGTGTGTGGACGGTCTGCGTGGGCGTGATGTCGTTGTAAGCGCCGCCGTTGAGTATGTAGAACTTGAGGTTTGTGCCAACCCCAATGAGGTTTTGGAAGCCGAAGGTGACCCAGTTCCACAGAGACCGGCAAACCCCTTGGAATGTGGCAGCAGAGATGCGTACCCAACCGCCTATCTTTTCAGGCGTGCCTTGCCGAAACCGGACGTTATCCGACTCATAGTAGCCGCCCTCGTTCGTGTATCTAGTGTTTTCACGATTCACCCCGCTTTTTAAGGTAATTTTTTTCAACGGCATTTTTCATCCTAAGACAGGAACAGGGCACGTTCGTCATTGCGGCGCTTGACCAACCCCGGCAAGATTTTACCCCCGCCCCTCGTAAACTTCAAGAACTCGTTGGCAGCTTCTTGCGTCTCGCCCCGCAGAACTTTCTGACGGAGGGTTGATCGCTGTACGCCCCCCAAACCCAAATTAAAAGCAAAGCTGACAAGAGCATCGTTTTGACCTGTGGTAAGACCCATAGGAAAAAGTCGGGCGACCCCAACTTCAAATCGCTGGAGATCAAAACTAAGGGTTCCATCTACTTCGTCTTTCGAAAAAGTACGGTTGTCATGCGGCTCCAACGGGTAAGCGTCTCTCTGATCCAGTGGTAAACGTCCTTGAGCGGGGTAAAGAACATGTCCGACTCCTACAGTCCAAAGTTTTGCTGGGCAGCGGTACGGCTTGTACCGCACGCCTTCATGGTGCTTGATCATCTCCTTGCAGCGGTCGGAGACTTTCAATCTTTGCCACCTTTAAATGCCCGTCCACCAAAGTGAAAGCTGATGATTGACGCAAAAATGATCTGGGTGTCGGCGTCCCAGAGCTTGGCAATCAGCACATCAAAGGCAATGTCCCGCTGCCACGCATAAATAAACCCGCCGATCTCCACGAAGGCAAACAGCCCGAAGAACCCATAGGTCAGTATCGGGCGCACACCGGATCGCAGGTTGACCATCCACTGTGATGCACCCTGTCCTATGGCAATGTCGTGAGCGTAGAGTGCAGCCCGTTCTGATGCCTCTGCTTCAATGGCCTGACCCTCAACTTTGATCTCCTCCACCCGTTGCGCGGCTTCAAAGCCTGCCTTGCGTAGCTCAAGCTCACGCTCGATCTGGAGTTGAGCCATTGCCATCTCATGTTTTTTGTCCGAACGATCTTGAAAGAAACCAAGCAGCTTGGGCAGGCCACCAGCGAGGAAGGAGATTAGGGTTGAGAGTAGGGTCAGCATTTCTTTTCTTCCTCATGGGACAGTTTGACGCCAGCAAGTAGGCCAATGAAGCCACCGACGATGGTTTGAAACGCAGGGCCAACCAACTCAAAAATCTTGTTGTTGTCCACCTTCTCGTCAAACAGTCCAAGCAACATGACACCGGACATCGACAGAACAACGATACACAAGGTCATGCTGACCATGAGCGTAACGAAGAAGGTGAGCTTGGCTTTCATTTGTCTTTGCGATTGAATATCTCAAACAACGATTTAACTTTTTCTTCCAACACGGCAATTTTTATATCCATCTTCGCCAGCACGATGATGAGCGTTATCAGCGCCAACAGCATCGGCCAACCTTTTGCCAGTGCTTCGAAAAACTCCATGATCAACGGAATGTGAGTGACGCATAAACGATAGCTGACATACTGAAGATAAGCACCCCGGCGGTCTTCATAATCACGCCTTCTAGTCGTTTTAGCCTTGCATTTATCTGCGCGTATCGTTCGGCGCAGACCGCTTCATGGCTTGTGAATTGTGCTTCAAGGTTCATCTTTGGCTTTCATTGCAGTTTCCTGCCTTGTTCGTAACTCTCGCGCTCGTCCATTGCATGGTGCAAAACCAACTCATCAAACTCCTCGTCTGGTGTTGGGTGACACCAGCAAGCCCGATTCATTTCGTGTTCTCGGAGGTCGTTGAGTGGGTAGGTGTGGATGTCGGACATGGTTGCTCCTGCGTTACTACCGTTTTGATTCCATCCTGCACAGCCGTGATTGACCCGCCCGGTCTAATTTGGATACTGTCGCCCCAAGATGCGGGGTTAGTGAAATCAACTGTTTTTCCATCAATTTCAAACATGAGGGGTTCCTTCACTGGGCTTCGGTACTTGCGCCTCGGCCTGCTCTTTGATTTTGAGAATCAGAGGCCAGCATCCGCTGCTTGATGGCAACTGCCCCAGCGTCTGGAGGACAAAGTTGATTTCGTTTACGTCGAGGTCGAGGGTCATGCTGATTCTTTCATTAGTTCGCTTTCTACAATACGCAGCACACCAACAGCCAAAGCCAGCGGTATACGGTCATCGTATTCATGTATCAACTCGGATACTCTGGTTGCCAGTTCTCCAGCAAGTTCGGCATTGGCTTTGTTTGTCACAGCCATAAACCTGCGCCGGGGGTCTGCTGGCATGGCAACTATGCTCATGTTGTTGACCAAGGTGTGCCAGTGGCGGTTACGGGGTTCTTTTGCAGTTCAATCTGCTGGGCCAGTGCTGCTTCTGTCGCGTCCTTGTCCACGCCTGATGCGTAGCACCAATCCAAGACTTCTTGCATCGTGACGCTGGCGTAGGGGATGGTGGGCGTACCCGGTTGCCATGAGCAGGTTGACCAGATGGAGGCGGTGTAACCCTCGTCTACTGCTGTGGCAGTCCAGTGGGCGGTGGTGATGAAACCGTTGGCGGTTTCGTAATTGGTTTGAGTGATTATCCAAGTGATGTTCATGCTGTCTCCAGTGCAGTGATACGGGCGGTGAGTTGAGTGATGAGGGCTTGTTGTTCTTGGATGGCTTTGACAAGAGTGGGAATCAATGTTTCGTGGTTGATGTTTTTGTACTCAATACCATCTGCACCAGCTTTTGATGTGTTGACACACTCAGGAAACACATCTTCAAACTCTTGAGCAATAAAACCAGCAACATCTTTCTTGTCTTGGCCTTTGCCTTCTTTCCAATCAAAACGCCTTGGTTTAAGGGCCATGATTGAAGAAAGGCCCGTATCAATGTCACGCACATTTTCTTTAAGGCGCTCGTCAGAAATTGCAGTAATTACAATTGAAGTGGCAAAGACAGTACCGCCATATCCAACATAGAAACGATAAGCGGATGCACCAGTTGAATAAACCTCGTGAGTTGTGTCAGAATTTGAAGTAGTAGAACCTACTTGGCTTGTTCTTGAATATGTTGCAGACGGAAGAAATTTGAAACCAATACCAGCAGTTCCAGACGCATCCGTAGTCCCCACCAGCAAGTTACCGCTGGAGTCGATGCGCATCCGTTCTATTGCTGTAAAACTGGAGTTTGTGGAGGTATTTCTAAAAATAATATTATTGTTTGTTCCAGTTGTATTCCCTAAACTATCAATAAACATTCCATTAATTACGCCAACAGAACCCTCTTGAGAATTAGGCCCTCTAACAATCAGTGCAGGAGAAGTAGCATCAGCCAAAACAAGTCTTGGAGTCCACCCAGCACCACTGGTAATAGTTGTCGTCCCAATACCCAAGTTACCGCTGGAGTCGAGGCGCATCTTTTCGCTTCTGTCGCCAGCAGTCGTGTTGGTTCCAAAAACAAGGGCCAAACCTTGGTTGCTTGTGGATTCGCTGATTGCACCAAAGTAGCCAATTCGGTTTTGTGAGTTGCCGCTTATGTTTAGTTGATAACCCACAAATGTGCCGCCAGCAGTGTGAGCAGACCCATTTGTAAATGCCGCCGTGCAGTTTGCTACGTTTGGAGCAGTGTTGGCATAAGCAGTTGCGTTATCTAAGTTTGCATTAAATCTTGCAGAAAACGAACTTGTCCCAATACCCAAGTTACCGCTTGCATCCAGCGTCATTGCTTGGGTGAAGGAAATAGGTGTTGCTCCTGCACCAGATGAGTTACTTGGTGCTGTATACCATTGATGTTGGCCGCTAGTTTGATAATACAAAGTAGCGTAACCATTTGCAATATATGCACTAGCATCACTGCTATTGTAAAAAAGGTTTTGGCTTAAAGCGGTAGCCGCACTACGACTAAACAAAGCCGCACCATTTGTTAATTGCAATGCGGGTCTGCTTGCGCTACTCCAAGCACTCGGAGCAACCCCCAAGCCCAAGTTACCGCTGGAATCAATTGTCATTCGGGCGCTAGGACTGCCTGAATAATTTACATAAAAACCTAACGCATCAGTTGCATGGCTGTATTGAATATAGCCTTGATATGCTGCTGGGCCAGTGCCGTCAGCAAAACTAAGGGTACTGGAGTTGGCACTACCTGCGTAAATAGTAATTCCTTCTGAGCCAGAACCAGTTCCTACAACTAGATTATTTGCAAAAGGATCAAAACTAGAAGGCGAACTCGTCCCAACACCCAAGTTACCGCTGCTATCCAGCGTCAAGCTGGTCGCTGGCGCACTGCCTGAGAAGCTGTACGCTGTGCCGCTTGTGCCGCCGCTTAGTGTGCCCGTTGCACTCAGCGTAGTAAACGCACCCGCCAGCGGAGTCGTTGTGCCAATAACTACGTTGTTAATTTGATTGCCGCCGCCTGAGACTGTGCCGCCAAGCGTAAAGGCTGGCATGGTTCCCACGCTGAATGGGCTTCCCAGAATGGGAGCAACAAGGGTCAGTGTTGTGCCGTTGGTTGTAGCGCCTGTAATCCCTGCCAGTACGCCAGCATTGTTGTACTGCACCTGAGTGGTCGAGCCACCCGCCGCGCCAGCCGTAGCCGTACCGACAACCTTTACGTAGTCTGTGCCGTTGTAGTAAACAAGTGCTGTCTCGCCTACAGCGATAGATACGCCGGTCTGACCAGATGCTTTGAACGTCACTGTGCTGCCTGTGGCGGCGTTGACTACGAAATACGTTTTGCTGTAGCTTGGGCCTGTGATTATTTTGGCGGTTGTCAGTGTGCCTGTAACCTTGATGATCGCATACTGCGCCGTGGTAGCGCCTATGGAATTTCCTGACGAACTACCCGTGGTGTTAGCCAATGTAATAGCGCCATCACCCGCAAAAGATAATGTGCCAGCAATGGCAATGTCAAGATAGTCACTGACGCCGTAGTTGACGGTATCGCCCCACGTACCAGTGAGCGTCCCCTGTGTGGGGGTGACTAAGCCCAAAAGAGTCGTCGTTGCTGCCATTTAAATACTCCTAAGTCGTTGCAACATCAGTCCAAGCTGCTGTCTGCGTGTTGCCAATATCTTGCCAATTGGCTGTTTGCGTGTTACCAATATTCTGCCAGTTTGCATTCTGCGTGTCATCTATTACTTCCCAGAATGGTCGTCCCGTTATTGCGTCTGTTCCGGTTGCCAACTCGTTGAGAGATGCTATAAACGCCGCTGCTGCCGTATCTACATCAGTGCCCGTTGCTGTCTCTGCAACCGATGCACCAAAACTTGCCGCTGTTGTAACCGCATCAGACCCAGTGGCTGTCTCACTGACAGTCGCTCCAACAGACAAAATACTTGATACCGCATCCGTCCCGGTAGCCGACTCATTGACAGTGCCCGAGAACGAAAAAGACGAAGTTACCGCATCTGTACCTGTCGCTGTTTCTGTGATCCGCCCCAAGAAGGTGACAAACGCCACATCTACATCAGACCCCGTAGCAGTTTCGCTGACTGACACTTTGTATGTCGGTACTGCTGTTACTACATCGCTACCTGTACCCGACTCACTAACCGCCGATCCAAACCCTGCCTTTGCTACAACAACGTCTGTACCCGTACCTGTTTCACTGACTGCTGCATTGACCTGTACCAAACTTGATACAGCGTCCGTTCCCGTGGCAGTCTCACTAACCGAAGAATTAACACTGATTGCCGCCGCTACCGCATCCGTACCTGTTGCGCTCTCAACAACCGATGGACTCATTGTCAGCAACGAACTAACTACATCTGTACCCGTAGCTGTCTCGCTGACAGAAACTCCATACGTTGGCAGAGAACTTATTACATCCGTACCTGTCGCTGTTTCCGATACCGCACTACCAAAAGTAGCCAACGCACTGATTGCATCTGAGCCTGTGGCAGTCTCACTGACTGAAACTCCTACTCTATTAGCCCCTAATACAGCATCTGTGCCTGTTGCAGTCTCACCAACCGTGCTTGAAAAAGCCGTGAAGCCCCAGCCGCCATTACCCCATGCGCCAGAACCCCACGCTGACATACTACCCCGCCAAGCTGAATGTGTAGGTCACAGACAGAGTATCACTGCTCACCACAGAGCGATCACCGGGTGAGCCAAAGTCAGCCGCAGAAAACAGTGTGCCTGTCGTACCACTCTTGGCGCTGCCGCTGGTCAGGAAAGCCCCGCCCACAGTTGTTGTGCCGTTGATGTTAAACGTAGCAGGAGAAGCTGTATTAGTCACTACAGAGGGATTGGCAGTGGTTGCTGTTACAAACGTAGCGGCTACACGGGTCGCATTACTGTAAGCCACAACCTCTGTCCAACCAGCGTGGGAAGACATGGTGTCACCCGCCGCAGGGGTGTTACTTGCTCCAGCACCGTACAAACCAAGATACCAAGTGGTGATTTGCGTGACTGAAGTTAGGGCCGAACCCGCCATGTACGCCAGACCGGCATTGACTACCAGATTTTTAGACTGCGCTTCCCACTTCAAGTTGCCATCTTTGTCATGGCACTTAATCTCAAATAGGCCAGTGGCCTGTGCATCCTCACCGGCTTTGAGGTTGCAGGTCAGGCCGCTAGAAACAGTGTCAGTAGCTTTAAGTTTTTCGGTAGTCATGGTAGCCTTATCAATGAGGTGGTGGATGAGTTGGTTGGCATTACAACGGTGAACGATGAGGTAGTGGTTTTGTCAGCGCCGAAGTCCAATACTGCCACCGATTTGTTGCTCTTGGATGAATTGTAGATCAGCGCACCCCGTGCTGTAAACGCACCTGTTGTCCAGACCACATTGCTGAAGTTTACAAAGGCTGTGGTGTCTGTAACACTCACCGAGATGCCTGTCATCACCTGACCCGTAGCGGTGTAGCCCGTGCCTGTAATCTCCCCGGTCGCTGTGTAAACGGTGGTAGCCGCCCCTATATCGGCATTGGCTGTGTACAGCGCCATGTAGAAGGTGTCTGCGGAGAAGTCGTGCACCCCCTGAAGCAGTTGCTGCTTGAAGGATGTGGTCAGGGTTTGGGCAATGCTCATGTTACTGGAATCCTAGCTTGCCCACTGCGGTATGCGTCAGACCGCTCAAGCCCATCGCCCAGACGTTTAAGCTGCACTAGAGCCTCGCCAAACTTGGTGTTGTACAGCAGCACCATGTCCTGCTCACCCTTCATGTAGGTGTAGGCTTCGACCAGTGTCCCATACAGAAGAGCAGGGTCGTAGTTGTCACCAAGCCATGTGGTCGATGCAGTGACGATAGACTCAGGATAGTAGAAGTAGTGAAGCTCAGTGCCGTATGCGGCGTTGGGTGTGGGGCCAAGGATGAACGTCAGTTCTGTTTCGTTGTCCGAACGTGGGCCAAATATGGCATAGTACTTAGGCGCTCCAGTGGATGTTGGCTTGGGGTACGCTTCCCTGATGAAGTTCACATCCTTGTTGAGCAGGTACGTGTACGCACCTGTGGTGGGGTCTATTATTGCCAAGGAGAATGTGGATAGAAAGTCAAGGGGGCACTGCAAATACTTGTTGCTTGTAGTTGTGCTGCCCGTGACGTTCTTGCGTAGGGATGGTATCTGTACGGCGTTGTAGATGCGCTTCTCTGCCTGTGTAATGAACAAGTTCATATCCACCGTAGGGAAGGTGTTCTCCGTGTACGAAGAAATTGCAGCAACCAACGCAGCGTAGTTCATGCCATCGGGCCTCGTGCGGTAATGCCTTTTGTCGCCGCGCCGTTACCACGGGTGACGATACCAGATGTCTTTACACCGGGTTGCTCTTGGCTGGTAATGCGTCCAATCGAAGCACGGGCATTGTTCAACATGCTCATGTCCTTGCCCTTGCCGGGGTTGGCTTCGACCGTCACGGCCTTGCCAGACATGGTGTGCGGCTTTGCGTAGGCCGCTGCTTGTTTGTTGTTGATCATCTTAACCTCCACGACCAGATTTCTGGTTCATCACTTTAGCCATGCCACGACCGTATTTCATCATATCCTCGCCGGTCTTGCCGCCTTTGGAAAATTTGGTCATGGGTTTGCCGGGGTGCAGGGCTTTCTCGTGCTTGTGCACGGCCCCGGCCATCATCTTTTTGTCCTGCTTCAAGTCTGCCTTGTCCATATCAACTCCTAAGTTACTGTAACTGAACCAAGTTCTAATTCTGCCACCAAATAGTTGGGTGTCAGTCCGTCATCGTTTGCCCTAGACCCGCCTACCGGGTTCCAGTTCCACTGAAATATCCTGCTGCCTTCGCCCGGATACCCGTCTGCCAGCAGGCCAGAAGCGTAATAACTCAAGTCCCTGCGCGGATCACGCAAGCCCTGTGGGTCATCTACCGGGTACATCCCCAACTGCAACTGAGGCTGATCCGGTGTCCAGCAGGTTGGGCACACCAGCAAGTTGTAGGTTTTGGTCTTGACAACTTCCTTCTTCAATTCCTTCAACTTGTAGCGAAACCCACAGCGGTCACACTCCGCTATCGCATTCTTACCTGATGCAAACCTATTGCCCATGATTACATAAACTGCTGGCGAGGCACAAAGCGCACCGCTGCTTTCTCCCGGTCTTCATCTTGAGCCAACTGCCACGCTTCATCATATTGCATCTTCAATACCTGTAAACGCTCCATGCCGTTGGGCAACTTAAGCGCCAAGTAGTAGGCCAGCCCCGCTGCCACGCAAGGTATAAACCTGAACGGCACATCCATCGTGTCAGATCCATCTCCAGCGTTCTGGTTCCTACGCAGACGCCAGTACACAAAGGTGTAGGTCTGGGAACCATCAGGCGTGGGCCAGACGGTAATTGCAGGCGGGTTTGATACATACACCGCTGTGGTGCTTGTATGCGTTGCTGCGGTGGTATTGGCTTGTCCTCTGGAGCAGGCTGTCAGGACATTGCCCACGATGTAGCCGTAGTAGATGATCTCGCTGTCCACTTGAATGTACCCAGCAGCGGCTAGTCCTATGACTGAACTCAGGGTGATGGTGGTGGCTGTCGCGGTCACTGCTCCGTTCAAGGTCAGCGTTGTGGCTGATGTCTGCCCAGAGTTGCGCTGCACCATGACTTGAATGGGTCTGGCTTGGGTTAGCTTGTTGGGTAACGTAGCGTAGGTACTGATGCTGATGCGGGTGATGGTCAAGTCTGCTTGGTTGGATGTCGAGTTGGCATCGGTGCGGATGACATGCTCAAGCAAGTCTACGGTGTCTGTTGGTAGCGCGTAGGTGTTTAAACCTTGAGTCAGGGTGAATGATCCCTGCTCAATTGTCCACATGTTGATGCCCCGGTTGGCCCAATCCGCAAACATGATGTTCAGGGATCGCCGTGCAGTACGCATGTCATAGCCAGAGCGAAGCTCAGAACCCGCACGTTCAAATGCGTCTTCTATGACTTCACTCAAGTCCATGTCAAAGTTAGCAACGCCCGAAGTAGTCATTATCTAAATCCTGCTGTTTTCTTTGCTATGCTTTTAGGCTGTGCTACAAACTGTTTTCCACTGGCTTTACCTGCTCTCTTGGCCTTGGTTGTTGCTGCGTACTCACTAGGGCTGAGAGATTTGATAGCCGCTTCAGGCAAGTACCGCTCCCCCGTCTTACTCGACGGTTTACCAGACTTGGTGCGCCATTTCTGGTCGCCCCAATCTTTCAGGGACTGCTGCGGAGCTTTCAATCTTTGTACCCGCCGCCTGCGGCCTTATATCGTTTAGCCATAACTTGTGCTTTTCTCGCACTCCATTGCCCCGCGCCCGTGCCCACGATTGCCGCAGCTTTGACGCTGTTGAAAATCCGTTTGCGAAGGCTGGGTTTGGTGTAGTTACCCGCTTCGTTGACCTTCGACTTCACCGCCCCACCCTCTTTGTACTGAGTGAAGTCAGTGTCATCACGCCGGGCTTTCTTCTTGCCACCGGGCATCTTGCTGGGGTCAATGGCCCCCATACCACGGGAGGCTCTCATTTAGCACATCTTTCCACGGGTCTTACCCCGTTGAGCTATGCCATCACCCCGGCGGGATGCTGAGACTGCGCCACCAGATGCGTAGCCTTGGACTGAACCCCCACGTTTCATCACCGTAAACTTGTCACCGCCTAATTTGTCACGGACAGCTTTAAGCGTTTCTGCGGAAGCATCTTCACGCAGCCCGGAACGGCGTGCGTTTTCTTTTAGCATTTCTGCTTGACGCCCCTCGGCACGACCGCCGCGCTCTACGGCTTTAGCACCGGCTTTATCATATTCAAGCCTTGGGGTTGGTTTTGGAAGAGCTAGTTTTTTTGGCCCCTCAAGTAACCGTGGTACTTCTTTGATGACCTCTAGCTCTTTTTCACGGAAAGTTGGGTCTGGTCGTTCCAACCGCTTGACTGCTGTTTTAGCACCACCACGGTTGGCTAGATTTTGAGCAGCTTTAGCAATACTTTTAATACCAAAACCCGCTCCACCCATCAATGCCTGCTCGGGATACGAAGCCTCTATTGCCTGCGATTTTTCCATCGCGGCTCTTTTGGCTTTCCCCTCTGGGGTTTGTGCGGCTTCTTGGGCTCTTTGGAACTGTTGCTCTTTGTCGTAAGCCTTGGAAGTATCGGCGTCAGGAGCACCTCTGCGTGTCCGCCCTAGCTGGGCGTTCATATAGTCTGTTAAATCTTTGTCCGCGCCGTATTGTTTTTTAAACGCCTGTAATTGTTCCTTGGTGACTATTGCAGGTTTAGCTTTGAACGCCGCCGCTGGACTTGTCTTTGCTCGCATGTCATCAGTAACCAACGACTCACCATCGCTTATCGTGTCTACCGGCAACGGCCTGTCTTTATCTAAACCTCTGCTTTTAATAAAATTTCCTAACCGATCCTCATTAATATAGTCAATGGTTTCACCGCCGTCTGAAAATTTACGCATCTTCATGTTGTGCTCCTAACAGGCCATGCCGCCGCTTTTCATCTTGATCTGCGTGGCTTTGGTTTTGCCTTTGGACGCAATGCCGTCAGCCGAACGGACGAAGCCGCCGGTTGCCATCTTGGTCATACCGCCCTTGTTCATCATGCCTTTGCTCATGCCCATCATCTGTTTTTTGTCAGATGCCATGTCGGCTTTAGAGCCTTCTTGCATACCTTTTTTCTTGGCCATCATTGCCATGAAACCGGGGTTCATTTTCGTAGCCATATCACCACCTTTTGAGAAAGATTTGCCTTTGTCGGCGTTAGAGAAATCCTTGCCCACGGACTGTGGGACACCTACCTTCTTGGCAAAGCTCGGGCTGTGAGCTATCGCCTCCATAAAGTTGTGCTGCTTTTTGCTGGAGCTTGGCATTTAGCATTTCCATCTTGCAAGAGCCGCTGCTTTGCGGGTTGGTTTGCCTTTTTCGTCTTTCATCGGCCCGGGCATACCTGACATCCGGGCACAGAACGAATCCTTGCGGGGGCCACCTTGGGGCTGTGGAGCCTTGAGGTTGCTGCCAGTTGCTGCGTTGTACTTGGCCCTACCCTTGGCAGTCAGACCAGCCCCCTGAGAGATCGGCAGCTTCTCGCCCCGACCAACAGAGAGAACCGGGCCTTTCTTCTTAGCCATAAAAAACTTCAATACCCACAACAGTACCAACGCTGGTTGTTAGGTGTAGCCCTGTAGACGCCAAAATACCTTCACCGGGTATGGTGATGTTGAAGTTTACAGGGGTGGTAACACTGGCAATGTCCATCGTAAACAGCACAGCGGCAGTGGCGCTGCCATCACGAATCTCAAATGTTGCTGCCGTTGAAGCTTTGGGGCTGACCACAATACCTTTGAGGCGTGTACGCCCCAGCATAAAAGAACCCGCAGCAGTTAGGTGTGCCGCCTTTACGTCTGTTTGCATCATAATCAATCTCCAGTTGTGGGGTTGCCCCCGAAGATTAAGCTGTGCGTGTAAACACGTAGGCTGTTGCGCTGGAAAACATGATGGTGAACCGGCCCACACCTGTAACACCAGAAGCCACTGTTGACTGACCAAAACTTGCCGCAGTGGTAGCGGCTGCATCGGATTTAATACCGTTCGTAGCTACAAGAATAGTCACTGTATTGGCCCCTGCGGTGTTGTCAATGTACAGGTCAAACACAGTACCTTGCGTTGCACCCAGTGCTGCGCCGAGCAACGTGCCTGTCGGCAACGTGATGGAGACTGCGGCTGCTGAAGTTGAGGTGATGTAGCCAGTGGCTACTTGTGCTGCTGTAGCAGTCGCTGTGGCGTTAATTGCCGTTGGCGTGTGGGTGATGCTACCTGTGCCAGCAATGTTGCCAGTGACGTTGCCAGTGACGTTGCCCGTAAGAGCGCCAATGAATCCATTGGTAGACGTAACCGGGCCAGAAAACGTGGTGGATGCCATGATTTTTCCTTACATACAAGTTAGGCGCATTAGTCTGTATGTCGTCAGCCGGGGCTGTCTAATGCACCGGAAAGCCCGG
>Ga0114968_10000447_pt1 | contig 30744 bp, 47 predicted proteins | sample M_130807_EF_Meta_FD_87020 | JGI IMG/M metagenome (GOLD analysis project Ga0114968, IMG submission 87020) | Freshwater microbial communities from Lake Montjoie, Canada to study carbon cycling - M_130807_EF_MetaG | ecosystem: Environmental > Aquatic > Freshwater > Lake | place: Lake Montjoie... | reverse complement strand
ACTATTAATTTTTTTAAATTTTGAACCATTTCTAACACATCGTAGCCAAAGTTCCCAATCGTTTGCATATATTAATTTTTCATCAAAATTTCCACTTTTTTTCAACATTTCTTTTTTAAACATAGGCATTGGGCCTGGCAAACATTTAATCATATTTTCTTTAGTAAACGGTAAAAGAGAATGTTCATATAATGATCTTGAAGAATTATTTATATATGTTTCATTTGGTTTTTCAGTTTGCAAACAATCTCCATATACTAAATCTATATCTGACGAGTATACTAAGTGTTTTCTCAAAATTTCACAGTAGTTAGGAGCTGGTCTGTCATCAACTTGTATCATACTTATGATATTATTTGTAGTTTTGCTTATTACAAGATTGAATGCCGAAGGTATTGTAATTTGTTTATTAATTCTAATATAATTAATGTTATTATATTTAGCAACATATTTGGATACAATTTCTTTTTCTTTGCCTACAGAGTTTGAATCTACTATAAATAAATCTATTTCATCAAAAATTGTTTGTTTAACTATTTCTTGTAAATATTGTTCAATATATTTTTCACCATCAACAAAAGTACACATTATTGTTACTCTTGGAAGCTCTTCAACATAAAAATTAATTAAATTAATTTTGTTTTCTATCAAATTATTAAAAATATTATAAATATTTTTCATTTGATTTTCAATTTTTTCTAATAATTCAATACCGTTAAAATTTAACAACCCTTCCGATGCACAACCTAAGTAATTATTTGTTTTTATTTTACAATTTAAAATTTTTGCTTCTATAGCAAGTCTATTAAATGTTTCAATCCAAGTTGGAAAAAATATAAGTTTTTTACAGTTTGAAAGTTGATTGATAAAATTTTCATAATTTGAATTTTCAAGAAATGAAAATTCAATATTATTTTTTCTACAATATTCAATTGTTTGAATAGTTCCTTTGTTTTGGTTTTTAGAATTATAAATTACATTATCTATTGTTTTTTTATCTTCTGATTTTATATTATTCTTTAATATATTTAAGTGCTCTTTGCTCCAAATATTTCCACTTAAATTAATTATATTTTTTAATAAAGTGTTTTTAAACATTATTTGTGCATGTAATTTACTTTGGCATAATACAGCAATAGCTTTTTTACAAAAATATAAATTTTGTATTTGTTCTTCGTTAGCTAAATAATTTTTAAATAATGCTGGGTTATTACATTTTAAATATTTGTGATCATGTTCATAAATAACATATTTATAATTTTGTTGTGATAATGTGTTTTTTACAGATTCACTAAGTTGCATATAGTTTGCAATAATAAAAAAATATTCTTTTTTATTACTTAAAAACTCTAAGTTAACATTTATGCTTTTTATTTTTTGAACTTGAAAATTAATATTTAAATAATTTTGCATAAGTGCTTCGTTACACAATTCAGCACCACCAATAATTTCATCTAAGAAATAATCAGATATAAAAACAATTTTTTTCATCAATATTCAACCGTATCTGAATCATGTAATACCAGACTAAGGTATTCGTCTTCAATTGTATCTTTGCTTATACCAAGTATGTTAATGAATTTTTCATAAATTTTGGTTGGTTCAAATTCTTTTTCAATATGAACTGCAAGACGTTTTGCTTGTCCACGGTATCTATCCCAATCCTTATAAACGGTTCTCATTTCGCTTTTAGCAGAGTTTCCAATAGGGAATGCCCACATAGTATCTTTCTCTATTACTCCTCCCCATATCGCTTCTGGTTGGACAGGACCAAGTGTGAAATTTACTTTTGCAAAATGTGGTTTTATCTTTCCTTCTTTGTTTGGACAATACATAAAGTCAGTAGGACCAGACCATTCAGTAGTAATAACTGGAAGTCCATGCCCTGCTGCTTCGAATATAGGAAGCCCAAAACCCTCACCGTGGGACAATGAGAGCAATGCTTTTACTTTTGGATGAGTATATAGCCCTACTAATTCTGCTTCGCTCATATCGCCGTGGAGGACGTATACTTTGCATTTTCTATCTTTGTGAGAATTCAATAAATTTGTTATATTATTGACTGTGTTCTCTCGATCTATTTGAGAAGAACCAGCAGTATGTGTTTTACAAATAAGACCTACATTTGAATCATTTTTAAATTCTTCAATAAACCATTTGATAGTATTTGCTAGATTCTTTCTTGGTCCGCTTTGTGCAATAGTAAGAAAATTGAAGTCTGTGGTCAATGGAAGATCAATTTCTACTGCATCGCTTTTTCTTACAGAGTAATTTACTACTTCAATTGGAGTTGTAACTTTGAAGTTTGGTACTTGATTGCCATTTTGGTCTTGTGCGGTATAAACTCCATTCTCAAAACCTTTTTTAGCAAAGTTTGAAACAACAATAATTTTATCCATTTGATTGGATGGTTGAATCCAATGTGGGGATATCTTATTTGTTTCAATTCCTGCTGTATATCCAACATTGATAGGTGCCAATTTTTTCCATTCATTTGGAATAGTTATCTGAAGAGACATATCATAATGAGGATTATTATTTGTAGCTTGAGCATATGCAACAGTTTTCATAATAATGCTATCTAGCCAATCTCTTTCTTCGTTGTTTTCATGAATCCACCCACAATGACCCCAAGGAGTAGGAGAAATATAAATATCAAACAAGTCTTCTCTAGAACGTAAAGCTCTAAGGGCAAAACGAGCTTGCTCTCCATATCCAGAAGAAGTCAGAATAGGTCCAGTTACTAATATTTTCTTTTTCATTATATTTCCTTCAACTCCCAACCTTTGTACATCTTATTAGGCCATGAACCTCTTGATTCATGTATATGGGAAAATATATGATCCCATCTTGATATAAAGTCAGAAAAGTTATAATTTTCTATAACATGGTTTCTGCCAGCTTGTCCAATCAAATTTCTTTGTTCTTTTGGAATATTTGTAAATGTATCAAGTGCTCCTACGAATTGAATGTTTGAAATTCTATCCTCATAGATATAAGGAACATCTTGAGAGCCTATTACTGCTCTAGAAGATGGTTCAATTTCAACACCGAATACATTAGAGCCACTTCTAACTTGCTCTTGTAGTCCACCAGTTTTATTTACTATAATTGGTGTTTGGCAAGCAAGAGATTCAAGAGTAGCAAGACCAAAACCTTCTGCATCTGAGATATTAATCGTAGCATCAGCAGCATTATAGAAATAAGCTAAGTTTTCTGGTGGTACTTTTTGTTCTGAGATGAGAACTTCTCTGTTTACGAGGTTTAGCTCTCTTAGAATAGCATGTAGATCTTGACCGTTTGGATCTTTAGGTTCTGTATGCATTACCAAAGTTGCTTTTTTATTTGTATTCTTTAGGAACTCTGCAAACCACCAAATAAGAGAACCAGATTGTTTACGACGAGCATTTCTGTTATTCCAGAAAAATATAAATCTATCATCATCAATTTTTAAGTTTTCTCTCTTGAACTTATCAACTGCTTCTTGTGGAAGTTTCTTGAAAATATCCGTATTTACAGCATGAGGAACATACATTCTCTCAACTTCTGGTGAGACTTTTGCAACAATATCGTCACTTACTTTTGAGATAGTAGCGATATAGTCGTTAGAAAGGTAAAACTTACGATTGAAGTTTGGATATGGGTAGTTATCCCATACGTGATAATAGACCATTGGAATATTTGGTCTAATTTCATTTTCCATTTGCCATAACCATCCCCAAAAACGAGGATCTGTCATAAACCAAATAATGTCTGGTTTCTCAGTCCTCATAATAGAGCGAATCATATCTGCATTACCGTATCCATCAACTGGAGCAACAACCCAATCATCACCCCATTGTTCTGTTTTCTGTGGTCTATAGTCTGGGTGTTTTATAGCTCCACCGAGGGATATAAACTTATATTTTCCTGTCGCTAACATACCTTCAATAATATACTTTGTTTGAGTTCCGACACCAGATGGGCTAACTTTATATGGACTATATCATCATGCTTTTTACATGCAGGGCGCTGTCGGATCATCACCATAATATTTAGAATATCTTAGGCTAACCGTAGTCTCTGAACCTTCACCAGAGTTTCCTCTTAGGTGCTTGGCTGCTGATTGTCTTATCTCGTAATCTTTTTGGCTGTCACACTTACCGTTTCCAGTTATGTTGTAGCGTTTACGATGAAGAGTTTCCAGCAATTCACCCCGTTTTATATCCGCTTAACCTTTATGTCAACGGATGGTCGGAAAGTGTTAGAATTTTAATTTTCTTCATCAAGTAACTCCATAATATTTTTTATTACTTTTTCCTTATCTAACTTAAAGTCATATTCCCAAATTGTCAATACTTTATATCCAATTTTTTCTAAAAATTCTTTTCTTCTATTATCATACTCCCAAATTTGTTTAGCAGTAAGATTTTTCTTTTTGTTGATATAGTCTTCTTTATAAAATCTTGGATCACAATGCCAATATGTGCCATTGAATTCAATTGCTATATTTTTATCTTTTATAAGAATATCTATTTTATATTTTTTATCTTCTTTTTCTAATCCAAAATCAGTAAAAATAGTATAATTTGTATTTTTACTTAGTTGTTCAGTTATTTCTTTTTGTGGTCGGGAAAGAATAGTATGTTTAGCAAGCATATAAGCATTTGTAACACCATATTTTTTCAATAAAGTTTGCTTTTGTTTATCTTTCCATTGTTGTTTTGCTTTTATGCCTTTTGATGGATTATTTTTTATCATAAATTTAGACATATATTGTTTTCTACAATTTTCATTACCACAAAGTTTTTTTACACTTATTTCATGAGGTTCTGCATAAAACAATAAATTGCATATAATACATTCTAAATTTTGTCCTTGCTTTTCATTTGTTCTTAGTCTCCAACTATCATATGTGCCAATTTGGATATGCATTTTTGATGCACAAGACCTAGAACAAAAGCCATTTCTTTGTCTATATCTAAAAAATTGTTTATTACAAAATTTACAAAAAAATGCAGTAGCTCTTTTTTGGTTAGCTACTGCATTTCGTGCTTTGTTGTGTTTCAATCTACATTCATTTGAACAAGTTTTTGAAGCCCAATTTTTAGCTTCATATTCTTTGTTGCAAATAATACAATTTTTATTCATTCGTTTGAGTTCCTACACTAATAAATAGTAGCATGGGAACTCAAACTACTATTTACAATGTTCAGTCTTATAAAACTCGCATCCCTTACAAGAAAGACGATTTTTAATATGTTTATTATTTTTAATTGCAGTAATAGCTTTTGTCAATAGCATATTTGCATTTTGTATCTTTTTTGTTCCACTTGAAACTCTAAAAAACTCAACTCTATCTTTTTTTGCTGTCCTTTTTAGAAGAGCAAAATGAGTTTCAACCATCTTTGGATCAACATTGAACTTTTGAGCATAAAAATTCTTATAATATGTCAACTGATAAGTAACCATAGGATCGGACTTCTTTTTCATATCCCAACCCCATGAACAAGTCTTCCAATCAATAATATGAATTTTACCATCTGGTGTCTTTAGTACCAAATCGATAAAGCCTTTGAAATCGTAGTCAAAATCTAAGTTCTGAATACGTTCAAATAATGGAAGCTCGGTTGATACTACTTCGTAATCCCCCAGATACGAGCTAATGCTTGCATAAAGCTCAGAGAGGATTGCTTTACCCTGTAGTACCATATCAGAAACAAGCTCTTCGTTAACTTTACCTTGTTCTTGAAGGATCTTGACTTCTTCTTTGAATTTGGCTTCAAAATAATCACCATGTTGATCCTCGCTTATTTCATTAAGTAGTGACTTTTCACATGTTTCATGAATAGCAGTACCAAAAGCGGTGTATTCTGTTGAAGTAAATACCCTTACTTTGTCGATGTATTGTAGTTTGTGTTTATAGGCGCAATCGTTCCAAATTTTTAATTCGGAAAAAGAGATATGACTCATTTATTTCTCGGTTAGGTCAACAGTATATCACGCATTGACCGAAATACAAGTCCTAGTAGAAATATTCTTCTTTAGATAGTTGATTTATTTTCACATATACTCTAGGAGATACTTTCTTTACATATTTTGGATCTTTTATAAAATAATACTCAAAAGCATTAGCAAAGTATTCTCTAATAGACGTAGCACCATATGGAGAGCAGAACAACCCAACAGTCATGGTAGTGAGTGCTGGGTATCCTACTTCTTCATACAGGTAATAGTCGAACTTTTCGTTATATTCTAAGTTTGCGAAGTCTTGTTTAGTTGTATCATATCCATTTGCTTGAAGTATTTCTTTCAACTTAATACGCTTAGAATAGAATTCATCAGATATTTCTTCGTCTGTGTAAAAACCAAAGTTACTTATCTCTTCTACAGCATGGGCTAATTCATGAACGAAATCATCAACCATATCTTCTTCGGTTGTTTGTTCGTTCGTTAGATACATAGCTCCATCTAAAAACGCAGCATTGAAGGCTTTTGATTTCAAATTTTTAAATTGCCCAATATAAATTACGTCAACACCAGAGAATAAATGGTTTGGTATTCTTTTTCTCAATGTTGATAAAACATTCTTTATATTTACATCATCTGGTAGTTCATCTTTTATGAATACTGTTATACCATTTATAAAAGGTATTTCTTTCATTTGTCTTTTTGCCTTCTCTGCGCTTTCTTTTATGTATCTAGTTAGACTCATTTGTTTCTTGTTTTAGTGGGCCGTAATCAACATCATAAAGTGCTTGCTCATAACCACGAATAAAGTTTTCCTCTGCTATAGCTAAAAGAAACTCTGGAAACTCGTCTGCCATAGCATTTACAATCATGTTTACAGTAACACCACCATCTTCTGGTTTTGACTTTGTACCAACATAGTTTACAAGCCATTCTTTCATAGGATTCTCAGCTTGTACTTGTTGAATTAGTGTTTGGTTTTCCATATTTTCCTCTTATAGTATCTTTGATGCAAGTGTAGCGACCTTTGAACGTTCGCCATTTAGTAATGTAACATGCCCAGCTAAGTCATATGGCTTAAATTTTTCAGCAACATATGTTAGACCATTTGTTGTTTCGTCTACATATACATTGTCGATCTGTTCTATGTCACCCGTTAGAACGACCTTAGAGCCCTCTCCAACGCGAGTGATGATAGTTTTGATCTCATGCATGGATAAGTTCTGTGCCTCGTCTATAATGATGTAGGCGTTGGCTATTGAGCGTCCACGGATATAGGTTATTGCTTCAATTTCAATAACGCCTTTTTGCATATACATTTCAAGAGTTACTTTGTCATTTCCCATGAGGAATTGTAAGTTGTCTTGAATTGGACGGAGCCAAGGAGACATTTTCTCTTCTAATGTACCAGGAAGGAAGCCAATATCCTTGCCCATTGGTTGTACTGGACGAGAAACAATAAGTCTGGAGTATTTATTATCCAATCCTATTGTTTGTTCTAGACCAGCAGCGATAGCAAGCATGGTTTTACCGCATCCTGCTTTTCCAACAATAGAAACAAGTGGAATATCTGCGTTCATTAGCAAATCAAGAGCAAAGTTTTGTTCTTTGTTTCTTGGCTTAATTCCATTTATTCCTTTTTTACCAAATGTAGCCAAACGTGATAGTGGTTGATTTGGTCCTATATACTTAGCTAATGCTGTTTTCTTATTATCATATGAAGAAATGAGCATTAGATATTGATTTGGAAATAGTTTTGTTTTTTGTTCTGGTAGTTCTAGTCTTTCGTTAGCGTAGAATCTATCAATAAACTCATCATCTACTAAGATATCTGCAAAGCCATGAAATAAGCTAGAGCTAGATTCTACTACTTTTTCTGGATTACAGTCTTCAGACTCCATACCAATAGAATCGCAGACAACTCTCATGTTGATATCATTAGAAACAACGATAACTTTTCTTGCTTCTGTTTTTTCGCTCAAAGCTACTGCAAGAATTTGATGATCTGGTACATCTAGATCCAATTCTGGTGGGAAGCTCATGTTTGGATTGTATCCTTTTACTTTTAGGATACCTTTTCCTTTTCCTAGTCTAACACCTTCATATAAAGACCCCTTAGTACGAAGCGAGTCCAAAAACCGAATAACAGTTCTTGCACTCGCTCCTACTAGGTCTTGTCTTTTCTTGTGTTTATCTAATTCTTCTAATACTTTGATTGGAATTAGAATATCGTTGTTTCCAAAACCATTTATACATTCTGTATCTGTGATCAATGCACTAGTATCTAATACGTAAGTTTTCTTTGCCATTTATAACTCTATGAGTATTATAAATAGTAATACTAATACATTATTGTGTCAAGGATTTATATTCTCTCTGGGAACATTTCTTTCGCTATCTGCTTCCTTTCTCTCTTTTTTTGCTCAATATTATCTGGCCTCATAATATCTTGAGCAAACACAGCAGATAAAGATGGAATATTTGCTTCGTTTTGATCTAAAGCAAATAACTTTTCATTTTTTAAAATTTGGATTCCAATAACATTTGTACTTGTATACAAATTTTGTCTTTCCTCAGACGTTAGTTTATTTCCAAGACCGAAAGAGTTTAGTTGAAATGCTCCAATAGAATTGCCATTATCGCCAACAGCATGAGGCACTAAATCACTCTCTGCTACGGCATTTACAATCGAGGCAGCAATAATATTTTCTGGTATCTCCATTTCTTTTAGTTGATTTTCTATAACGTAAGATACCTCTCTTTGTTCTTGAGTAAGCCCTACAGCAATATCAGACACAGATTGTTTACAAAAACCTGTATCGGTATTGGATTGTTGTATGCAACCCAAAATAAAAATTAAAAACATTATTTACCCTCCTAGTTTTGAAGCTGTTTTACTGCTTCGTAAATCATAATATTGGCTGCTTGACTTGTATTCAAACAAAAACCAATACCGGGCATAGGAATATACACTTTTTCACTATTATTAATAATTTCGATAGGAATTCCTGTAGTTTCGTTACCCACTACAATACAGATATGTCCATAACGATTAATAGCGTCTACAAAATTATATGAATGAATGCTTTTTGCTTCATTATCTAACTCCGCTGAAATAATTCCCATACCACTTTGGCGTGCGTATTCAAGAAACTGAGAGGGCGTAGAATACTGATGCATATTCACGTAATGGTTTAGTGTACCAGACTTTCTACGCAACTCCTCGTAACTTGGAATAGACCCAATAACATGGAGATTCTGAGATCCGAAACAAGCAGCAGTTCGAATAAGATATGCAAGGTTTTCATCACATTGAAAATTAATTGCACAAAGAGAAATAGGAAAGTTTGTAATTAGACCACTATTAATCTTATTTTCATATCGATTACGACGAGTTTCGGAACGCATTTGAATCTCCCAAAATAAAAATAGTCGTTCCATCTGACTTTCACAGAATGCACGGTAGGGGCCGTGGGAACGACTATATCTTATCTTGTTCGTTTACTTTGCGCTTGTAGTATCTGTAGACTCGGTTGTTGTTGTAGCGGCGTCTACAGTCTCAGCATCGGCTGCTGGTGCTGCTGCGGCGTCTGCTGGAGCCTCAACTGTAATAGAAAGCTCTGTAGCTGGTGTTTCTGTTACAGGAGCTACAGGGGCTGCTTCTTCTTGTCCACCAGAGCAAGCCATAAGTGCGATAAGCATAAATTTAATCATAGTATAATTCCTTTTTTTATTTAATTACTAAGCAAGTGCTGAATCTTCTACACCGCTATCATCTTTGGTTGATGTACAGCCAAAGAGAAACATCATAATTACTCCAATCATGTTCAAACCTCCGTCCTAAATAGACTGTAAATATAAAATTACTTCTTAATTCTTGCTACCAGATCTGATGATGATTGAATCTTACCACCACCAATACCCCATAGCATTGAAATACCTAAATCAGTACATACTTCCATTTCTGGTGTGTTTTTATTTGTTCGATCTCCGCCATTTGCAAAATATGTTGGCTTTTCTCTGCGGAGTGCTTCACATACAGAACCATCACTATCATCGACACGAACAACTTTTCTTACACCCTTAATTGATTCAATAATTTCTGCTCTTTCTTCCCACGGCATAAAAACAAAACCTTTTTTACGCATAAGCCATTCGTCAGAATTTAAAATAACAATAACTTCACCAAATTGTGCAGCTTCTTGAATCATTCTAACATGACCAAAATGTATTGGATCCATCCCTCCAGATACTGCTACTGTTTCATACGGATTTGGCATCTAACACTCCAATTGTGATTCCATTTTTAATCAATTTTATTGTACCATTATGTTTCCATCTGTTTCTAATGGCAATTTCTGCATCTTCAATAGTTTCTAAACTATATAGACAACCATATTCAATGCCTTGTTGGTCTTTTTTGATACCAAGTATTATTTGTCTATTTTGATAGTCACTTATTTCAATACAGTAAATCATTTTTTTGCCCCCATTAGATAAATAGGAGGCAAAATATGTTTAGTTACTTACGAAGTCTACGAGCACGGCGTTTTTTAGAGCCAAGTTTACGCCTACGACGACCGTGACTGTGTGCTGCTTTACGACTCATTTTCTACTCTCTTGAAAAGTTCTGATCGATTAAGTCTTTTCTTTTTTTCTTCAAGATGTTCAAGATCTTGAATTTGTTCTTCTTCAACTTGTTTTGCTGCTTTTTCTTTAGCCTTTGTCTTATCAAATGTCTTAGCCAAAGTTCCTCCATCAGAACAATAGTATTATAACATCAAAGAATATGTTGTCAACTATTCATTTTCAATTGAATTGAGAAGTTCTCTAGCTTCTGGGGTAAGGACTATAACATCATCACCAACTTCATATGTTCCAAGTAAATACATTCTTGTATCTTCAAGACCCCAATATTCATTTGTTTCAAGAGCATCTGGTACACAAGCATACCATTTCTTTTTTAGTTCTGATGGTAACTGTGCGGGAGAATAAATAAGATTCTCTGCATCTAAATATCCAGATGAAGACATTTGTTTTTTTGTTTTATCTACAATTTTATTAAGTTTTGGATTATCAGAATACTGTCTAATAAATTTCTTGAAGTCATATGTTGGTCCATATTTATTATCTTCTGTATCTAAATTTTGTTTACATTTTTGAAACTTTAGATCTAATGGAATAGCCTTTACATCATCACCAACTCTTGATTCTACGTCTGCTGCATATACATAATAGAAATCAGTAGATGTTCCGCTTAGAGCATCTGTAGCATCTTTTATTCTTGTAGCTAAAGATATTCTTGGTGTAAAGTCGTCTTCAATAACTCTTCCATCATTTTCAAATGGGTATTTTGGTACTCTTTTGGTAAATGTAAATGGCTGATTTCCGTTTAATTTGTTAGCACTCAAATGAAAATATTTGAATATTTCTTCAACTTGTGTAACAGGAATAGTATCTACGTCTGATGTGTCAAATTCATCATCAAAACTTTCTTGTATCTTATTTTTATCTAATAAACTTTTTATTCCATAAGCACTACTAGAAACTAATAATCCAGCAAATAAGTCTTTTATATCTGTTATGCCTAAGTTTTGTTCTTGTATAACTTTGCTTATAATTTTCATCGATGGAACTAATAAAGCAGTATATCCGAGCAAATCAGATATTGTAATTGATATAGAATTACTTTTATTTTTTAGTAAGTTTATAAATTTGTGATATTCTTTTATAAACTTATGTATTTCATTGTATGTTTTTACCAAACCTTGTTCTTCGACTTTCTTTTTTAACTTCTCAGCTTCATCACTATGAATTAAAACAGAAATAGAAGTGACAATTAATAAAATAACTTCTTCTTTGTTCAAACTTACAGAAGAGTTTTCTAACATTCTAGAAATAGCTGGGTAGAAGGCTCCAACTCCAGTACCAAATGTTGTAATGAACCTAACAGATGTTTTTAGTTCTTTTCCAATTTTATCTAAAATTTGAATCTCATTCAATAATTCATTATTTTTAGATTCTGTAAGCCTTATTTTGATTCTCATTACGAAATTTTTACCTTTCTAACCGTTAGTGGAGTATTTAGATCCCAATTTTCTGCTTTTGCTATTTCTAACATTGAATCTATTCTATATACTGTTTTTTGTACTAAAGTATTTGGATTAGATGCCAACCATGCTCTTCTTGCATTTAGAAAAGCAATAACCCAAGCTTTTTCATCACCACCATTTGCAGGGGATTTTTCTGGAAACTTTTGTCTTAGTGATGAGACTCTTGCTGGGCCAGAATGTATGCAGGTATCATAAATAACTAAATGACCAAGTGCGGTTTTTAGACCTATATTTTCGCAATGTTCTAAAGCTGGGTTCCAATAGTTTTTCTCAAACACTTCATCTTGTGCTTTTTGCATAATTGAATCAGAACCAGCAGATTTTAGAAGACTTATCAACGAACTTAGCCATGATGGATAGTTTGAGGTAACATTATTATATTTTGCTGATTCATTTGTTGCTAAATAACTCATAAATTGCTTGAGAGAGTCTGAATGTTGTCCCCCAAGCTCAATATAACGTTTGCATACGAGGTCTAATGAGCCTGCTTTGTCTGTGCATTGATGCTTACCATATGAGATACCAGCACCATCATTCAATATGGAACATGTACTATAAGATGCTGCTGTTGGTATTCTTCCAGTTTCAAATATCGATACAACTGAATCAATAGTCTTTTTTTGTTTTTCTGATATCATGGAATAAATAGTTTATTTGGTGCTTTCTTCTAACTCTTTCTTCAATAGCTTTAGATCATCAATATCATATTTAATTAGCATTTGAAGATATTGTGCATATTCAAGTCCAATAGCTGCTGCACCTTCAAGCTTATTATCAGTAATCGACATTGAATAAAGAAGTAAAGCTCTTTTTGAAATATAAGCAAATGACTTCCATAGTTTCATACCAGAAAGTTTTCCATTTATTGATTTGCTGCATATTTCAAGTTTTAAAGCAATAAGTTCCTCAAGAGTGAGTTTGTTTAGCATAAATTCAAACTCCTCTGAGGAACGATTTTGGCTTCTTAGTTTTTTAGACAGAGAATATTTGTAATAAAGACCTTTTTGCTTATATTCTCTTCTTTTCCAATGCATTAGATTTCCAGAGGTTTAGCTTCGCCTTTATCTTCTTGTGATTTGCGATCTTTTTCTTTTTCGTATTCTGGTGTGGTTGGTTCTGATGCTGTTGGAGCCATTTCTTCTTCAAACTTATCAAAGTATAGTTTCAAGTTTGTGATGAGATAGTCATAGAATAAGCTTCTATCTTTTTCATCATCAAGAAGAGTATATGAATCGGAAATATTCTTTTCTATTTTCTTGAATGTTTCCATTGCCATGTTTCTACCAGTTGAATCTAGGTTCTTTCCTTCAAGACCTTTTGCAAACTCTTCTTGTGGTTTTACTTCTTGCTCTTTCTCTTTACCCTTTTTGATTTTTCCTTCATCGTCTAAAACGTCAATAAACTTATTATCATCAAATTTTACATTAATATCTTCTGCAAGCTTATCAACATTAGAAACAACATACATATATTCAGTTGAAAGGATATTTTGTATAGCATTTAGAATGTGTGCTCTATATGAATCTCTTTGTTCTTTAGAGGTTGTCATAATTTTAAAGTCTGCTTGTATAATTGGAATTACCTTTTTTAATAAGTCCTCAAGAACGTTGATGCCAGTAGAATCGTGCTTTGGTTGATCTTCTGCTGCCTCTGAGAGAAGTGTACGAATTATCTTTCTTAGTTGATATTCTTGTTTATACTCTTCAATTCTTTCTTTTCTTTTTCTTGCTTCATTCAATAAGATGGTTTTTCTTATTAGTTTACGAAGTTCAATTTCTTCTTTATTCATTTTCTTTTTCCTTGAATAATTCATTCACTTTAGCAAGTATATCATCAATTGAATGAGTTACTACTTCTTTATTTTTTTCTTTTTTATTAGAAGACAAACTAATAGTACCACCTTCAAGACCACCACCAGCAGCGCCAGCACCACTCATTTCATTTATCATATTTAATATTTCATTTATTGAAACAGAAGATGGTGTTTTTTTATTCATTATTTTTTGTATGTCCTTGCTATACTTGCCATATAAGTCTCTAATAAATAGTCTTTGTTGATCGTTATCTAATGTAGGATAATATTCTCTTATTTGTGCAGAAGAATCAAATTCTTTATCTAATACTTTAAAGTCAACTTTAGGATAAGTCAATACATAACAATGTTTATTCATAGGTTCAAAACTATCTTTATATGGTTGCATATAGCTTGGAGAACCATCTGGATTTGGTTTGAATGAGAACCTTGGATCTTCAATCATATCTTTCATTGATATTGCGTATACAAGTGTTGTTTGATTTGGATCTATTCCTTTTATGTTGTTTACGACTTCTTCAGCCTTATAAGGTTCTGCTGCGTACCATATGTATTCATTTGGAACACCAGCAAAGTTCATTACTCTTTTTCTTTCTTCAAAGTTCAATGGAGAATTATCATTTACAATATCTGATGTGAAAACGTTTACATTCTCTTGTCCAAATTTATCAGTCAAATAACGATAAGCTGCTAAATGACCTTTGTGAAATGGTTGAAATCTGCCTGGATAAATTACAATTGTTCTTTTTTGTAGTTGTTTAGATTCTGTTAGATTTACTATCTGATTTATAGGAGCAAAGTTTCCTGTTAGTTTATAAACTTTATCATTGACTTGAAATACTATACCTTCTATTGAAGAATTAATATCATCAATGTTTCCTATTTTTTCTATTTCTCTTGAGGCTTTTTGTATCTTTTCTTGATCTTGAGAATATAAAGTTTGTATCTTATTTATTGCAGCTTCTACTTCTTGCTTTATTGTTTGTATTGCTTGTTCATCATTTTGAATAAAATCTGATTGTTGATTTTGTAATAGGACAACACCGATTTTATGTACTATCGTTTCAATAGGTTGAATAGCTTCTTTTTTAATATTTGTTTTATTTTTTAGAATACGATTGATAGATGTTTTCAAACCTTCTCTATCTTGTATTTCTGTATCAGCTAATAATAACTCATTTGTTGGAAGATCCATTATCTTATTAGCTAATTGTTCAGATATTTTTTGGTTTCTAATAGTTTCGTTTATGTTTTTAACTATTCTTGAATGTAAGAACTGTTTTATTGTTATTTCATCACTAAAACCAAATTTATTTAATTCTTTCAAAAGTTCATCAATATAAATTGTGTCTGTTGTTTGGTTTAAGTTTTTAAAAGGAGTTTGTTTTATTTGAAAATTAGTATCTGATAAGTTTTCATTTAATTTTGGTAATAGTATTTCAATTGTTTTTGACAACCTAACATTTTCTTCTTCTGGAATTATAGAAAGAATACCTGTTGCTTCATTGAACCTTTTGTGACCAGAACGATGGATTAAAATATAGCTTTTATCATATGGTATAATATTAATTTTACCAGAGATAACTTCACAATTTAAAAATATATCTGAGTTTTGACCAAATATGTCTACTTTTTCTGTATCTGTTAAATTAAACAATGAGCGATCAAAAGAATTGAATGCAGCATTAAAAGTTTCCTTTACACTATTGCCACTTTGAAATTCTCTATCACCAAATTGTTGTTTATCTAATCCACCAAATTTAAATTCTGATTTGTTTCTTACTGCTTTTGTCTTACCACCTTTATAACCAAAATAGATATTCAAACCATCTGTCTTTTCAGTACAAAGTATTTGATTGCTTGTTAGTTTCTCAATAATATTTTTTAATTTATTAAAAGTGAGATCATAATCCTCATAAAGATGCATTATGTGACCAGCAGCTCCTCCTTCTAATAAAAGCATAATATATTATTCCTTTTCTTCTAATAGTTTACTTTTTTCTTCTTCTAATACTTTAACTTTGGTTTCTAATTCGACCAATTGCTCTTGTAAGAACTTATTCTTTTCCTCTAACTTATTAACATTCAGTTTGATTTTGTGCAAATGTTCTTTAGCAATTAGAATTCTTTCTTTATTTGCTACAGATAAAGAAGTAAGGTTGATAGAACTTAAAACCTCAGATAAGTTTCTTATATAAGGACGTACATCTGTTGTACCATCTACGCCTTCTTTTATAAAATTCCAAGTTATTTTATTGAGTAATTGGTTCATCTTTCTTTTTCTTTAGAATACTTGATTTTACCACAGGTACTTCTTCTTCTACAACTACTTTAGGTTCTTCTTTTGGTTCTTCCTTTACTGCTGGGACAACTGGTGTTACTATTGGAGGAGTTTCTACCAATACAACTGGTACTACTTGAGCTTGTTCTTTTTTAGCTTTTAGTACCTTTTGAAGTTTTGATGATTTCATTATGCGTTCTCCATTGCTTTTTTACGTTTAGTGGCGTAGTATACTTGCTCACCTTTTTCTTTTCCGTATTGCTTTTGCATCTTGGATTTTACTTTAGCTTTACCCATTTCCTTACCAAGCTTTTCTTCTTCTTTCTTCTCAGCCTTACTCATTTTCTTTTCTTCTAAATCTTTCTTGGACTTATCTTGCTTTGACTTTACATATTTTTGAAGTTGTGGTGGGACTTTGCCTTTTTTAGCTTTTGGCTTTGTTTCTTTTGCACCAACTTTTGGATCTTTTGGTTCTTTATCGGCGTAGTCTGGTACACCATCGCCGTCTGCATCTGGTTTCTTTTTCTTTTCTTCACCTAAGACTTGTGGTGAAACAATTTTGAATCTAGTCATTAGAAGACCGAATCTTTCGTCATTCAACCATTCATTTAGTGGTTGTTTTTCTTTTTCTACTTTTTCCATCATAAGTTTTCCTTTGTGAGTATCACACCAATCCCTAAAATACATATTGCCTAGCTCAAATGCTTCGCGTTCCATGTTTCTTAGGTGTTTATTGTTTTGTGCATAACCTTCCCCCATCTCCCCTACTTTATCTGGAGATAAGTCACCACGACAGTTTTGTGCATGATGTACTAGTTCGTGAGAAACTGAACGTAGTATATCCTTTGGGTGTCTGCTGGTTATATAGACAGATACTTCAAAGGTACTTGGATTATAAAATGCTGTTTTTCCAAGTGGATTAGAAGCATTTTGTTCATCTTCAAGGTAGTTAATTTTTGGTTGTTTATTGTATCCCATTTGTTTTTGAGCATATGGGAGATATTGATCTACTAACTGTCTAATATGCATACAATAAGTAGATTAAAAAACTAAACTTTCTTTTGTTTTTGTAACTATTTCTAGAGAAATGACTAATATCTCTTTTTCTATCGAGTTATTATTCAAAGGAACCACTTTTGCAAGGGCTACTTTCCTATCTCCACGCTCTGCAATAAACAAACTGCTTACAACTCCAAACACTTTATTTTTTATAGGAAGTTTGATATTGTTGTAAGATTCTAATTCTGACCAAGACACAATATCGCCAATATTTAATTTTTTTAATTGTGTTAGACCGAAAACAGAATCACTAAAAAGCATAAAAGCCACCTAAAGTAAATAGGTGGCTTTATTTGTATTTGTTATTTTTATTTATTTAGAATGCTTATCTGCTATTGCGGAAGCTGCCCATGCGTCTGGTTTTATCTTACAATCAAGACCAGAAGCTTTTACATACCCAGTTAGGTTGTCTACTAGCTTATTTGTAGCTGCTCTTTTATCTGGATTTATGTCTAAGTGTACTTCTATTTGTGCGTCTGGTATGTGTTCTGTTATCTCCAAAGCAAGAGCAATAGATTCAGAGGCTTCTTGAGTTATTCTAAGACTCAAGTTTGGAAAGTCTGTTCTTTTATAGTTTGATCTAGTAAAGAAATATTTTCCTCCACCTTCATTATTTGCTCCATGTAAACAAATAACAGAAGACATAACACAGAACTTTTTCCATAAAAATGAATCACTTCCAACATAAACTTTTCCATTTTTTTTAGCATGTTCTTTTACATGCTCTAAAATGTCTTCTTTTTTTATTTCGTTACCACTTCCTGTATACCATTTCATTAGTGATATCCTATTTCTTCTAGTAGTTCTTGTGGCACTAATACAGTCTCGTTTTGAGTTATTATTATATGCCTTCCAAGGTGGTCTGGGGTTTCAGATATTCTAGAAACAAGCCTTCCTAAAGTAATTTTTACCATTTGTCTTGTTTCTGGATTTAAAAAGAATGCAAATCCATTTCCTTTTAGTCTTTCATATGGATAGGTAGTTTTTAACTTTTTCTGTGATTCGATCATAGACTCTGCATTAGCTTCTACGATTCTATCATATAAAGCTGCTCTTTTTTTACGAATTACATCTGACATTTTGTACCCCTCATAATATAAATACTATCGAGGGGTAAGTCAAGCACTATCTTTCTAGAATATCATCAATAGAAAGAACACGAACAACAGTAAATTCTTCTATCTCTTTTAATTTTGGAAGAATAATTTCTTTTACAGTTTCATATATTGAAGCATCTTTATCTAAAGCAACTTTTAAAATTAATTCTTTATATGTAAAACCAGCTAATATCTGCGTTACTTCAAATGTTTTTACAATAGTAACATCTTGAATAGCTCTAATTTCGTCTTTTAGTTTTGTAAAGTTTAATTTACTTTCTTCTGTACTTGGAAAACGAATAAGAAATGAAGCTTCGTAAATTATTTGTTCTACTGGTTCCTCTACTTCATAAAGATATTTGAACCACTTTAGTCTATTCATAAATATAAATAGTTATACTTTCATTTCTTTTATAATTTGTTTCTTGATCTCATAGTCTGAAACAAATTTTGTTCTTCCATCTTGGTGATAAAAAGAAACAGATGTAAATGCATGAGAGCGATCCCAAGAGTAACCATCAACAAAAAACCAGCTTCCTTCTTTTAGATGCTTTTGAATTTCATCCCATAAAGAAACTGGATCTCGTTCCCAATCAGCCTCATCTAATTCTTCGCCTTCTGGACCATGAACAGCGGACCATCGTAGTTCTGGTGCAGAATCTATATACCCACCAGTTTTAATTATATAAGAGTTGTCAGCACGATACTCTACCATTTTACAATAAGCTTCGCCGTCAAGATAACCAGTTTGTAAGTTTCCTTCTTCCATCAAAAGGTCACATAGTCTCTTGATATATTTTACAGACTCTTCATCTTTTAGAATGAAAGATGTTGTACAATAGTTATCAACTTGAACTCCCATTATTGCTCCTTATTCATATTTTGTTTTACATTCAATAGTTTTAGTAACACGGCAGAGATAATAGTTACATCTTTTTGTAAACCAACCACCATAGCCATTATAATTGCTTGCATACCCATAATTGTTTCTGGTTCTTCTTTCAAAAATAAATAAGAAGCAGTAAGTAATAAAATAACCTTTGAGATATCATATATCATTTTTTTCCTTTGTTAATTTTGTAACTGCACCAAAGTTCAATATAGTTAGAATTTTATTATCTAATGTTTGAACAGTTATGTGACTTTTTTTTGTTTCAATTACTATACCAATATAAGTGTTTGTAGGCCATTTTACTTCCACTAAATCACCAAAACTATACATTTTTGTTCATTTCTCTTCTATATACTAACACGAATACTATTTATGTGTAGGAGAAAGAAATGAAAAACTTCAAACTATTGATGGAATCTTGGAGAGGTTTTACAAAAAATACACTCTCAGAACGTGTCGAAACAAACTATGGTGAATCATTTGAAGGCTTGAGAGATATTATTGAGCTTAGTAGAGATAAGGTATGGATTTTTTTTGATACTGAAACAACAGGTCTAAAGCCAGATAAAGACTATAACCAAATTACACAAATAGCTGCCATTGCTGTTGATGTAAAAGGTTTTGACAAAGGTTCCGAACCAGTAATAATAGGTAAATTCAATGAAAAAATAGCTTTAGGTGATAGAACAAAAAGTTTTATGGGTTGGGAAAAAGAAAAAGAAGCTGAAAGAGCAGCCGCTGGTGAGGAAAGCAAATTCAAAACTATCCCACAAATTTTTGCTATGACAGGCTATGGCGAACCAAAGAATCCAAGAAAAAGACTTGCAAAAGGTCTTACTGGCGCACCAAAAAATTACGGTTCAATGCAAGAAGTTATGCAAAACTTTGCTGCATTCTGTGAGCAATATCCAAACAGAGTTTTAGTTGCTCAAAACGCTCCATTTGACGTAAATTACGTAAATGAAATGTTTAGAAGATTTGATCTAGAACCACCAGCAGATGTTGTAATGGATACAGTAAAGGTCTTCCAAAAGTTCTTAGCACCAGCAGTAAAGAAAATAAAAGGAAGAGTTGAAGTTGGGGAAGAAGTATCTCCAGAAGATAAAGCAATCCTAGACGCTCTTACAGCACAATCAGCTACAAGAGGCCCATACATAACCGTATCTCTTGGTAAACTTATAGATGCCTTCAAGGTTCAAAATGAAGGTTGGCACGATGCATTAGCAGATGTAGTAATGTTGAGTAAAGTCCTCAGAGCAGTATTACATTGGCTAGATGATAACGAAGATGTGAAGTCTGTAACTTATCCTCCTCCAATGGTAGGACCAGAAACAGAACCTCCTCCACCAAAGCCAAGAGCAGGAAAAGCATCAGACGTTGAGTAATTGAAACTCACTTTCTCTGTGATATGAAAATGGTTGAAGCTCTATAGTCTCTTCATCAAACCAGAAGATGCTATAGAGCTTTTCATTATTTATCTCTAGGATATGTTCAATATAGCCTGTGAACTGAGTGTCTTTTACGAGGTCGCCTACATTATACATCAAATATTACGGGGGTTGGGTCTACTTCATTTCTAACCCCAACATTTCCCGAGTGCAAGTCTTTGAATACTTTAAAGTTTTTTCCACTATCGATATACATTTCTAAAATCTCAGTTATAAATTCAGTTGCAAACTTTTCACCTATATGTATTTTTACTTGATTATATCCATTAGATTGTAATATATCTTGAATGAAATCTTTATTCGTCATAATATCATTTACTGACGTTGGATTTATATAGTATAATGCTGTTTGTCGAAGATAATTGGTAGCAAAAGATGATAAAGCAATGTATAAATTTTCATATGCTCTAACCGCTTGTTGCGCTTCTGAATGATCCATGTTATTTTTTATTAGGATATATTGATCTAATGGAAGAACTTTACCCATTACTACCCAACCAAATTGTACATTAGTTTTTGTAACTTTAGTTAGACCAGTTCGCCAATCTTTAACATGCGTTTCATCTACATACATTCCAATACCATGATCATAAACAGGAAGATCTCTTTTAGTACCAGAACCAGAAAAGATTTTTTGTTTTAGTTTTTCATATCTTTCATCTTCTCTTTGTACTCCACCACCAAGATAAGAACCAGTATATATTTTTACTAATCTATCATCTTTTAATTGAAAAACAGAACCTTGTGTTCCAGAAGCTAATTTTCTTTTTATCTGTATTTCAGAGAATACTGGTACAGCTTCCATAGCTGCATCAACATAAGATTGAACAACTAGTTCATTTTTAAGAATATTTATATTATGTTTTTTAATTGAATCTATTTTATCTTCTGGTTTTATTTGAATTTTTGGTCTTGCTACTGGTTTTACTTCGCTTAGTAATATTTTGATTTTCATGTTGTTGTTCCTTAGTAATTTGAATATGAACCATAACCTGAGCCTGAGCCATACCCTGAACCCCCAGAGTTCCTTGCAGCATCAATTCTAGATTGTATTGAAGAATCGATAAGTAAAAATCTACCATCTTCGCCAATACCAGTATTACCAGGTCTTATTTCATAAATTGCAACATCAAATTCTACTATTAATTTTGCTAATAATAAAAACAATGGATATTCAAAATTTGAAACAACTAATTTTAGAGGAGGAACTTTTGTAATATTTGGATTTTTTTCTCTAAATAAATCTGAATAGTCGTCTTTTTCATATTCCATATTTATTCTATCTAATGAACCACCTTTCATTTCTAATACTTTATAGTCAAGACAAACCAAAAACAATGAATAATATGAAAATTGTGATTTTATTGAATTATAATCACCTAATATTTTATTAGGAAAATATTTCATTATCTGATCCCATTCTTTTATTGGAGTTGCTTTTTCCATTACAATCCAATCATTATGAGGATCGCTCATGTACACTTTTGGAAATAAAGTTGAAAATTCGCCGATTGTTCCTAAATTAATATCATCTTGATTCATTTTTCTTCCAGAATCAGAATCTTTATAGTTTAGCTTAATAATGAAGTTTTCTACAGAAAAAGCTGCTCTCCAAGAACCAGCACCAAGAAACTCTATATTTTTTCCAACTTTATTTGACACTTTTTCTGCCGCAGTTGTACAAGAATATTTAATATGGCCGTTATATTTTATAATATATCTAACATCAATAAGTAATTCTTCTGCTATTTCTGCCATGTTAGAACCAAAAAACTTTTCTTCTTTTTGAGCTAAAGTAAGTTCTTTTGTTTCTTCTTGTTCTGTTAGATGCTTACGCCAATTTTCAAATAATAGTTTCATTTTATTTTCCTATGGTACTGAACCTATGCCAACATCAATAGCAGAAGCAATTGAAGAATCGATTACAACAAACCTTCCATCTGGTGATATGCCCGTGTTATATGGTCTTATCTCTAATGGATTAATTCCAAATTCTGCTACCATTTGTGCTAATAAATGAAATGTAGTATTGTAACCTTTGATAATTTTTTTAATATCATCTTCGGTCAAGTTATTATTACCAATATAGTTTTCTATCGTATTTATTTGACCATAACTAAGTGGTTCACCTTTTATAATATCTGATTGAGCCTTTAATAAAGTATGAAAAATTATTGTTAGGAAGTGAGGACTAATAGCATATGATGTTTTGATATATGAATCTAAAACTTTATTTGGAAAGAAGTTCATAAATACGCCAGCATCATCAATCTCTTGGCATTTTTCCATTACAATCCAACTGAAGTCGTATTCTGCCATATAAACTTTTGGAAATAATAAAGAATACTTTGGCATTCTACCCAACTCAGCATCTTGTTCGTTCATAACTTTTGCTGTATTTGTTTTAGCGATTTTAATTACTACATCGTTTCCATAAGAATAAGTTATGCGAAAAGCGCCTTGACCAGCATATTTTATTTTTGTTTGTCCAGAGTCTTTTAATATTTGAGAAATTGCATAATGGTCTACTTCACCATATTTATCTCTATTGTTATCAACTAAAAATTTTAGACTCTCACCAATATCACGTAAATCATCGCCAAAATATTGTTTTTCTAACTTTTGACGTTCTTCTTTGCTTTCTTTCAATAAACTTTTTTTGATTCGTATTATCATATTGTTTTGATCCCTGACGCTGGAGTATCTTCTGGTCCTTTTTGAGCAAAACCTCTCAATATTGCAGAATCAATTGAAGAGTCGAGAATAATGAATCTATTATCCTCAAGACCAATACCAGTATTTCTCAAAGCAAGTTCTTCTGGTCTAATTCCAAATTGTCCTATAGCTTTCATTACATTATCATAGGTTGGGTTTTTTCCTCTAAATGCATCCATAACTAATTTGAGGTCTTCGTCATTATTTATATCAACTGTAATTTTTCCAACATAGTTATTTTCCATGCGTGTTTTTGCTTTTTCTACAAAACCAGCGTGATATAAAAATGAAGATATAATAACTGAATATTTCGTTACGTCTGAGGTTCGTCTTGCATTTAGAACTGGATTTGGGAAATAAGAAACATATGTATACACATCTGCTCTGCCAAATGGTTTTACTTTCTCAAGAAGAACCCAAGAAAAGTCTGGAGAATGTGCGTAAGCTTTTGGAAATATATTGGAACGTTCAATCATAGTTCCCATCATATGATCATCTTTATTGTGTTCTTTTCCTGCGCCATATGGAGTTACATCAACTTTTATTATTTCTTTTGCGCCAACATCAAAACCACAACGGAATTGACCACAGCCAAGTTTTTTAGCAACTGTTTTAGCTTCAACTTCTTCTATAAAAAATGGTAAATATGCTTGTACATCTTTTATGGTTGCCTGTGGTTTTCTTGGAAATACAGTATTTTTTAAAAAATCTTGAAATATTTGTACTATTTGGTCGCCAATTTCTAAAGACTTTCCAAAGTATTGTTTTTCTTCTTCTGCAAATTCTTCTTTTAGATATCTACGCCAACTCTCTAATATTGGTTTCATTAGAAAAACCTCGCACCATGCGCTTCTTTATCAGCGTTTACCAACATATCTTGAAGAAGTTTAGCAAACATTATTACCTCTTCATCGTTTCCATACTTTGCTTGAATAGGATTGAAGTTAGCTATAAGAACTGCTAACTTATCACCAAATGGAGATCTTGTTTTTAATTTAGAAGCAGCAGAACCAAAACCAAATATTTCATTTAGCTCTGCTCGTATTATCTGTCTTAGCTGATTTTCTGTTATTTTTGTCATGATATAAATAGTTTTCTACTTTATTTCATCCGTATTTTCTTCAATTTTGTCATTGAAGTTTGTTCTTAGTTTGATAAGTGGATTGAATGAAGCTTGTCTACGTTCAATAACCAAAGCAGATTGTGGCTTCTGCAATACACCTTCAACTTCTAAACCTTCAAAGTCAATTTCTGTTTTTTGTTTATAAACTACTTTGCGACCATCTTCCTCTTCATCTTTTGCAAATGCTTGAGGAGAAAACAAAACAAAAAACAATAATAAATATTTCATAATAAACTCCAATTAAAATATAGAACTATCCAAAAGAACAAAACGATTGTCTGAACCATATCCAATATTATTGAATCTTATTTCAGAGGTTTCGATATCATATGTCTTTACTGCCTTATAAAGATTGCGGAAGGTAGGATGAGTTCTTAGTAAATGTTGTCTCAATTCAGTAAATGTAGGTATACTTTGGTTAGGTTGAAACTTATTCTTTATAGTAGAATAGCTCAATAAATTTTTATAGTATTTTTCTTTTTTCTCTTCTAAACAAAGCATGACCAAATTAAAGTAATCATTTCTCTCACTCTCAGACAACATTTCAACAGGTGGCAATAAATCAGTTTGAAAATATTTTGCTGCGTCGGAATTTTTTACAATTGGTGTTACTCTCTCCAAAAGAACCCATTCAAATTTCTTACCATGATAAAAAGCTCTTGGGACTACATTTCCAATTGAAGAATCTGTTCCAAGATCATAGTCGTTTTGGTTCATTTTTAAGTTATCTGGGTCGCTTGGATCATTAGTTATCTTTAGAACCAAATCGTTGCCAATAGCATAAGTTGAACGAAAAGCACCAGAACCCATATATTCTATTTTTAGATTCTCATTTTTTCCTAGTGCAGTTGCGAATCTTTGCAATTGAAATGCATCATAAGGATTTTGTCTATAGCTTACAACTAATGTATTGCAGATTTTTTGAAGTTGTGTTTCATCCTTTCCAAAATATTTTTTTTCAATATCTTGTATAGTCTCTTCTTCTTGCCCACCATAAACGTCTTCCTCTTCTTCTGGATAGTTTGATGGTTGTTGTGGGATCTCTTGCTCAGAGAGATACTTTTTCCAAGATTCTAATAGTGGCTTCATCATACATATAAATAGAAAACCCTCAAGAATAAGTCTTGAGGGTTTTTCAAATTGTTATATTATTTTGTTATTCGCCAAAGCTTTGAACGAACTCGCCAGCACCTTGAATCATAGAAATTACTTGTTGCATCATATCTGGGTGTTCTTGAAGGAATTCAGCAATAGCATATGGAGTTGCTGCTATCATTGCTCCTGCTGCTCCCATGCCAACAGTCTTAGCATCAAATTGTGGTCCTTGATCTTCTGAGCCCATTTGATCCATCATTTCTTTTAGCTCTTGACGAATAACCCCTCTCAAATAACTCTCTGTAAGTCTAACTGGCATTTTAATTCTCCTTTATCAGAATATAACATAAATATATAGTTTATTCAAAAACTTCCAGAATTTTCCTACCATTTTTTCTCTTTTGGCTTATTTCTTTGAAGGGGTGGTATTGTCTATTAGAGTTACATCTTTGATTGCAGAAGCTTCCCAGATACAGCCAGAAGCAACATCCCATCCATAATACCAATAATGATCTCTTATCTTGGGCATATAAGGGCATATCTCAATACCAGAATATTTTTGTGCTACTTTTTTCCAATCAATCAAAACCAAAGGCACACCCTCTTGACTTGTTCCAAATTCTTTCTCAAATTTTTTTACATCTTTTTGTGTTATTCTCAACATCTTTGAATAATCAATATCAATCTTATAGAGGTATGTTCCTCCCTTGACACCAAACTTCAACCATTCCTTCCCACATGCATACCATAATCCATTTGGCTTTGGGTTTGTCATATGTGGTTCTTCTTGAGAAACAGATTGAAAGCCATTATATTCTTTTGAAGTCAAGAACACTTTATCATCGGGTCCAACATTTTGCCCAATTTTTGCTTCATGAATATAGGCTTTCCAATTTTCGAATATTGTTTTCATCATGTATAAGTAGTTTATCAAAAAAGTCCTGCAATTTTCTATAGGATTTTTTATCTATATGCTCTTTTTGATAATTGATTGAAAGCATCATTTAGTTGTTCATATGTTTGGAAGGGAGAGGTTTTATCCATTCCCAATTCCAAGAATATTGCTTCACGTTTGTTGTGTGCATCCCCTTCGTCTTTGGGAGTAGCAACTAGCCTATCCGAAATTCTGTTCAATAATTCGTCGTTAAGTTTTTCTACCAAATCAAGAATCTGTAAGTCATTGGGAGTAAGGTTGGATTCTTTTAGGTATCTTTGCCAGCTTTCTAATAATGTTTTCATCATGTTATAAATAGGTAGGTTGAAAAGTTTGGGAAATTTTCTGTGTGTGTCGTTTGAGGACTAAGTCAAAATAACATATATGTCCACTATGGGAGATACATTACGGGGGGGAGGGGGAGGGGGGGAGGGGGGCCTAAGTGCGCTTTCTTCCTATGTTATTTCGATGTGTCATTCCATGTGTTGATACATATCAGATTATATATTTATCTTTATTTATTATCTATACGAGGCTTGCACAATGTTGTCAAGGCTGTTGCACATAACTATTACAAACTATTACATTTGACAAACAAAAAAACCGTGGTAGCACTTGACTACCACGGCTCGACTACTACGCGAGGGCTAACTCACTTGGCGTCGATAGCAACCACAATCTCATTCGTCTGGAAGTAAGGCGAATCGAAATAAGCCTTGGTCGTCATCCACATACGGCGAGACTTGGAATGAATAGGCTTGGGCGCACACATATCGGTAAGGACAATATGACCGTCGAAGTCCCTATCGTTCACCCACTTGGTAGGAGCATTGAAGTCCGTACCACCGCAAAGAACACGCTCCCAAACTCGCTTCTTGCCCTTCTTCCAAACGTAGACCTTGGAATCATCTACCTGAGTATCGAAGGGGATAACCGTGAAGGTGGCGATATCCGCAAGCTTATTCAATTCGTTGAAGAACAGAGCAAGCATATCATCACCAACAGAACCAGACTGATCGATAGAGATAGCGATATTGGCAAGCCGCTGGACCTTCTTGCCTGCGTGAATCCGAGGAAACCGCTTATTGATCTTGCGGATAGTGGAGGTCTTATCTGCACGAACGGTTGCCTTGATGAAGTAGGAAAGCATCTTACGCCAATCCACGTAAGTCTTGAGCTTTTCCATAATCTGCTTCTTCATGGCAGAGGAAACAGATCCCCAATTGTTAGACTTCGCAGCTTCCTTTACGGCGTCCTTGAGGATTTCCCCCATACGCTCCTTCGCGATAGCCTTGGTGTCCTCATCAACGTCGCCCCATCCAGAGTGGTCGTCAAGGGGCTCACCGAATCCATCACCATCCGAAGGCTCACCCTCACCTTCGCCCTTCTCCCCCTTGTCCTTACCATTCTGCTTGTCCTCTTCCTTCTTCTTCTTGAGAGCTTCGAAGTAGAAATCAGCAGACATTTCAGCAGGGAGGTCAGCGAACGGACCCTTTCCGGGGAAGCAACCCATCTCAGGAATCTTATCAACAACGCCAGGGAGCCCATTGATTGCGAGGTCCGTAGCGATATTCCAGAGCTTCGTCATACCCTCAGGAGGAAGACGCTCAGTAACGTGATCGAAAACAAGGTGATAGAATTCATGCATCAGAACGCCAAGCTTCTGATTATCGGGGAGCTTTGCCATGAATTCGGGATTGTAGATCATTTCATACTGAGCCGTGTCCTTATTGATTCGGACGCCAGCGGTAGGAATGGCCTTAGAAGGCGTCTTATGAACCTGCCGAGAGATAGCCGCAAAGAACGGTTCCGAGGTCAGAAGACGGTAAGTGTGGAGGTCAAGGTCGAAGTGCGGTGCCGAGTCGTTGTTGCTCATGCCAGTACCTTATCCCCTATGGAGAGGATGGTCAAGAAGAAAGTTGAAGTGCTCTGAAGAGGCTGAAGGTGCTACGGGGTACTCTTGAAGCTTATCACGCCCCTATAGGAAGTCAAGGAGAAAGAGAGCCGCTATTGTGTTTGGTTCTACGATGAGCCTACTATCTATGTTTCGTTATGTATCGCCTTAGTGTTTCAAGTCACTTACGACGCGATGTATCATGTGTCATTCATAGATATTTGTATATGTCAAAACTTTTTTTATCTTTTTTTTATAAAAGTGGGTGTTTTTTCATTTGACAGACTATTTATGAGTCGGCTTGAACCCCCCGCCCCAAGACCCCAATTCGATCTACCTAAGCCAAATAGCTGGATCTGTTGGGGTTCTTTATATGTCTTTATACGCTTTACAATAAATGAATAATCAATAAGCCACATTCATCCATTATAATCCACTTTGCTCCACTCTCATCCATATACGACTTGCAGCATATTGGGAAGTAGTTGTTGGATTTTTAAGATAAGGCCAATTCAACCAATCAATCGTTATAGCATTTCCAATAGTATCAATAACAAGGGCATAATAAACAGTATTATTATCACCATGACGACCTACTTGCTGCTTTATTAGATCTCCTATTTGGAAGGTGCTACTATTGTTATTCATTTACTTTGATCCATATAAGTCTTGCAATATGTTGAGTAGTCTTCGTTGGCTTTATAAGGTTCTCCCAATCAAGCCAATCAATTGTTACTTCATCCTTTTCAATATCAACATGGGCAACGATTCCATAATAAGCAGAGGAGTGACCTATATTCTGTTTTATCATATCTCCGACTTGGAACATTATTCTTCTGCCTTCTCTATCTCCCTATGTGCGAACCATCTGTGGTTTGACCAATATTTATCTTTGCTCTCAAACCATTCAACCCTATACATTGCTCTTTCCTTTTGGCTCCCATCGTCCATTGATAAATGGGGATATCCTGTCTCAATGATAACGCCATAAACGTGTTCATTGATATGCCTTATCATATCTCCTATCTCAAACATCATCCACCTTTACGAGATTATATGATGTAAGCCAATTCATGCTGTTATTTTGATCAAACCATTGAACACAATATTGTATGTCTGTTTCTGCCTTCAATATAACACCATATAGATATTCATTGCTCTCGTTTATTGGAAAGCAATATCTAACAATGTCTCCTATCTCAAACATCATTCATAAACCTCCAACGAGAATTTATATCCTTGCAAGACCTATAATATCTTGAATAAAACACCCATTCTCTATTGTTTGTTTGGAGGCTGATTGCTAACCATGATGCTGCTGAATTTGAAGCTCTCTCGACAATAACAAATAGCTCTTTTGGGTTTTTATCAAAGCATATGATATCTCCAACCTCAATCATCAATTCACCCATATGTAGAAGTAATTTTCTGCCTCGGACCCAATAAAGGTGAAGTAATATCCTCCACAATCAAATCGGTAGCACTTGAATAGGAAATCGGATGGTTCTTCTTTTGCAAAATCTGTAAAAAGTGGTTCAACCTTCTCAACAAAAGCCCACCATCTATATTTCCTATGCCTTATTATATCTCCGACCCTAAACATCAAAATCTGGCCTTTCTCAAATAGGTATGATGATAAGTCATATTGTCTCCAAGTTCATTATCAAACCATACAATTCTGCAATGGGTTTCTCTTAGGATTTCTGCAATAATTCCATATGAAGGTCCGTTGCCATATTCCTCATACCACATAATGATATCGCCAATATTGAATTCCATTTATGGCCTCTCAAGCTTTGTTAGGTCCGAAGCATAAATATAATCCAAAGGAGCGTGAGGAGTAATCCATTCAATATGGCAGAGAGCACCATTACGACTGACAACAATTCCATAATACTTGCCTCCAACAGCATTGCGCCATTCAACAAGATCTCCGATTTTAATTCTTCTGGAATTCTTGGCACTCATTATGGTCCCTCCGCTATTGCTATTTATGCCTTTTCAATTTCGAAATTGGAATAAAAGCTTTCAACTCCATTATCAATCCAATGGACTTTATAATGCATTGTTCCTCTCGGAGTTGGCTTAGCCTCCAAGACAATCCCATACGACTTATTTGCCTTGAAGCTTCTATATTTAATTAGATCTCCGACTTCAAACACTTCAAGCATTATACTACCTTCTTCCATGAGTGGCAATAGGACCAAAAAGAAAGATTGGAACCAAAAATTCCTTTAGCAGTAGGAGAGAGCCATTCAATTTGGGCAATGCTCTTCTCATAATTCATACCTACAACAATTCCAAAAACTTTTACGCCCGTTTCGTTTGCTT
>Ga0114968_10000446_pt1 | contig 30749 bp, 31 predicted proteins | sample M_130807_EF_Meta_FD_87020 | JGI IMG/M metagenome (GOLD analysis project Ga0114968, IMG submission 87020) | Freshwater microbial communities from Lake Montjoie, Canada to study carbon cycling - M_130807_EF_MetaG | ecosystem: Environmental > Aquatic > Freshwater > Lake | place: Lake Montjoie... | reverse complement strand
AGCTGTTGCTGCTGCCTTCTTGCGCTTCTTTGGTGCTGCTTTCTTTGCTGCGGCCACGTACTTCTCCTATCGGAATGGTTCGGATCCGTCACCCAAACCTGTTCGTGGATAAGCGTGACATCAATTGGGCAAAAATGCCAACATTTTGTGACAAAAATTTCAGTGCGTGTCGCAAATTTATTTTTATATTTTTTTATGCATTTGTGGAAATTTCACATCTTTTTATTGTGGAGATTAAAAGTTTTCATGAAAACAATCAAAAATCCCACGAAATTGTGTCAAGTTAGGTTTTCTCGTCCTCAGATTGAGGGTTTACGCGTAATTTTTCCGCCATTTTCTGATTTTCGAGGGCATATTTGCTGGTTCTAATGTCGAATTTCCTAAATTCCGGAATTAGAAGGGCGCACAGCGCAACGGAAATGATGCAAATAATCCCGCCACTTGTTACCGAAAAGGACAAAGTAGTAGCTGCGGCCATGGAAGCCGCGCGCATTTGTCCGGCCAATGGTCCCAATGAAAATGACAATAATTCGATACCAGCAAGTCGTCCGCGAAAATTATCCGGAATTGTTTGGTTCCACATTGCCGACCTAAACAAGGCACTGACCATGTCAGATGCCCCAGCCAGCACCAAGAAGAGCAGAACTAGCCAGAGGGAATTTGTCACGCCAGATAGTGCAATGGCCAATCCCCATCCGATTGCTGCCCACATAATTGCGCGGCCATAAAAGTGAACATTTTTGATCCAGCCACTTGTCAAGGTCACGATGATCGAACCCACTGTCATAGCCGCATACAAAAGTCCCAGGGCCCACGGGGCATTTAATTGATCGGCCCAAAATGGAATCAATGCTGTTGGCATGGCAAAAAACATTGCACCAAGGTCTACAACATATGTTCCCAATAAATCCTTTCGTGCAAAAGCGTATTTGATACCGTCAAATAACCCTGCCAGAGATGGCTTTTCGGCCTCATGTGACGGAGGGATTTTCTTCATCATTGCAATTAAAACTATGGAAATAACAAAGGTGGCAATATCTGCTGCATATCCCACGGCAACTGAATACGTTGAAATTAAAACTCCGCCAAGTGCTGGGCCGATGATGACACCTGTCTGCCAACGAAGACTCATCAGTGCTGCTGCTGCCGGCATATCGTCATGGTCAACTAACCGGGGTAGCGCTGCCTGCATCGCCGGTTGACGCAATCCGCTAGTCGCGGCAAATAGACCCGAGACATCGTAGATCAGCAGCAGACTTGGTGAGTCCATCATGGAATTAATCAACAAGGCGGCGGTGAAAAGAAGCGACAAAGCTTCAGTCACCCAAATCAATTTTTTGCGGTCCAAGGCGTCAGCCAAAACACCGCCATAGAGTCCAAAGATGACCAGTGGAAGTATTTCAACTAGGCCACTGACAGCTACGGCCACATATGAATCCGTTAATTGTTTTACCTGAAATGGGACGGCGACATAAGTAATCATCGAGCCGAAGTAGGAAATCATTCCCGCCGCCCAGAGCAACGAGAAATCCTTGGAGTTTCTTAAGGGGGAGAGATCGATTGCGTACTTGGCCACCCGGCTACCTTAATTGAAGGTTTGCTCCTGTGTTGGAAAGGCGCCAGATCGAACATCATCGGCAAATTCGATGGTAGCTGCCAACATTTCAGCCCGCAAGTTTCGATACGCCTTGGCCAATTTCGGGGATTTCTTGGTGATCCCCATTAAATCAGTCCAGACAAGTACCTGTGCATCACAATTGATCCCAGCACCGATTCCAATAGTTGGAATCGCTAACTCGCCCGTTATCCGAGCAGCTAAATCGGCTGGAACAAGTTCGAGGACAATCGCAAAAGCCCCGGCGGCCTCGAGCGCCTTGGCCGCATTGATAATCACTTCTGCGTCAGTGCGACCCTGAACCTTGTAACCACCTAATTGATGCATTGATTGTGGAGTTAAACCCAAGTGACCCATTACAGGGATTCCACTGTTAACAAGCTTTTTTACCGTTTCAATTTGAGCGCCTTCTAGCTTTACCGCCATCGCACCGGCTTCTTTGAAAAAGCGAATAGATGTCGCAAGTGCTTGTTCGGGCGATTGTTCATACGAGCCAAAGGGGAGATCTGCCACAACCATGGCCCGCTTTGATCCGCGCACCACCGCGCGAGCCAGCGGGATTAACTCATCAACTGTTACTGGGATTGTGTTTTCTTCACCCAAAAAATTGTTGCCGGCGCTATCGCCTACCAATAGAACTGGAATCTGCGCTTCATCAAAGATTTCAGCGGTCATGGACTCGTACGAAGTAAGCATTGCCCATTTTTCGCCACGCTTTTTTGCAGCGGCCAGATCTAAGATTGTGATGCGTCTATGCAGCGCACCGCCATAAAGGCTTTCCATTGTTTGTCCTCTCCTCGAAGCCGCCTGAAGCAGTCCCCGGGTACGCGGCAAATGCTACCCCCGTTACACTTGAAATATGAAGTTGCGCGTGGCGCTAGCCCAAATCAACCCAACGGTTGGTGACCTTGCGGGTAACGCTGCGCTGATAAAAGAATCTGTTCACAGTGCACAGGAACAAGGCGCACAGCTGATCGTTTTTCCAGAAATGATTGTGACCGGATACCCGGTTGAAGATTTAGCGTTGCGAGCATCATTTCAGGCCGCCAGCATTAAGGCCGTTGAAAAGATTGCAACTGGCATTACTGGTGACATTGTCGCCATCGTTGGTTATCTAGACGAAGGACCCAAAAACGCCGTCGCAGTTATTCATGCTGGAAAAATCTGGGCCCGGTATGTCAAGCGCCATCTTCCTAACTATGGAGTGTTCGATGAGTTCCGAAACTTTGTCGCAGGCGATGAAACATTGGTCGTTCGGATTCATGGCGTAGATGTTGCGGTGGCAATTTGTGAAGATATTTGGCATTCCCTCGACTCAATCGCAACCCGTACTCCTGGCCTATTGGTTGTTCCGAACGGTTCTCCATTTGAGCGCAATAAAGATGATGTGCGTTTAGCGCTAGTACAAAAGCGGGCTAAGGAAGTTGGCTCTCCAGTTGCCTACGTGAACATGACCGGTGGGCAAGATGATTTAGTTTTTGATGGTGACAGTCTTGTTGTTGGCTCAGACGGCAAGGTCCTTGCCCGGACAGCCCAATTTGAAGATCAACTTACTGTTGTAGATATTGATTGTGCCCGCGAAACTTCTCATCCAGATGTGATTATTTCTGATGACCCAGTTGTTTCTTCAGAGTCACCTTCGGCCTTTATCGCCAATCCTCTTTCAGATGAAGCTGAAATGTGGAGCGCCCTAGTTCTGGGGCTCAGAGATTATGTTGGCAAAAATGGATTCAAGTCTGTCGTTGTTGGTCTTTCAGGTGGGATTGATTCGGCACTCGTCACCGCTATCGCAATTGATGCCCTGGGAGCACAACGAGTTAATGGCGTTGCGATGCCAAGTAAGTACTCATCTAATCATTCAATTGAAGATGCTCAGTCGATGGCCGATGCGACCGGGATTCATTTCCGAATAACTCCGATAGCCCCAATGGTCGATGCCTATCTGGACAATGTGGTTTTGAAGGGCTTGGCGGAAGAAAATGTGCAAGCACGCGTCCGCGGAACAACCTTGATGGGCATATCTAATCAAGAGGGTCATTTAGTTTTGGCAACGGGAAATAAGAGTGAATTAGCAGTTGGTTATTCAACCCTTTATGGCGATGCGGTCGGCGGATTTGCACCCATTAAAGATATTTATAAGACCGATGTTTGGGCACTTGCTAGGTACCGCAACGAATTGGCCCGACAACGTGGAGAGATAGCGCCAATTCCTGAAGGCTCAATTTCAAAGGAACCCAGCGCCGAACTTCGTCCAGATCAAAAGGATTCTGATTCTTTACCTGATTATTTGCTGTTGGATCAAGTACTCCGTGCCTACGTTGATGAGGATCATGGGTATCAAGCACTGTTAGTTGATGGCTTTGACCCTGATTTAGTTCGTCGAGTGATTTCATTGGTGGATAAAGCTGAATATAAGCGCCGTCAATATCCTCCTGGCCCTAAGGTTTCAGTCCGAGCTTTTGGTAAAGATCGCCGATTACCGATGACATCACGCTGGAACGAACAGTAATTTGCGAACCATTTGCAAGTGGCTTAAATAAATCAATTCAGTAGAATTTAGCCATGCTTTCGATCATTAACTGGTTGTTTACACGAAACCGTGTTGTTGATTTCTGCTTGTCATCAACTTGTAGCTGCTGATTCATTCTTTATTCCGCGGCCAATTAAATTTAAATTAAAACTACTTTTACAGGGAGAATCATGACAATTTACAACAACATTACTGAAATTTTTGGCAATACTCCGCTTGTTCGCATCAACAAAATTACCGATGGTGCGGCTGGCAATGTTTTTGCAAAGTTAGAATTTTACAATCCAACATCTTCAGTTAAGGATCGCTTGGGTGTTGCAATGATTGATGCCGCCGAAGCAAGCGGGGCGTTAAAGCCAGGTGGAACAATTGTTGAAGCAACATCTGGAAACACAGGAATCGCAGTAGCGATGGTCGCTGCAGCTCGTGGCTATAAAGCAATAATGACAATGCCTGAATCGGTTTCAAAAGAGCGTCGCAAGTTAATTCGCGCCTACGGCGCAGAGCTAGTTCTTACACCTGCTGCCGAAGGCATGAAAGGTGCAGTTGCAGCCGCTGAAAAACTAGGTGACTCAGGTGCGGTTTTAGTACGCCAGTTTGAAAATGAGGCTGGTCCATTTATTCACCGAACAACAACTGGTCCAGAAATTTGGCGAGATATGGATGGCAAAGTTGATGCATTTATTTCAGGTATCGGCACAGGTGGAACCATCACAGGTACAGGTCAGTACCTAAAGGAAAAGAACCCCGCAATTAAAATCTTCGGTGTCGAACCAGCTGCCTCTCCAATTTTAAATGGCGGACAACCGGGGCCACACCCAATTCAAGGTATCGGTGCAAACTTTGTGCCTAATGTGTTGGATCGCACTGTCTATGACGAAGTATTAGATGCAAGCAATTCAGATGCGCTTAAGTATGCACGCCGTGCTGGGGCAGAAGAAGGATTCCTAGCCGGAATTTCATCAGGTGCAACATTGTGGGCAGCATCAGAGATTGCAAAGCGTCCAGAGTTTGCCGGCAAGAACATCGTCGTCATCGTTGCTTCAAATGGTGAGCGTTACCTTTCAACCATTCTTTACGAAGATCTAGTTGATTAATTAATGTCAATCCTAAGTCGCATCATTGAGGACCTCGATAACGCCATCAGTCATGATCCTGCTGCGCGAAATCGTTTAGAGGTTGCTCTGGCATACCCTGGTGTACATGCAATTTGGGGACATCGTATTTCGCATTTCTTGTGGAACCACCATTTGAAGTTACTGGCTCGCATCCATTCAAATTTGGTTCGATCTACGACAGGAATCGAAATTCATCCTGGCGCAAAAATTGGCCGTCGATTTTTTATTGATCACGGTATGGGTGTTGTAATCGGTGCGACTTCAAAAATCGGAGACGATGTCATGCTCTATCACGATGTGACACTTGGAGCTCGCGGAATTGAACCTGGAAACCGCCACCCGACTATTGAAAACGATGTAATTATCGGTGCCGGTGCCAGAGTCCTTGGAAATGTCACCATTGGTGAGGGATCCAGAATCAGCGCTAATGCGGTGATAACCAAAGATTTGGCCCCCAAAACCTTGCTAGATCAGGCTGACTTTTTCTCAATTTAAGGTCAGTTAACACGGGCGTAACCTGCATTTGTAACAATCGCCCACATGTCTACGGATCTCAATAAGCAGCAAGAGTTCGTCCTTCGCACATTGGAAGAGCGCGACATTCGCTTTGTGCGTTTGTGGTTTACCGATGTTTTGGGCTTTCTAAAATCTGTAGCAATCGCACCTGCCGAACTTGAAAACGCATTTGATGAAGGCATCGGCTTCGATGGATCTGCAATCGAAGGTTTTGCTCGAATTACAGAATCTGACATGTTGGCAAAACCTGATCCTGCAACTTTTTCAATTCTGCCATGGCGCACCGAAGCACCAGGGGCTGCACGCATGTTTTGTGACATCACCATGCCAGATGGATCGGCGTCACCTGCAGATCCGCGCAATGTTTTGCGTCGTACTTTAGATAAGGCAGCCAAGATGGGGTACACCTGTTACACCCATCCAGAAATTGAATTCTTCTTGTTTGAAAAGCGACCAGAAAAAGGAGTCGCACCAGTTCCAGTTGATCAAGGTGGATACTTCGACCACACACCAGCAGCGGTTGGACATGATTTCCGTCGACAAGCAATTACATTGTTAGAGGCAATGGGCATCAGTGTTGAGTTTTCGCATCACGAGGGTGGACCAGGCCAGCAAGAAATCGATCTACGTGATGCTGATGCCCTCACCACGGCGGATAACATCATGACCTTTCGACATGTCATAAAAGAGGTGGCCATGGATCAGGGCTTCCATGCATCCTTCATACCAAAACCGTTTACAGATCACCCAGGTAGTGGAATGCATACACATGTTTCCTTATTCAAAGGTGAAGAGAATGCTTTCTACGATGCCAGCGCAGAGTTCAATCTTTCATCAGTGGGGCGTAGCTTTGTTGCCGGGTTGCTTAAGCACGCTCCAGAAATTACAGCGATTACTAATCAATGGGTCAATTCTTACAAACGTTTACATGGTGGGGGAGAAGCTCCAGCGTTAGCTAATTGGGGACCTAGTAATCGTGGGGCACTTGTACGAATACCTATGTATAAGCCAGGTAAAGAAAATTCCACCCGTATTGAATTTCGTTCCCCAGATACTGCATGTAATCCTTATCTTGCATACGCCGTCATGTTGGCTGCGGGTCTCAAAGGCGTAGAAGAAAAGTATGTGTTAACTGATTCAAAGGATCCAGTGGCGTTGCCATCAAATCTCAATGAGGCCATTACTACGATGGAAAATAGTGAGTTAGTTCGTCAAACTCTAGGAGAACATGTATTTGAGTATGTTCTGCGCAATAAGCGGGCGGAATGGCTTGATTACAGTCGTCAAGTAAGCGCATTTGAACTAGATCGCTATTTGCCCGTCCTTTAATACACGCGTTACCCTTAGATGGTGAACTTCCCTCATCAACAGCCATCAAAGATGCCGGTGCATCGTTATGAGCCCTTTCACCCTGTTGACCTTCCAGATCGCACCTGGCCAAATAAGAAAATTACACAAGCACCTAAATGGTGTTCTGTGGATCTTCGTGACGGTAATCAAGCGTTGATTGACCCAATGGATACACCGCGCAAATTGGCGATGTTCAAGCTTTTGGTGGCCATGGGATACAAAGAGATCGAAGTCGGTTTTCCAAGTGCAAGCCAAACAGATTTTGATTTTGTTCGCAAAATTATTGATGAAAACTTAATTCCTGATGATGTTGTGATCCAGGTTCTTACCCAGGCTCGCGAGTCTTTGATCGTTCGCACTTTTGAAGCGATTAAGGGTTCAAAGCAAGCAATTGTTCACCTATACAACTCGACTTCTACCTTGCAGCGACGAGTTGTTTTCGGTCTCGATAAAGATGGAATTAAAAAAATTGCAACTGATGCTGCCCAAATCTGTCTGGATTTAGTGGCAACCGTTCCTGAAACAAAAGTTTCATTTGAGTACTCACCTGAGTCATATACAGGTACCGAACTTGAATTTGCTGTTGAAGTTTGTAACGCCGTGAATGATGTATGGAAGCCAACTCCACAATGGAAAACAATTATGAATCTTCCAGCAACTGTTGAAATGGCGACACCAAACGTTTACGCAGATTCGATTGAATGGATGTGTCGAAACTTAAACAATCGCGAGAACGTGATTGTTTCACTTCACCCCCACAATGACCGAGGAACTGGGGTTGCAGCCGCAGAACTTGGATATCTAGCCGGAGCGGATCGTATCGAGGGAACATTGTTCGGAAACGGTGAGCGCACGGGAAATGTTTGTCTTGTAACACTGGGAATCAACCTAGTTACTCATGGAATTGATCCTCATATTGATTTTTCAAATATTGAAGAAGTTCGTCGCACAGTTGAGTACGCCAATCAATTGCGCGTGCCTGAGCGTCATCCTTACGGAGGAGATCTTGTGTTTACCGCCTTTTCTGGCTCGCATCAAGATGCAATCAAAAAGGGATTTGATCACTTAGCCCGTGATGCGAAAGCAGCTGGTAAAGAAGTCCGTGATCACACATGGGCTATTCCATATCTACCGATTGACCCATTAGATATTGGTCGCAGTTATGAAGCAGTCATTCGTGTGAATTCACAATCTGGCAAGGGTGGCGTCGCTTATTTGATGAAAAATGAACACCATCTTGATCTACCTCGCCGCTTACAAATTGAACTGTCGAAAATTGTTCAAGCTAAGACTGATGCCGAAGGTGGCGAAGTAAGTGCTGAAGATTTATGGAACGTCTTTGAAGATGAATATTTGCCGACCGATGGAGCACCGTGGGGACGCTTTCGCCTTAAGGGGCTATCGCAAAATTCCGTACTTGGTGAAGATGTTTTCCTCACTGTTTCACTGACAGATCGTGGTCAATTGCACGAACTCAAGGGTCAAGGCAACGGACCGATTGCAGCTTTCTGTAATATTTTGCAGGCTTACGGCGTAGATGTGCGCGTCCTTGATTACTTCGAGCATGCGCTATCTGCCGGCGGAGATGCCTCCGCAGCTGCTTATCTTGAATGTGCAATTGATGGAGATGTGTTCTGGGGCGTGGGAATCGATCCCAACACCACAACGGCTTCACTAAAAGCTGTCGTGTCTGCGATAAACCGCGCAATTCGCTAATTCACACACTACCTTTACCCGTATGAGTTTGTATCGGGATGAGGCAATCGTCCTGCGCACCCAAAAATTAGGCGAAGCAGATCGCATCATCACAATGCTGACTCGAGATCACGGACGTATTCGTGGTGTTGCAAAAGGAGTTCGGAGGACGAAATCGAAATTTGGCGCTCGGCTTGAGCCAGGCAGCCATGTAGATATTCAGCTGTACACCGGAAAAACTTTTGACACTATTACACAAGTTGAAGCATTGATGAATTATGGCGAAGCGCTCACTGAGGATTATCAGCGCTGGACAATTGCCGCAGCCATTTTGGAGGCTGCTGAACGATTCACAAGTCAAGAAAGCGAACCAGCATTACAAGAGTTCCAACTTGTAGTTGGTGGTATGAAGGCTTTGGCAGAAAACCGTTATGAACCCCTCTTGATTCTCGATGCATTCTTGTTGAGATCATTAGCTGTTGCGGGATATGCACCGTCCATGACTCTGTGTTCAAAATGTGAAAAACCAGGACCACATAGATATTTTTCACTTGTTGGTGGAGGATCAGTGTGTGCAGACTGTCGTCCATCGGCGTGTGCAACACCCGCACCAGAAACACTCGAGCTCATGGGTGCTTTGTTATCTAGCAATTGGGATATTGCATCAGCAAGTGAGGGAAAATTTCGCCGAGAGGCTAGTGGTTTAATCGCCGCTTACTTACAATGGCACCTCGAGCGCGGACTGCGTTCTTTGCCGATGGTGGAGCGAGTATGACAATAAAGATTCCCAATCATGTTGCTGTCGTTATGGATGGCAATGGCCGTTGGGCACAAAAGCGAGGATTACCACGCACTGCAGGACACGAAGCTGGTGAGGCCGCCCTATTTGATTTAGTAGAAGGTGCAATTGAATTTGGCGTAAAGGAAATCAGCGCCTATGCATTTTCAACGGAAAACTGGCGTAGATCACCCGATGAAGTTAAGTTCTTAATGGGTTTTAATCGTGATGTGATTAAGCGCCGCCGTGATCAAATGAATGAGATGGGTGTTCAAATTCGTTGGGTTGGACGCCCCAAGCGATTGTGGAGCAGCGTTATTAATGAGCTTCAAGAGGCTGAAGAGTTAACAAAGAGAAATAAGAAATTAACTTTGAATATGTGCGTTAACTACGGGGGACGATCAGAAATTGTTGAGGCAGCCGCGGAGATCGCTCGCGATGTAAAACGTGGAAAAATAAAAGCAGATTCGATTACAGAAAAAGTATTCTCACGATACCTAGATGCTCCGAAAATGAGTGATGTAGACCTATTTTTGCGCTCATCTGGCGAGCAACGCACCAGTAACTTTTTGCCCTGGCAAAGCGTCTATGCCGAGTTGGTTTTCATGGATGTTTTGTGGCCCGATGTCACGCGTCACACTTTATGGAAAGCTATCGAAGAGTACTCCGCCAGAGATCGCAGATTTGGCAAGGCTTAACTACCCGGAAACTGCTACCACGCCCCACATAATCAATACCCCCGAAACCGTTGCTACGAGTGTCCACTTAGATGCGTGACGCGAATGTGCTTCGGGCAAAATGTGCGATGTTGCAATGTAAATAACGAAGCCAGTAAACAGAGCTAGATACAAAGCAAGGTATTTGTCATTTAATGCTAAATAGGTTCCAAGAGTTGCGCCACCAATTCGAGCAACGGCATCTACTGCCAGTAAGTATTTACTTTTCGCCGTCCAATTTCCACTTTTTATTAACATAGAGACAGTATTGAGACCATCACTAAACGCGTGGACGACAATGGCTAAGAACACTGCAATTCCAAGTGAATTACTGATTCGGAATGCAACGCCCAGGCCAACTCCATCTAGAAATACGTGGCCACCCATGGCCAGCGCCCCGATGACACCAGAGACAGAATGATGATCGTGATCATGTCCATAATGTGACTCGGCAGGTTCGTGTGAACCAAAACCACGCTCGAGGATGTGCAAAATTAAAAAACCCGCAACAATTGCAATTGAAACCAGTGGTACGCCGGCAAATTTATCGGTATTCATGTCAAATACTTCGGGCAAGAGATCAAAGCCAACTAGACCCAGCAATAAGCCTGCAGATAATCCAAGAACTAGGTGAAAGCGGTCTTTTGACCGAAAGGCTAAGACCCCACCTAATGTGGTGGCTAGCACGGTAAATCCTGCAAATAGGATCGCGGAGTTCATTGTTTTAGGGTATCCGATTAGGCTGAGCACTATGTTCGCTACAGCACGATTCACCGTTGCATTGGCAGATGCTGCACATTTCGAGGCGCAGCTACACGCCGCACTTGATGCTTTTTCCCATTGTGCAGGCTTCAAAAGCGGAGAGTTTGGGCAAAATCTTGATGAGCTCACCCTGTGGTCCTTGGTGACTCATTGGGAAAATGTGGGTTCATATCGCAGGGCCTTGAGCAATAACAATGTAAAAATGAATGCGATTCCGATTTTGGCCCAGGCAATTGATGAGCCAGGTGCTTATGAAAGGCCCTATTCAGAGTAAAATTCTCATACGGAAGTAACACCAGTTGCTGACCGCCGACAGCCAGCCGGGCAGTACCTGTTCACCGGCTCTTAGATTCGCCGGATAGGAAATTGAATGGCAACGGACCGTTTAGAAAATATCGTTGGACTCGCAAAGCGTCGCGGGTTTGTTTACCCATCATCTGAAATCTATGGTGGACTTCGCGCATCATGGGATTACGGTCCATTAGGTGTTGAGCTAAAAAACAATGTTAAACGTCAGTGGTGGAAGTCCATGGTCATGGGCCGCGAAGATGTTGTTGGTTTGGACTCATGTGTAATTTTGGCAAAAGAGGTGTGGGAAGCATCAGGACACGTTGCAACATTTAGTGATCCATTAACAGAATGCACCGCTTGTCATAAGCGTTACAGGGCAGATCACCTTGAAGAAGCTTATGAAGCAAAACATAAGAAAAAGCCTGAATCCTTAACTGACATCAACTGTCCCGCATGTGGAAACAAGGGTCAGTTCACTGTACCTAAACAGTTCAGCGGATTGCTCAAGACTTTCCTGGGACCAGTCGAAGATGAATCAGGTCTTGCTTATTTACGCCCAGAAACTGCGCAAGGAATTTTTATTAACTTTGATCAGGTGATGACGACTTCTCGGAAGAAACCTCCATTTGGTATTGGCCAAATTGGAAAGTCTTTCCGAAATGAAATTACTCCAGGAAACTTTATCTTCCGAACTCGCGAATTTGAGCAGATGGAGATGGAGTTCTTCGTAGTTCCAGGTAGCGATGAAGAATGGCACCAATATTGGATTGATACCCGCCTTGCTTGGTATGTAGATCTTGGAATCAACCCAGAGCGTTTACGAATTTATGATCACCCAAAGGAAAAGTTGTCACACTATTCAAAGCGCACAGCAGATATTGAATACAAATTTGAGTTTGCCGGCACTGAATGGGGCGAGCTTGAAGGTATTGCCAACCGCACAGATTTCGATTTGAAGGCTCACTCTGCCGCGTCCGGTAAGGATCTTTCCTATTTTGACCAAGAAAAGGGTGAACGGTGGACGCCTTATGTGATCGAACCGGCAGCAGGCGTGGATCGCTGCACCCTTACCTTCTTGATGGATGCCTTCACAGAAGATGAAGCGCCAAATAGCAAAGGCGAAATGGAAAAGCGCGCAGTTTTAAAACTTGATCATCGTTTAGCGCCGATCAAAGCTGCGGTTTTGCCATTATCGCGTAACGCTGATTTGTCACCAAAGGCTCGCGATCTTGCAACACAACTTCGCAAAAACTGGAACATTGATTTTGACGATGCTGGCGCAATTGGTCGTCGTTACCGACGTCAAGATGAAATCGGAACTCCCTACTGCATTACTGTTGACTTTGAAACACTTGAAGACAATGCAGTGACAATTCGCGATCGCGACACAATGGCGCAAGAGCGCATCGGCTTAGATCAGGTCGAGGCATGGCTAGCACCTCGTTTAATAGGTTGCTAAAACCACTCTTACTTCCATTAGCAAGCGGTGATCACTACATAGATCCGCCGGTTGTTCTAGCTCCCATGGCTGGAATTACCAATGCTCCTTTTCGCACATTGTGCCGCGAACAAGGTGCAGGATTGTTTGTATCTGAAATGGTTACTGCTCGAGCGTTGATTGAACGGCGCCCAGAAACTTTGAGAATGATTGTTCCTGGAAAAGATGAATGGCCACGATCTGTTCAGTTGTACAGCGTTGATCCCACGACGATGCGCGCTGCAGTGACCATGATTGGCAAAGAAAATCTAGCTGACCACATCGATATGAACTTTGGCTGTCCAGTTCCAAAAGTTACGCGCAAAGGTGGGGGAGCAGCGCTTCCATTTAAGCGAAAACTTTTTAGTAACATTGTTGGCGCAGCAATAGAGGCGGCAAAACCATTTGGTATTCCAGTTACCGTAAAAATGCGCATCGGCATTGATAGTGATCATGAAACATATTTGGAAGCAGCACAATCCGCGGCCGATCTGGGAGTTGCCTGGGTTGCTTTGCATGCTCGTACCGCCGCACAAATGTATGAAGGAAAGGCGGACTGGTCTGCAATTGCCAGACTTGTTGAGCATTTAAAACCAACAGGAATACCTGTTTTGGGCAATGGAGATATCTGGTCTGGTAGCGATGCCGTTTCGATGGTCGAACAAAGCGGTTGCGCCGGAGTTGTTGTGGGGCGTGGTTGTTTAGGCCGCCCATGGCTGTTTACTGATTTGGTTGCGGCGTTAAAGGGTGATGGGCGACAGATCATGCCAACGCTGTATGAAGTTCGCGAGGTTATGTTTCGACATGCCACTTTAATTGTTGAGTATCTTGAATCAGAGGATCGCGGAATGCGTGATATGCGAAAGCACATGGCGTGGTATCTCAAGGGTTTTCGTGTTCCTCGAGAAATTAGACATGATCTTGGGATGGTTTCATCATTGCAAGAAATGCGTAACTTGTTGGATCAACTTGAAGATCAGCCGTACCCAACAGAGGTTGGTGACAAGCCGCGCGGTCGCACCAGCCACGGTCGCCCACCTACTTTGCCTGATGGTTGGCTCAATGATCCAGATGAACTAGTTCATGTTGAACTAGAGGATGCGTTTTCTGGCGGATAAATGTTTTTATTCAGGTGGATTCGACGACTTATTTCTTTAATTGTAATACTTGCACTAATTGGTCCTGCTTACGGAGTCTTTCAAGTTTGGCAAGCAGCAAAAAATCCAGTTGTTAGACAAGCAGATGTCATTGTTGTGTTGGGTACCGCGCAATTAAATGGGAAACCAGGTGAAGCGCTAAAGGCTCGTTTAATTGAGGCAAAAAGAATTTATGATTTAGGTTATGCGCCAACAATTATTACAGTTGGTGGAGGCGCTCCAGGGGACAGAACTACCGAAGCTGCATCAGGAAAGTACTGGCTTCGAGCAAATGGTGTTCCGTCAAAGAAAGTGATTGCAATCCCAGAAGGTCGAGATACTTTGGTTAGTACCAAGGCATATGCAGCGGTAATGAAAAAGAGATATGTCAGCGATGTAATCATCGTGACTGATCCATTTCACTGCAGGCGTGCAATGACAATGGCCAATGACCAGGGCGTCGTTAGCACCTGTTCACCTGTACAAACAGGGCCAAATAACATCGCAAATAGTGGTTATAGGTACTTACTTCGTGAGGCGGGCGCATATTTGGTCTACATAACAGTAGGGCGACGAGGCATCCAAATCAGTGACCATCTTCCTGAAGCAGACATACTTACTAAGATATAGATATGAGTTACACCGAATTTGACCAAGAACGGTTTTTGGATGAACCGACCAAGCGAGTCGGGCGCACTGAGTTTATGCGCGACCGGGCACGGCTAATTCATTCAGCCTCATTACGTCGATTGGCAGCAAAGACTCAAGTAGCGGTTCCGTGGGAAAATGATTTTCAACGAACGCGTCTTTCTCATTCTTTAGAATGCGCGCAGATTGGGCGTGAACTTGGCGAATCTCTTGGAGCAGATCCTGATTTACAAGATACCGCTTGCCTTGCCCATGATTTAGGTCATCCACCTTTTGGACACAATGGCGAGGAAGCCTTAGCTGAGATCGCTAAAGATTTTGGCGGTTTTGAAGGAAACGCGCAAAGTTTTCGCTTATTGGTTCGATTAGAGGCAAAAACTGTAGATGCTCAAGGAAAGAGCGTCGGACTTAATTTGACCAGAGCTTCACTGGATGGAGCAACTAAATATCCTTGGCCACGATCGGAGAATCCTCGCAAGTTTGGCGTTTACGATGATGACATCGAAGTCTTCACATGGATGCGTAAAAATGCACCTGTTGGAAAAAAGTGTATAGAAGCTCAAATCATGGATTGGTCAGATGATTGCGCTTACTCCGTACACGATATGGAGGATGCAATTTTTGCTGGCCAAGTTTCAGTAAAGAATTTTGAAGCAGATTTTGCGGATTTATTTAAAGTCATGACAGCAGATTACAAAAGTGATGCAACCGAACAAGAAGCATTAGACGCGCTGTCTCGATTATCTTCACTTTCTGCTTGGCCACATTATTACGACGGTAGTCATCGCAGTTTGGCCAGGTTGAAAGATTCCACTAGTCAGCTAATTGGTCGGTTTGTGTTGGCCGCAGAACTTCAAACTCGCCAAATTCATGGAACTGGGCAGCTTTCACGATACTCCGCGGATCTAGAGATCCCTCGTGAACAAAAAGTTGAAGTTGATTTTCTCAAAGCAATTGCAGGTCATTATTTGATTAATGCTGCGCATTCACAGGATCGATATGCAAAGCAGCAGGTAATAATCAGCGAGTTAGTTGAAATGCTTTTAGAACACCCAAGTGAACTCGATTCATTTTTTCAGAAGCCTTGGAACGAAGCCACTGACATGAACGCCAAAATGCGGGTAATCATTGACCAAGTCGCAGCCCTTACGGACCCCGGCGCTTATGCCTTGCATGCGCGCTTACTTGCAAATAGATAAGGTACGAACATGAGCGGTCGCATTAGGGATGAGGATGTCGCATACATCCGCGATCGCGCTCCAATTGATGAAGTCGTTGCAGATTATGTGCAGTTAAAAAACGCTGGTGGCGGACAGAAAAAAGGACTCTGTCCTTTTCACGATGAGAAATCGCCTTCATTTCATGTAACTCCCAGTAAAGGATATTTTCATTGTTTTGGATGTCAAACAGGCGGAGATGTCATCGCATTCTTAATGAAAATCGATCATCTGACATTTACAGAAACAATTGAGCGTCTTGCGGATCGAATTGGATACACACTCAGGTATGACGAGGGTTCAAGTACTGGGCCAGTGGTCACTTCAAGCACTCGAAATAGATTGATTACGGCCCATAGTGAAGCTGCAAAGTTTTATCAAGGCCAACTCAATTCATCACCTACAGCAGCACATGCCCGCGAGTTGTTAACAAAGCGAGGTTTTGATCGAGCCGCTTGTGAGCAATTTGGAGTTGGGTATTCTCCTGATGAATGGGATGGTTTAACAAAACACTTGCGAGCTATGGGTTACACAATCGATGAATTAGAACTCGCAGGTTTATCAAAAATGGGTCAACGTGGGCCGATTGACAAGTTCCGCAACCGACTAATGTGGCCGATCAAAGATATTTCAGGAGACATTGTAGGTTTTGGGGCCAGAAAACTTGCTAGTGATGAAGATGATCAAGGTCCTAAGTATTTGAATACTTCTGAAACTCCGATCTACAAGAAAAGTCAGGTTTTATACGGCCTAGATGTCGCTAAAAAAGAGATTGCAAAAAAGCGTCAAGCTGTAATCGTTGAAGGCTATACGGATGTGATGGCCGCTCACCTGGCAGGAATCACAACAGCGGTTGCAACCTGTGGCACCGCTTTTGGGGCAGATCACATTCGTATTTTGCGTAGATTGCTTATGGATGATGATGCATTTAGGGGTGAAGTAATCTTCACTTTTGATGGAGATGCCGCTGGGCAAAAGGCAGCGCTGCGTGCTTTTAGCGAGGACCAAAAATTTGTAACTCAAACTTTTGTGGCAGTCGAGCCTGATGGATTAGATCCGTGTGAACTCCGTCAAGAAAAAGGTGATCTGGCCCTTCGCGATTTGATTGCCAGACGAGTTCCTCTATTTGAATTTGCAATACGGGCGGAGTTGGCACATCACAAACTGGATTCTGCCGAGGGTCGTGTTAATGCATTAAACGCTGCAGCACCACTTGTGGCACAGATTCGCGACAAATCGTTGCGCCCTGAGTACACACGATTACTAGCCGGTTGGTTGGGTGTAGAAGTCGAAATTGTGACTCGAGCGGTTTCACGTGGCGCAAAAGCGATCCCTGTCACGCAAACTAATGTCGAAGAAACCGCAAGTGAACCCAACTTCAGGCCAGACCCTAATGAGGCTCGTTTGATTTTAGAACGTGAAGTTTTAAAATCTAAATTGCAGGAACCATCATTATTTGTCGATGATCTATGGAGTGCAATCGAACCAGGTGCATTTACTCATCCGGCATACATTGCGCTTCGAAACAGCATTGATGCTATCGAGTCATCTTCTCAAAAAAATGTAGCCCCAGAAAACATTGAGGATGAAAAGGTAAGAGCATTATTTACTGAGCTAACAGTCGAGCCTATTCGCGCCGATGGAAAACCAACCGCTGTTTATGTTGCAAGTATTGTTGCTCGGTTGCGAGAGGTCGCGATATCTAGATCCATCGCTGAACTCAAATCATCACTACAGCGTCTCAATCCTGTTGAAAATGAGATTGAATACAACGCAGCCTTTGCCCAATTAGTAAGCCTTGAAAGTGCTAGACGATCTCTCCATGATTTAGCGCTAGGCAGCCTGTAGCGCCTCATTTTTGCCCTAACCCTTGGGTGCGCTAGAGTTTGCGCCTGCACCGTTAATCCCTGATAGCTCAACGGCAGAGCAGTCGACTGTTAATCGACAGGTTCTTGGTTCGAATCCAAGTCAGGGAGCATGAAGATCACGCGTAGATCAGCAATTGGAATGGCATTGATCAGCACCAGCACATCGTTGTTTGGCTCCCGCGCAGTTGCGGCCAACAATGAAATTGTAAAATTGAGCAAAGTAAAAATTGGCGGAACCTATCCATTTCAACTGAGCAATGGCGCTCCAGCAATTCTTTTTCGTACCAAGACCGGAGTTTTTGCCTATCAAACGATTTGCCCTCATCAAGGCGGACTGACCCAATACCTTGCTCTGAAAAAGTTGATTGTGTGCCCCGTACATAACGCCAGTTTTGATCCCTTTAAAGCGGGCAAAGTTGTGGCCGGCCCATCTGGTCAATCTGCAAATTCAATTTCAAAATTGCCCAGCATTAAAGTGGCAATCAAGGGTGCTTCGATTATTCTTCTCTGACGCAGCAACATGTTAGAAAATTCTCAGGTGCACTTAAGGTTAATGTGAGAGTTTTACCTAAACTATGAAAGTGATTGAAATGAAGCGAACTTCCACAAAAGTTATTGCAGGGTTTTTATTGGGCGCAGCTCTGGCCGGTGGCGTTGCAACGGCGGCTACCACTGAACAGCTTGGAGTCAAAGTCTGTGTGGACAAGAAAACATCAGCGATCTTTCTTGCTGGCTCATCTGGATGTTCAACAACTCGAACAGCCATGACCTTGGGTGCTCCCGGTATTGATGTAAAAAGTATCGCATCATTGGTAACCCCATCAGTAGTTTCAATTAAGGTCACTTCAACTAGCGGCAGTGGCACAGGCAGCGGTTCAATTTACAAGTCTGACAAAAATGGCTCATTTATCATCACAAATAACCATGTAATTGAAGGTGCAGTCAGTAGCGGAACTATTACCGTAGAACTGCTGAGTGGAGAAACTATGTCTGCTCAAATTGTTGGACGAGATATTGCATATGACATCGCAGTTATTAAAATCAATAAAGGAAACCTACCAACTGTAACTCTTGGTGATTCATCTCGAGTCAGCGTTGGCGAATCCGTGGTTGCAATTGGCTCTCCTCTTGGACTTGCCAGCACTGTTACAAGTGGGATTATCTCGGCATTAAATAGACCTGTAACTACCGGCACCGTCGGATCAGAGTCGTATGTAAATGCAATTCAAACGGATGCAGCGATAAATCCGGGAAATTCTGGTGGAGCGCTTCTGGATTCACAAGGTCGAATTATTGGAGTTAACTCGGCTATTGCAACTCTTTCTTCAGATGGTTCAAGTGGAAGCATTGGACTGGGATTTTCGATTCCAATCAATGAAGCTAAACGAGTAATTGATGAATTAATTGCCACCGGTAAATCAACCCGACCTGTTCTCGGTGTTTTCTTTGACACAACTTATACGGGCATCGGGGCGAAGATCCAAAGACTCAGCCCTGGAGAAGGCGCTGACAAGGCGGGAATTCCAGCTGGTGCGATCATCACTGCAATCGATGGAGTTAAGATCTCGGATCGCCTAGGGGCGGTTGTGAAGATTCGCTCGTATGCACCTGGAAGCACCATAACTGTCACTGCCGATATCCCAACTGGCGGCTCAAAGAGTTTCACTGTCACTCTAGGATCAGCGCCATCAAACTGATGTAACTGCTGAGAAAAAATGTCACGGTAGTGTTAACCCATGGCACTCTTTCACATACATGTAGCAATCCCTGATCGTCCAGGTTCTCTAGGTTTGCTTGCCTCGGCAATAGGTGCGGCAGGCGGAGACATTCGTGAATTGGCGGTTGTTAAATCCGAAGAGGGCAAAGGTTTTGATGACATCACCGTTGCAATTCCCGGTAGCGATCCAACTGATTTACTAAATGTTTTAGGTGCTATTGGTGGGGTAGAAGTACTATCAATTAAACCTGTCTAACCAGCAATTAACAACCAAATACTTAGGCGAAGGATCTCAGAGTATCTGAAACCATTGCCTCTAAACCTTTTCTTGGCTGCCAATCTAAAAATCTCTTTGCCTTTGTAATATCAGCAATCAACACGGCTGGGTCACCAGCTCGTCGGGGCGAATCGATACACGGAACCTGGTGTCCAATAGCAGCACTAGCTGCTGCAACAACTTCTCGGACAGAATATCCAGTTCCGCTTCCTAGGTTGTAAATCTCATGGCCAGGACTGTTCAGTAAATCGAGCGCTTTTGTGTGGGCGTCTATCAAGTCAACAACATGAAGGTAATCTCGAATACAAGTTCCATCATGGGTTGGCCAATCAGTACCAAATATCTTGAGTGGATTTTCAGCAGTGCTTCGCAGAACATTAGGAATTAAGTGTGTTTCAGGGTTATGACGCTCTGCTAACCAACCTCGCTCTGTTTGCATCGCACCAGCAACATTGAAGTAACGAAGTGACGCCGCTGAAATACCAGTCGACTTTGACTCTGCTGTGATCATCTGATCAATTGATAGTTTTGTTTCACCATAAGGATTGGTTGGTCGAGTTTGGGAACTTTCGATAATTGGAACAACTGTTGGCTCACCATAAACTGCTGCTGAGGATGAAAACACAATCTTTGTTATAGATAGATTGCGCATTTGAGCTAGCAAAACACGGGTACCGTCCACATTTATTGAATGATAAAGAGCTGGTTTTTCAACAGATTCTCCAACCAAGGATTTGCCTGCAAAATGCATCACTGCATCACACCCAGCTAATGCTGCAGCAACTTGCTCTGAATCTAAGATTGAACCTTGTATAAAGCGAGCAGAAGCTGGCACGGAGTTTGCGTGGCCGGTGCTGCAATCATCCAGAATAGAAATCTCATGGCCTTGCTGCATCAAAATCTCAACTGCAATCGAACCAATATAACCAGCACCGCCAGTTACTAGTACGCGCATTACAAAACAACCTCGCGCAATTGGGCGGCAGATTGTTCTGGACGCATATCCATTATGAATGCCCCCATGGCAGATTCAGAGCCCGCTAGGTATTTTAATTTTCCTGGTGCGCGACGCACGCTTGTAATCTGCCAATGAAGTCGCATGACATCTCGCCCAACTCGAACTGGTGATTGGTGCCACGCAGCGATATAGGCCATCTCAATTCCAAATACGCCATCTAGCCGGCGGGTGACTTCTAATGCGATCTCTGGAAAAGCATCACGGTCAGCTTCGGTTAATCCAGTTAAATCGGCAACTGGATTTAAGGGAGTGATATGTATTTCAAATGGGTACCTAGCAGCATAAGGAACATATGCAATCCATCGATCATTGCGCGCAATTATGCGTTCTTTTTCACGAATTTCACGAGCGAGGATTTGGTCAAATAAAACTTTACCTGTTTCTGCTTTGTACTTAATTGCTGCCGCGAGCATTTTTTCAACACGAGGTGGAATATATGAATACGCATAAATCTGCCCATGTGGGTGAGACAAAGTCACCCCAATTTCTTCGCCACGATTTTCAAATGGGGCGATGTGTTCGATAAAGCTCTCTTGTGAAAGCTCTTCAGTGCGATCAATCCATGCCTCAAGTAAAATGCGAACTCGTTGAGGTGCGAGATCCTTAAAAGCATTTCCATGCTCTGCCGTGAAACAGATAACTTCACATTTTCCGGCAGCTGTCCCTAAATCCGTATCGGGGCCAACCATGTCTGGTAGCGCCCAGTCTCCAATTGGAGGACGAAGTGACGGGGAGCGATTATCAAATACAACAACTTCATAATCAGATTCAGGAATCTCAGTTAAACGTTCGCTATTTGTCGGGCACAAAGGACACAATTCTTTTGGCGGCAGAAATACTCGACCTTGTCGATGAGCTGCCATTACTACCCATTCATTGACCAGCGGATGTAGTCGAAGCTCCCCAATTCCTGGTTGTTCTTCTTGTGGGCGAGCATCTTCAACATTTCGAATTTGGCCTGCAGTGTCGTAATAGCGAATTGTTCGGCCGTCTGCCATCAGACGGTCATTTCGGATTACATCTGCCATTAATTTTCTACTCGCACCCATAGTGTGGCAACTCTACCTTCGCGAGTAAGTAATCTGCATTATTGAGGACAGCACTTGCGGTTTAATCAACCCAATTCAAGGTTCGCTCAACAGCTTTCTTCCAGCCAGCATAACCATGGGCTCTTTGTTCGGAGGTACTAGTTGGGGTCCAACGCCGAGACTGTTTCCATTGCTTCCGCACCTCATCAATTGAAGACCAGAATCCAACCGCTAAGCCAGCAGCGTACGCAGCGCCTAACGCAGTTGTTTCGCCAATAAGTGGACGAGTGATTTCAATTCCCATCACATCTGCTTGCATCTGCATGCACAACGAGTTTGCGGTAATTCCACCATCAACGCGCATCTCTTTCATCGGTACGCCACTGTCTGCAACCATCGCATCCATGACATCACGTGTTTGATAGCAAATCGCCTCTAGTGCAGCTCGCGCTAAGTGGGCCTTTGTCGCAGCTCTAGTTAATCCAACAATTACTCCGCGTGCATCGCTGCGCCAATATGGAGCAAATAAGCCAGAAAATGCTGGCACAAAATAAACCCCGGCTGTATCTGCAACAGAAGATGCCAGCCCTTCTGTTTCGGCAGCATTAGAAATTATTCCTAATTGATCACGAAGCCATTGAATGGCAGAGCCGGTAACGGCAACTGAACCTTCAAGTGCATAATGAGCAGGAGCATCTCCTAATTTAAAACAAACAGTTGTCAGCAATCCATTATTAGATCTAACAATTTCATTGCCAGTATTGAGTAGCGCGAAATTTCCTGTGCCGTAAGTTGTCTTTGATTCACCACGTTCAAAGCAAACTTGGCCAACCATGGCTGCTTGCTGATCTCCCAAAATTCCGGCAATCGGTACTGCGCTTCCAAATGGCCCGTGCGGATCAGTAAGAGCAAAAGTTTCAGATGAAGATTTGATCACAGGGAGGGCTGAACGGGAAACTCCAAAAATATCCAGCAACTCATCGTCCCAATCAAGTGTCTCTAAGTTCATCAATAATGTTCGACTTGCATTTGTCACATCTGTTGCGTGAACCCCACCTCGAACTCCACCAGATAGATTCCATAAGAGCCAAGAATCGATAGTTCCAAATTTGGCATGTGCACTATTGGCTGCTGGGACATTTTTCAGAAACCAATTCATTTTGCTGCCCGAAAAGTAGGGGGCGATAGTCAGGCCTGTTTTGTGACGAATTGTTGATTGCTCAACATCTGTCAAAGTCTCTAAAAAGTGTGTTGTTCGAGTGTCTTGCCACACAATTGCGTTGGAAAGTGGTTGGCCAGTTTGAACATCCCACACAACCGTTGTTTCACGTTGATTAGTGAGGCCAATTGCAGCCAAATCCGAGCCTAAAATGTTGGCTTGCTTGAGAGCTCCAACGATTACCTCTTGAGTACGTTCCCAAATTTCTGCTGCATCATGTTCGACCCATCCAGCATGGGGCAGGATTTGGCGGTGTTCTAGTTGATGTTGCCCAACCACTTTGCCTGCGTGGTCGAAGATCATGAATCGTGTGCTGCTGGTTCCTTGATCCAAACTGCCGATATATGCCACGATGCACAAACCCCTCGCCTTAAGTTAGGCTTAGCGTACTCATTCGTTACGGAGATGCAACGCTTATGTTCTTATCGCAACTTGGTCCAGACCAGCGCGAATCTGCCATCTCACAATTGGGTACCGAACAATTTGACATTCTTGTAATTGGCGGGGGAGTCAATGGCGTTGGAGCAGCATTGGATGCCGCGGCTCGGGGATTAAAAGTTGCCCTCATTGAAGCTAATGATCTTGCAGCTGGAACATCAAGTAAATCCAGCAAGTTAATCCACGGCGGGCTTAGATACCTAGAACAGTATGATTTTAGATTAGTTCGTGAAGCATTGCACGAGCGCGAACTAATGGTTTCAACATTATGTCCGCATCTTGTAAAACCTGTTGGATTCTTATTTCCATTAACTGAAAAGTTAGTGGAGCGCACCTACGTGGGTGCTGGCATGGCTTTGTATGACGCACTGCGTGGATTTAAACGAGCATTGCCTTGGCACAAACATTTGAGTCAAAAACAGATTAATGAGATCGCGCCATCTTTGCGCCATGACATTGTTACTGGTGCATTCAAATATTTTGATGCTCAAGTAGATGATGCCCGCCACACTATGGCCGTTGCTCGAACCGCTGCACGGCATGGAGCAATTATTGCGACACAAGTCAGCGCAGAATCATTAATCCGTGAAGGCAAACGAGTTGTAGGTGTTAACGCTCTTGATATAACTTCTGGAAAAAAGATAGCAATTAGAGCGGGTGCGACCATTATGTGTGCCGGTGTGTGGAGCGATCAACTGCACGAGCGTTTTGAGTTAACACCTGGATATAACGTGACTATGAGTAAAGGGGCACACATTGTTGTTCCAGGTTCTGCCATCAAGTCCGATGCCGGGATTATTTTAAAGACCCCTGTTTCTGTTTTGTTCTTAATTCCATGGGCGGACAAATGGATTGTTGGTACCACCGATACTCCTTACGTAGGGGACCGAGCTGAGCCATTTGCTACCCGTGAAGATGTCCAATACATATTGGACCAGGCAAACCGTGTGCTTGAACCACAATTAAAAGCAGAGGAAATTATTGGAGTTTTTGCAGGACTTCGTCCATTGGTAGCAAACAAAAAGAGTGCGACTACTACAAAACTTTCTCGCGAGCACACTGTTGATAGACCTGCGGCTGGTTTTGTTTCAGTCGCAGGTGGTAAGTACACCACCTATCGTGTAATGGCCAAAGATGTTGTTGATCGCGCAGTCATTGAACTTCGCAAACTGACACAGGAATCAGTTACTGAAAAACTGCCACTGATCGGCGCTGATGGTTACTTTGCACTTGAACAACAAAAACTCCGAATCGCTGAGGAATCAGGACTAGATCTGGAAACAATTGTTCATCTGCTCAATCGTCATGGATCATTGATTAGCGAAGTTTTGGCAATTCTCGAAGAGCAACCTAAATTGGCTGCCAAACTCGATGCGGATTTGCCATACCTGAAGGCTGAGATTGTTTATGCGGCATCTCATGAGGGTGCAACCTCTGTTGATGATGTGATTTCGCGCCGCACGCGATTGGCCTTTGAGGCTAAAGATCATGCAATTGATCTTGCAGATGAAGTGGCTAATTTGATCGCGCCAGTTCTTGGGTGGAGCGCGAAGGATCGAAAGGATTCGGTTGCACAATATTCTCAGTTAGTTGATCGAGAAATCGCAGCACTAGATGAGCTGCTTGAGGTTAATTCTTAATCTGTCCCCGGCAACCATCTGTGGTTGGCTTCTTGGTGGCAGTTGGTGACGGTGTTGGCTTGGGCGTTGGTGTAGGTCCCTGAGTAACTGTAAATGAGACTGGGAAAGTAGATTCTGCATGCGTTCCAGACACATCTTGAAATAAAACTTTACCAACATATGAGCCAGCTAAAACATCTTTAAGTGCAAGTGTCCAGACGCCGCTAGTTTCACGCATAATTGTTTGAGTCGGCTTGACTAGTGGTGTTGTGGTTTTGTCATAGACTAATTTCACATCTCCAGTAACGACCGGTGAACCATTTGGCCGGACAACATTTACTTTAAAAGTTACAAGTTTGTTTGTTGTGCTTGAGAATTGATCGACAACGGTCAAAACAGTTGGCTCTAGCTGAGGCATTAGATCAACAGGGGTTGGTTTCCAGATTCCCTTTACTAACTCTAAAAATGATGCCGGAGTGCCACGGAAGACATTCAAATCTAATCTGTTTCCAGGCACTCCATATTTTGGAGCAATGCCACACGATGAGTACTGCCAGACTGTCCACTGAGCGTCACAATTTGCTCCAGTCCAAGAATGCACGTAGCAACCCCCAGCCTTTAAACCTGGTTGATTGATTGGATTGGCAGGATCGATTCCATACTGAGCAAGCCACAATGGATACTGTGCAAGTTCTGGCGAGCGATCCATCGAACCCTCAAGAAAATTTGGATACGAATAGAGGAAAGGAGTGCGCCCAGTTTTTTCTTTCAAGGATGCTAGAAAAGTTGTTGCCCACAAAGTTACCGCGCTGCGAGTGGCATATTTTTGGCATGAACCTGAGGATGAGTAGCGAACACACTTATTCTCAAGATCTAGAGCGTATGGAAGATCGCGTTCTGAGTAGCCACCCATTGATGCCAAACGCCAAACAACTTTTTGCGCTTGTGCTAACGCGTCTTTTTTGACATCTTCTGGATCAGCCACATCAGGCAAGACTGCGTAGTGATAAAAACCTGTGTACAGCCCCGCAGCTTGCGCAGCGTAATGGTCCATGGATGCGTATTTCACAGCTAACAGATCAGCTGATTCACGGGTATCTGATGCCTTGATAAAAACAAATCTCATTCCAGCTTCATACTTTTTTACAAAATCTATTTGCTTATCATCGGGATGTTGCCATCGACTGATATCCGCGCCATGGATACGGCCACCTGGCCCAAGAAGATCGATAAATTTGGCAGGATCAGCATTTGAAAACTCAGGTTGTTGTTTGACAGTGATAGAACGAATAGGTGAGTACAGACTCTTTCCGGACACTACTGAAACTGCTCGATAGCGAACCGAGGCATTGAGTGCAGTTGCAAGGGCGGTGACTTTCCAGGTTCCCACCTTTGTCACCTTTGTAGAAAATCGTGTTGTACTCCATTTTCCATTTGTATCAACTTGAATGTTTACAGTTGTGCCTGACCGATTTGGTTTGAGATTTCCATAAAGAGTCAGCAGAGTTTCAGAGGCACTGGGCGTTTGTCGGATCGACATTGACAACGCAGAAGTACTCGCGACTGCTTGTGGGCCAGCAGTGACAGAAATTAATAATGAAACGACAAGTAAGAAAATTTTAACTCTCATATTTCAACTATTTCCACTGTCAATCCAATGGTCGATTCAATCGCCCTTATCAATGCTGACTCAAGATTTGGTCGAGTCTGGGCGTACTCATGAGATGCTGCGAATTTGCGGCTATCGGAAAAATCAAGGGTTAAAACACCATTGTCAAAGGAGGATAACCGCGCATCAAAATAGGCGATCCACGCAACTCGGTTGGTTGATTCGAGGGTGTCTAGAACTTGGTTCCACTGAGTTCGAATCTCTTCTAGCTTCACAGAGGAAAACTTTACCTTTGAAAGGACGCATAACTGAAAAGCTAGTGTCTAGGCGCGCCTATCCATTTAAAGTATTGGCCGACTAACTGGACACGTAAATTCTTTGTTCGATCTGGCTGCACATTCAACACTTGTGCAATCCTAGAAACGATTTGCTCGACAGATTTTTCACTCACAAATCGCATTCTGCTTATCTCAGCATTCGTTAAGCCTTCTGCGACTAACCGCAGAGTTTGAATCTGGATATCCGTCAAGTGGGACTTTAGATTCTGTAATGCCCTTTCTTCCAAAAGGACATTTCCATTGACCCATGTGACTGGGGCATCGACGACTATATTACGTGAGTCAGAGATAACATCACAAAGTGCAGCAACATTATTCATGGTTTTCTTTATCACCACTTTTGTTCCCATGGGGATTTCACTATGCAACTCTCCGAGTAGTCGAAAATCGGCACAAGGTACCAACATGACAACTCCAATTTCAGGAGATTCTCGTCGGATCACATTTGCGATTGCAATTGAGTGCTCTTCGGAATAGTGCATATCTATTAGCAATACATTGGGCTGCATGCTGCGCAAGAGCAAAATTGCAGATGACTCTTTTTGTGCTTCGCCAATTACATTCGTCCCATGCATTTTTAGCGCAGAACTCATCGTTGATAACTCAAAGGCATCATCCATGACAATTAAGACACGATCGCTCATATAACAAAGTTACGCTCAGTTACTTTTAATAGATATAACGGGCGAGCAGAATTGAGAGGTAGCAGTACGTAGGGTTAACCCAACCTGTTTAGCGCGCGATAAGTCGAGAAACGGTCTCTGGAATCGCAGCAATGACCGCTGATCGTTACGATCTGCAGAACTGATCACGAACGAGGTCGGTGTAATTGAATCCATGAAGACTCGGGCTTAAACCCAACCTTTTCATAGAGTTTCAACGCACCAGATTCATTTCCTGTGTCTACATTAAGTTCCACAGTGTCATAGCCTTTTGTCGCAGAATGGGCGATCCCTGTCTGTAAAAGGGCTTCACCAATTCCCAAGCCTTGAAACTCCAAAGCAACACCAAGGCTTGAGATGTGACCTTTGTTCTCGTCAGCATACTCATCCGTGCACTGACAAAAGCCAGCTGGCACACCTTTATTCAACGCCACAAATACTCCGGTTGGATCGATGAAGATATCGCCAAGTATTAGATCTCTCCACTTTTCTAAATCTCTTGGAGCAAACCCGTGGTGTTTAGAAAATGCATTTTGATGAAGCTTATGCCAGAGGGCAACTTCGTCTGGATCAGTGACGTCGATGTTTCTAATCTCGAGCTCTGGAATTTCTCTAATCTTTGGAGCAGAAGAAATTTTCATTCTCATCGTGTAGTAACGACGCAAGAACTCAAATCCTTGATCTGTCCAAGCGCCCTGAAGTCGTTTATCCAAGAAATTAGCACCTGACCACATCTGCCAATCAGGGTGTTCAGATTCTGCTAAATCAATAGCCCACAGAACAACAGGTTCTAAATTCGTCACCCAAGGCTTTGCATACACATCTGTGTGATAGCGATGCCTATCAGAATCTGGATGAAGATTGACTACAACGGAAAAATCAGATTCATCGTCAATACTGAGTAAATAAGTATTGCTGGGATCGATGTATCCAGACATGAAGTCAAGTGCAGCCTGCTCGCTAAACAATGTACTTTGGCTATCAACGCTTAGCTCATGTTCATTAGCTACTTGTGCAATTGCCTGTGCATCTGCTTCAGAGGCTATTCGAATAGAGGTAATTTTCATCAGTTCTAGACTTTCCTGTTGTTGTAAGGCTCAAGATAATTGTGGGGCGGGTCGGGCTCGAACCGACGACGACGGAATTATGAGTTCCGGGCTCTAACCAACTGAGCTACCGCCCCTAACGGGTGAACTTTACTGTAGTTATTTGTTGCGCTGGAATCCTCTGCGTCCCCAGAACTCCCACATGCCCATAACCGACAAAACAAGGGCAAATCCAAATAAGAGATCTTCTAGTGGTGCTGAGGCGATACGGATTCCAATAATTGAATCTGGGTCGTACATAACGATGGCCTTGCCATCGCTTCGATAATGGGTCAACCACCAATTTGTTAGTAGCTGAAATGGCAAAATGATCATGTACGAAAGCCAAAACGCTAAACGAGTCAGAAGCGAGTTTTTAAAGAGGAAAAGATCGACAATAACCGCGATCAAAACAGCCGCAATAGCAATATCGCTATAAATCATTTTTCTCTTCCTTCCCAAACTCTTTTTCACGAAGATGCGGCTTTACTGTTGTTACGCCTTCTATGGTCAAAATCGCAGCCATTGGAACAATTATAAAAAAGAGAAATTCTTCGAGTGGGATATCGAAGGGTCCGTAGATACCGAGCATTCTGTCACGATTAAAAAACCAGTGGCCGTTTGCTATCGCATATGCATCCCAAATCAAAAACAGTGTACTGATAGGCAAGATGCTAATTAATGCTCGTTTCCAACGTCGCAGGACGCTGGTCTTCAAAACAATTTCGAGCCAAAATGAGCCGAACACTGTGAAAGCGAGCATCGCCATGTATCCAAATTTTTCCACGTCCAATGCTCCCACATCTGGCTTTGATAAGGTTGGCAGCCATGGGGGCGAAATGAACGAAGATGAGTTAAAACTCTTTAACTGGGTCCGTAATTTTTCGACCTTAGCTGTTCTTCTCGCGATTCTGCTTTCAGTGATCTTCTCTAGCCTGCTCGGTAGTTCTAGCATGGGATGGCAAATCACAATCGCGGTGATCGCACTAGCCATCGGTATTCCACATGGGGCGTTAGATCACCTAGTTACATTGCCCCGATCAAAACCACTAAAGATGACTATATTTATTGTCATCTATGTTGCTATCGCCCTTGTTTTTGTCTTTGCGATTCTAAGGTTTAACACAGCAGGTTTTATAGTTGTCGTTTTAATGAGTGCCGTGCATTTTGGCATTGGTGATGCAGCCTTTGTTTCCGAGATTGATCGACGAAGCAATTCAATTAGGAAATTGCCTCGTTTGGCCTATGCAATTGCTTCAGGATTTATTCCAGTACTAATTCCACTTGTGAATAGTTCAAGTAGTGAAGCATTAGAAAAAGTTAATCCCACACTCGTAAATTGGCATGGTGGGATTGATTCTCAATTACTAATTATTGTGATTGCGGTGGGTGTTATTTCAATTCTGACCTTGATGCTTAAGGGCAGAAAACGAGAAGCAATTGATATTGGACTTTTGCTAACACTTTCCCTAGTTGCGCCGCCACTAATTGCATTTGCAGTTTATTTTGGCCTTTGGCATGCAATGCGTCATACAGCACGACTAACTCTCGTATTAAGTAGCTGCCAAAACGCATTTAAAGCAGGCAAGTTGGGCAAATCTTTCCTAGCAGCGGTACTTCCTGGGACGCCGGCATTAGTTGGAACCTTTGTCATTGCGGGATTATTGACGGTGATTGGTCAAGATTTCAATGATGATTTCTTGTGGATGGTTTTGGTAGTTGTGTGGGCGCTCACTGTTCCTCACATGATGGTTACCGCCAGATTAGACCGTGCGGCATTAACCTAGGGGTATGAAGCTTCGTTCGGTCACCGCCTTGTTTTTAGCGATTGCTTTTTCCGCACCAGTACATGCAAACGCTGCGCCAGTGTATGTATTTCCCATAGCAGACTGTGCCGCAAATTATGCCCGCGCACATCATGACTATGCAGCTACAGATATTTTGACTAAAGCGGGATGTAAATTTATTGCGCCAATCGATGGTGTAGTTGATGAAGTTAATCGCACTGACTTGTGGAGCGGT
>Ga0114968_10000443_pt1 | contig 30826 bp, 31 predicted proteins | sample M_130807_EF_Meta_FD_87020 | JGI IMG/M metagenome (GOLD analysis project Ga0114968, IMG submission 87020) | Freshwater microbial communities from Lake Montjoie, Canada to study carbon cycling - M_130807_EF_MetaG | ecosystem: Environmental > Aquatic > Freshwater > Lake | place: Lake Montjoie... | reverse complement strand
CTTTGACCAATTCGCCCTAGGCACTGTTGATACCATTCAACCATATATGAATGTTTATAATCACATTCAAACACTTCTAGAGAATCGTGTTACCTTTAATTCTGAAGTTCTTTTAGAATACGCACTCAAGGGTCTACACATTTTTAGATTCCCCTTTCACACTCGCATTATACGTCACGGGTATGGCTATTTTTAATATTTATATTATGTCAGTGCGAGATGCCTAAATCCTTTCAATCGCTTTCTCAAGATGTATCATATAAAATTCAATATTAGATGTTCCACAGAAGTTGTGTATTACTTCTTTAAGATTCATACTGCTATCATATCTAAAAGGATACCTCTTAAATATACAATGCGATTTGTACAAGTAGGTCATTCTCATAAAATGAATGAAGAAGCATTTATAAGGGGGTGTATCTTATTTGGAATTGAATATGAAAAGGTTGATACTGTTTCTGATATTTCAGGACAGCCAGATTTAATATGGGCACCAGGATTCTGGATTGATCCGACCCTGTTTCCTAATACTAAATTCATGTTTGGCCCACAATTCTTTGTATTTCCAACAAAAGATGGGTCACTAGCCATTTACAAGAAGGGTTCGGTGGCAGATAGGTGTTTATACAATTGCCTTTCAGAATGGAATCTGTGTATTCACAGTGCCTTTCTTAGTAATCCTGTTGTACCATACGCATGCCTACCATTCGGTGTGGATACAGAATCTATGAAGCCCAATCCCAAGGTACAAAAAAAAGAGTATATCTTGATATATTGGAAACTCAGAGATAGTGCCAATATGCAGCATGTGGTTGATATTCTTATAAAGAATAAATTACTTTTCAAGGTAGTAAAATATGGCTTCTATAAATCAGATGAATATCATAAATTACTCTTAGAATCTAAACTTTGTATATGGCTTGGGCGTCATGAATCTCAGGGGTTTGCCTTTCAAGAAGCACTTTCCTATAATGTACCCCTACTTGTCTATGATGTATTAGATATGAAAGAAGAAGTTAATGACTATAATATATCAGCCTATGCTTCATATCATAGTATTAGTCTATCTGCTACTTCTGCGGCATTCTGGGACCCAATCTGTGGCGAAAAAACCACGAATCCAAAGGATATAGACCCCTTACTAAAAAAGATGATGGCTGGCCTAGATAAGTATAGGCCTAGGGAGTTTGTAGAGCGGGAACTCTCAGATAAGGTATGTTTTAAGAGAATGCTTGACAGGTTTGGTTTGCTATCTTAATTATTTTCTTAATTATATATAGTATGCTTCAATACCTCTTTGCCACTTATTTGGCATCAATTGATTCGGTTGTCTTACCCATTTTAAAGGCGAAAAAGCTGGGGATGATTACGGGTACATGGATGTTTCCACTCGCAGCTCTAATTTATTCCATACAGCCTCTTGTATTCTACCACTCACTTTCAATTGAATCCATGACAATTATGAATATCATGTGGGATGTTATTAGTGATATATTAGTATCTATTATTGGTATATTTGTATTCAATGAATACTTATCACCAATACAAATATTTGGACTTATTCTTTCTATACTTGGTATAGGACTCTTAGGATATAAGGAAGAAAAAAGGGTTTAGATATTGACCATTTTTAATTAATAACCTTAATCAAATACAAGATTTCTTGGCCTAGCATTTATATTGGCAGAGGCTAAACGAGTAGATCGCCGCTTTTTGGGCGCAGATGGTATTGATGGCTCATCTTGAGAATCAGCCTCATTCATCCTCTTGTTATTCGTATAAGTATCGTAGTTGTTGTTAAAGTAGCGATCTACACTATCTCCCAGTACGTGATTCACATAGTTTCTACTGCTTTCATTAATACGCGCAGTCTCCCATTGAGCTGCTGGAGAATACTTTCTTGAGGTAGATGTATCAATGTAATCAAATTGAGTAAGGGCGTTCTTAATAAGACTCATGAAATGGTCACAGTAATACGTGTCCTTCAACTTATGTACTGATACAATCACACGAGGCATTGCAGGGAGAGTTAACTGAACATGGAGAAATGGGTCCTCGTCAATAGATAATGTCTTAAATAGAAGATACAGGTGGTCAGTCAGGTCCGACTCTTCTGTAGTCCGAAGAGTATGTATATAGTTGGAAGCGCCATTCTCATTAGCGTCACTATAATACAATTCAAACTCGCCGGCACTAATGTTCTTACGAATCTTAATAATATCATCATTGTTCTCAGTAGACGCTGCCGTCCGCACTAAGTGAATCTTTACAAGATAAGAAGTTAAGGAATTCATTTGGGTGGTATGCTTACGTTTAGGGCGACACCGCCATTCAATTTTGGAACTCACTTAGAAAAGTGGTGACGACGAAGCGCAGCGGGGTCTTGCTTACGAGATGAGTTGTAATAGGAGTCCTTATGAACCCGGTGGTATGTTAGGACCGAATTAATATTATAAAATACACACTTTTCAAGAGCAAGTCTACACCATAAATCGTAGTCGTCAAGATTGTATAGGTCTGTATAATGTAGAAGACACTTGCGTATCAAGACTGATGAGTTTATCATAGGGTTCTCAATCTTGAAATAATTCACGTCAATATATCCAATTGGTACCTTTGGACTACCTCTCATATCACCCATATACTCACACTGCGTCCCAATAACATCCGGTGTTAGCATAAGGCTTCTGATACATAAGACTTGCTCCATTAACTTCTCAGGATACCATTTGTCATCTACGTCAAGTATTGCAACCCAATCAGATACTGCCTCTTTTACCAAGGTGTTCATTGCTTCTGCTCCCCCCCTCGCATCTGGTAGGTTTATCACACGAATCCGAGAGTCTCCCTTGGCCAATCTATTCGCGACCTCTAAGGCGTTAATCAGAATCTGACCTCCTGTAGGGCCATGACCATTTACTCCTATTAAGACTTCCCAATTCGCATATGTCTGATCTAAGACCGATTTTAAAGATTCTTCCAAAAATTCAACCCCGTTATATAAGCGTATAAGAACACTTATTTTACTTATTACCATCTATCATACAATTATTCCGTGTGTTTAGACCCAATATTATCTTTATAGACTCTATTGACTATACGGCTTATACTATACCCAAATGTTAGCCCTACAAGACAGCCGGCTGAAAACCAGCCCAGTATCAATCTATTTTTATAATTAAGAGCCATTTTACCTAGATACGTTTTTTTAATCATTCGTACTAATTCATTCTTGTCAGGCATAATATACTAATATAAGCGCAATCTTTAATACGCAAACATCATGGCTCCACGTCCGCCATAGACCCTAAATATATTATACGTCTCTGCATATACACGGACCCAGAATCTCTCGGCATACGTATCCGTAACATCACCAGTCTTTCCATGAAACCCTAGAGAAAGATTAATTCGCTGTACCTTATCCAGATTTGCTTCCCCTAAGGGTGTTGAAATAGGATTCAATCCATTCTGACACCCGAACGGTATATTGTATATGTACTTATTCAACCACGGAGCCTTTCTTTGCTCAAGAGATGGTAACATTGACCTGAAAATCCCCACATTTTCAGTTGAATATCTATTCAAAGTCTCGGCGTAATTCAGTGCCAACCACCGTATGGGTTCCGATCGGCGCTTTGAAAATCCTGGCTTGAGGGTGCCATAGTACCTGGCATCTAAGCCACTCGCATCGGGCCACCAAAGTGCGTAGGGATCTGGGTTATTGAATGTAGTAAGATCTCGCGTAGCCAAAAAATGTGCATTGAACGAGGGGGCCTCATATCTTTGGCAGAAAAAGAATATATCGCGAGTTGGGTTTGGAATATCTAAGGGGATTCTGGCATATGTATTAGCATTTGTGTCTACTGGGTCAATCGTGTAATGCTGAACAATGGGTACTTGAATGTCAGCTATACGAAATCTGTTAGCCTCAGCCTTGTCTAAATAGATGTATTCTACTAAGAGGTATGTGTCCTGTAATGATAGGGTATTAGGCATATTTAAGTGTGGAAACGCTTTCACAGGGTTTAATAGCGGTTTTTGTCTACTTGGTTCCAAATTTGGCAGGACAACACCCGATGAGTCCTGATAGTAAAATTGGGAATTTAACATAGGCCACAACCCCCCCCCTTCTACATTTATCGCAGGAGTTACTGTCCTAGAATCTGTATAATATAGACTATTCAATGGCTTGAAATTAATAGTCAGACGAACTTCATCTACATTCAAGGCGTCGATGGGTAACACACAGCCAGGATCACCTCGGCTGAACCAAAAGGGTATATGAGTTACGACTTCTTGAGATACATTGCTATATCCATAGGTTGTCTGATTGAATCCATTATCTGACCGACATAGTTGTCTATTTTTCTCAGACACCTTTTCTAAGGGAGTCTGAAACTCATCTAAAATCTCCATGAGTTGTCCAGGTATCGTTTCTACGAGATTACCACCAATCGTTATACTAGCTGTATCTATAAGACTATGTCCCAAACCATTCACCCATCCGAAATGTGGTCCTACTAAATCAGTCTTGAATGTCGTACTTAGTGATGTATCTGAGGGGTTTTTTGCACCACCCAATTGTATTAGATTCAGTGAAATATCTACTACAGACTCCGAGTTATAATAAGTTCCGAATGTAAGCCACTGTGTCCTACTTGTGGCTGTAAATGTAAATGTTAGACGATTTTGTGAAGTTATATTTGCGAAATACTGTGTACCTGTGCCATATACAGGGTGACGCACCCATGTCATTATATACCCATTCTCCTGAGGATATGAGTCGGCATTAATTGTCAAATCAAATGGCTGTGGTTTCACATATGGTAGTACGCGTTTACTTGTTATACATCTTAGCAAATTAGGATTGGATGAAACTGACCATGTAAGACCATCTAAGGATGTGATTATTATACCTGGTTCAACTGGGCCGCCCGATCCAGTAATAATAAACATTGTACCATTCCACGTTATAGAATCAACGCTGTCTTTCATAATATTTCCACTACCTGGATCTATGGCAGTAGTCCAGGTAATCCCATCAGTAGATGTGGTTATATAGTATATATGTCCATCGACATCAGACCAATAACCTATTGCGACCCATATACTTCCACTCCAGGCAACAGCGGTACCCGCACCACTTACAATTGTATGGCCTGGATGTACTGGATTTGTCCAGCTTATCCCATCTGATGAAGACGTTATAGAACCTGGATAGGTTCCAAAATTACCAACTACAACCCAAATTTGACCATTCCAAGCTACATATGTTCCTGATATAGATTGAGTACTATATGTAGTGTCATTATTCAATACTGGAATTGTTTGAACAGTCCATGTAATTCCATCAGAGGATGTAACAACGCATCCAATTGTATATCTTATATATGTTCCAACAATACCAATCTGAATATATCCAACCGCAACAAATATACGACCATTCCAAGCAATGCTATATAAATTGTATATGTATTCTAGACCATAACTCTTTGCAGCATCACTATCATATATATCTTGAACTGCCTGAGTTACTGGTATATCAGGAACAATTGGATTTGTCCATGTAATTCCATCTGTTGATGTTGTTATAGGGCCTATTATAATGGAACCCCATGATGAATTTGTAAAACTTCCGACTAGTACCCATATTGAGCCATTCCAAGAGATTCCTTCTCCATAACCATACATATTCCCTGAAAAGCGTGAAAGGGTCCAATCAAGACCATTCGGTGAGAATAATGTAGATTGTCTTAATCCCGCTGCTGATCCAAGGATATATGTGCGATTCTCTATTACTGTAATTTGCGATAAATTGTTTATATACTGAATACCTACTGGCATAAATGGTGTTGTCCATATTAGACCATCTGATGAAGTAGATAGTTGACCACTATAGGATGCAGTTATATCAGTCCATCTATCAAGTGAGTCCATATTTGTAGCTGCTATCCATGTACTAGTGTTTGAATTCCAGGCAATTGAGGCTGCCTTACCAGTAACAGCACCCTGTGGATTTACAGGTCTACTGAATTTTATAGAATAATCAAGTGTCGCAACATTACCAATATCCGTTTCCAGAGATGATATCCAATTTCCACATATTACCCAGTTATATGAATTTGGATCCCATACCACGTTATTTGCTGTATTTACTCCACCAAGGCTTTCAGCTGGATCGGTGGGGGGTGCCCAATTAATTCCATCTGAAGATATACAAATAGTTCCTATACCCCATGTACCCGTGGCAACAAACTGAAACCCGTTCCATGAAACACTTAATCCGCTAATACTGTCTGATGAGGTAACTCCAGGGGGGTTAATTGGGGTTTCCCATGTAATACCATCCGTTGAACGCGCAATCGTAGAAATGCTACCGTTTAATAATCTCCATTGACCTACGGCTACATAAATTGAGTGTGTGTTGTTATAATTAAAGGCCACGCCTTTTGCCACATGTCCTTTTGTTAAGTCTATATTAAGTGGGTTCATAAATATATTTACTTGTATTTGTAAACTCGGAAAAGTTATTACAGTAATATTTGCTAGAGTTATAGGTGAATTATTTTGACTGTTTGTAAATTGCCCTGCAACAATATACGTACTGGACCCCGCTTGTTGGAATGTTATTATCATTGAGTAAGATGTACCATTCGCGGTGCCAGGAATTAATAAAGGAGGAGAGAAGGAAGATATAGAATCAACATCAGAAATACGTAAAGATCCATTTGTCCATGATCCAGTTACTATGATTATACCTAAGATACCATCAGTTATAACATTTGTGGCATACCCCTCTATATCTGTACGTGCTTCAATTACAGTAGATGCAGGGTTAGACGGATTTATACAATTTGAACTTAATGTAACAGTTACTGTCCCTGCTATACTATTAATATGTGTAATATACGTCCCAGAAAGGAAATAAGAATTGGTTGATAATATATCACCTACATTTGGCACATTACCCGTTGTAAGAATCATAGTATTCTGACCATATATTGGAACACATGTCATAATAGTGAATGAGGAAGATGGATAATGCCACGTTGTCCCTGTTATATCATCCGAATATATAATACTTTGCCCCTTTGTACTACCACCATATCTCCAATATCCTACCACAACCCATTTATCTCTATCCCTATCAGCAGTAGTGGCGGCAAATGCTTGAGAACTGGTGATTGTATTATCAATTGGATTAAATGGCGTACCCCATCTTGTAATATCAGTCGTTATTGATATAGATCCCAAAATATCACCATTTACATCTACCCAAGATCCAAGTAATAAATACCTACCTGACACAGGGTCCAATGCGATACCCTTTATATTCACTATATCATTCAGAATTTGGGTAGGTCTTATAAGTGGGCCAAATTTATATGTTTCAGCAATATTTGATGCTTTTGATAAAGTACCTTTTGCCCCAGCTGGAATTGTAAGAGACCATTTACCTCCAATAACCATTTCTGTAGGGCTTAACGCTATTGTATTGGCATCGCCACTAGTCGTGCCTAATGGATTCGTGGCAGGTGCCCACGCGATTCCATCAGAAGATACAGATATTGATGTATTGTGACTTTCACCCACGTTTATCCACGTACCCACTGCGACCCATATATAGCCTGTCCAGGCAACGGCTTTAGTTTCGCCATCTTCAGTACCCCCTGGCCCGGTAGGCAACGACCATGTATTGCCTCCATCAGTTGAATACATAAGAGACGAACTATACGGCTCATCAAATTTGCCGCCAATTACCACAGTTAGCCCATTTACAGCGATAGTGTTTGCGATACTAGTAAAGGTATTACCAGCAGTTGTAGATTGCGGTGTCCAAGTAATTCCGTCAGATGATTTTGCAATCATATAAATTGTATCGTTGGGAGGGGGCAAAGGAGATTCCCATCTTCCAACAGCGATCCAAGAATTACGCGATGGAACCCACGCAACAGATCTACATATCCCGTTAGGTTTAACACCTATAGGGTCTACAGGAGACGACCAAGATATGCCATCGGTTGAATATAAGATACAGCCAAACCAGTAACCTGTAACTCTATCACTCCACTGACCTACAGATATATATTGCGAACCATTATATGCTATATAATTCCCTACACCACTTGGCTGAGTAAGAACTATATCATCCGGTGAATATACATATATAGATTGCGATGATGCAGTATAATTGCCTACTGCAGCATATTGATCACCATTATATATAATCATTTTTGGGTATGAAGCCATAGGGTTTAAACTAGTAAACGGTTCTACACTGATATCTATATCCTGCCACTTTAAGCCATTATAGGAGTATTTAATATATGCGTTATTACCAAGCAAGCCACCCAGTAAAAATGTATCTTTATTTAAAATATCAATATGCTCCGTATCAAATGGCTTATCCGTTAATGTCATTGAGAATGATGCAGTAGAAGTATCAGTTAGAGGCAGAGAGGAGGTTATACTATATAATCCACCAATACTCAAGTCGTCTAACTGAACACCCATGAATTTTGCTATTCCCAAATCACCTACGGGATATGTATTTGGTATTCCAGATGTGGGGTAATTGAACTTCGTTGTCCTTACATAATTACGGTTTTTATAGAGTTCCAGCATAATATAATTTGAATTTGCCAAATACTTTGGGTTTCTCGTATAATATGCCTCTATTTGCCGAGTACTGATATCTGGCATGTTAGCCACTAACATGACGCGCCCAATCATCTCACCTTTGGTCGGTAAGCGTATGATTCCAGATTTACCAAAATCTGGCGCCGTATCAAAATCAATTCTTACCCAATTCGTGGCATAACGCCCAGTCTTCACTAAAACTGTTAAAAAAGAACTGAGTCTAGGTTGTCCTTTCGGAGGTTGTAGGCGCTCATCTTGCATCCCTGTAGATACGATTTTGAGTAGGCTTGCGACCATATCTCCCTATTTATTATGTGCTTCTTTCTTTCCCTTTAATTCACGCTTCAAATGTACCTTACAGAACTCCTCTCTTGTCACCACGGCATTATTACACTTATTACCATTCTTATACACACCCGTACATATATATACATATCCCTGACCCACCCGCTTCTTATTTTCCATCCACCCCCTAGATGACTCATCAAAGAAGTTAGCAGTGAATTCCGAATTACCTGCTGACATCTTTTATATTATTGTGTGATATTGAGAAAAGTTTATAGATGCCTTCAATTTTAGTCAATGAACAGTTTATTACATATACCATTCTCAAAGCGTAACCATTGAAATGCGAAAACGAAGACGTGTACTTCCCACTCGGTATCTACGGAAGTATCTGTTGTACTAAATGTTGGAGGCCTCACTTCTAAAGTCAGACGAAGACTATTCAGACGACTGGCATTCATACTTCCCGTGGGATTATGCTCGGCTGGATGGTCAGCAAATGAATATCCATATATGAAAGAATCATATGCAACTTTTCCACCTTTGTGTGCCCTAGATATATGAGAACGAAACCATTTCTCATCTTGTTTTACTATATCCATCCCATTCCCCTGAAGCTTTCCAGATATAAGAAGTGGCTCTAATGGTGAATAGACTGGATCGTACTCAGATTCAAGAGTAGCCGAATAATTTACCCAATCATTATTCTGTGTAACTGCAGATTTCCTCCGTAAAAACCAGACTATCTCTTCTATTGGCTGGTTCGCTTCTAGAGGTAATTGTACTGTAATACTATCTGTACCAGTCTTATTGATGACATACTTGAGTGGTTCCGTGAAATCAAATTGCTGAATCTCACGAAATGGACGCTCAAAAGGCTGCCGTAAGAGCATCTCTCGATAAGGGCCGTCTACAAATATCCCGTGTGTCAAGAGTTGAATAGTTCTCATCTTAGGTGGCCTTGAAATAGTACGTGTTTTAAGATCTATCTTCCCACGATTTGGGAATCGTTCATCATATAGAAAAATATCTTTATCTAAGGGAGTTTCCTCACAACCCTTTTTTCCAGAAACACTCCGTACAACTTGGTCAAAGCGTTTCAAAGATACACGGACTCGCACAGTCCCATCTCGGCAAGCAGTTAATGGAAAAGTTGCTGTAAGGCGTTCTCTTAAGAATGAGAAACACAGAGGTATAGTAATCCAGGCATCGTCCGTCGGAAGTATCTCAGTCCCCGTCCACGATTTAACATCCGGTATACTAAAACTACCAAGTGTATCTGATAAACCCACTTGCGTATTCAAATCTGGAAATAGAGTGCTAACTACCTTACAAGTATCTCCAGTTATCCTCTCCAAAATCTGGTCATCCACTTCCAATGTAGCTTCATTTAGTAAAGCTGTGCCTAGAGAATTCACATATGTCCATGCCTTCTTAGTATCCTGAAAACTGTAGAGTCCACATTGAAGACGTTCTCGTTCCAATGCTGTGAGCCAATCACCAACACGCACTTGTATATAAAGTGCCTGAAGTAAATCTCCACACATTGTGTTATTCAAATCAAAAAGAAATGTCTGTCCGAATTCAGCAGGACCTTTGAATGTAAATTCACGAAATACAGTTGATAAAGGAACTGTGCGAACTCCCTCATCCCGAATAAATCGTGTGACTTTCGCATTTGTTGGAAAAAATAATGTGTCTTGGTCATCCCGTGTAACCAAATCAATTAATGTTGTAGCCGCTCCTCTTGGTTGTTTTGTACCATATACCTCCTTCCCTCGTATATCCATCTACTTAGTCCCCGTGCTTCCAAATCCACCCTCCCCACGCACGCTGGCGGGGAGAGAATCTACATAGACCACCTCAGCAATATGACCAAGTGCAGGAGCAATAATTTGAAAGAGTCGTACACCCTTCTCAAGACATGATTGTTCAGAACCCACTGATACAATGGGTGCCATCAATTCTCCGCGATATGTCTTATCAATAATTCCACGACTATTTGCCATCATGTACCCAGTCTTGTAAATGGATGAACGAGCCTCAAGAGTATAATGAGAATCCTCCTCCAGACAGACATCATCATTGTTATAGGTCAACTTCAGCATCCGCCCCTTCACCCCCAAATGTAATAGACTAGCTTTATTGAGGGGGATATAATCCTGAACTACCTTCAGGTCATAGCCGGCATTATCATCGGATAACTTCTCAACAGTTCCAACTGAAGGGTAGAATGGCTTTCCCTCCTCGGTTACAAGAAGTTCAAGGCGATATGTGATTGACATTGTATACTTTATGAGTTTGAACGCGGATCTCTCAATTTTTGTAGATAGTTGTACATAAAATTGATAACAATCCCTATTTTATACATACAGTATAAAATAATGACTGGATATTCCTATTTACTCTATACACGTAACCCGGAATCCTACCGAAATAATAATAAGAGTGTCATCCCTCATACAAAAATGAACCTTATAACTATTCTTATCACGTCTATTATATTCAGTTCACTCATTATAATCACCATAATACTCAAAAATCCAATTGCCAGTTATATATGTACTTTAGGATATTTGGCATTCGCTATCTTAATAATAAATCAATCAGATTATGATTCTGATACGGATTCTGAGATAGAATCTGAATCTGAGGCCGAATGTGATGAGGTAGATAATAATAAATCGCCCAAAGAAAATAAGGATGATTAATGGAAAGAGGCTCAGTTGCCACAGGCTCAGTTGCCACAGGCTCAGTTGCCACAGGCTCAGTTGCCACATGCTCAGTTGCCAAACACTAAAGTCCCCCGCTTATCTTTTATATCATATAGACCCCATCCAACTGTAATAGCCCTAAAAGTGACTCTTTTTTTACCAGTAGATGCTGCCAATGTGTCAGTCAAATTTAACCATAGCGTAGGTCTGTCTGCGCTAGTAAAATTCAAGGTACCTGAAGGTTTCCTCCTCTCAGGAGCCCTATAACCATACGACGGCCCATATGTAAATGATATCCAAGATATTGGTATACCTGGAGACTTTTCTGATTTCGTATAAGGTGACACATTCTGCCAAATCGTTGGTCCCCATTCAGATTCACGGTCTTTTCCAGCCACAATCAGTTTCATAGTATTATAATATGCGCCATCATTCATAGGGTTTACAAGATTCCATAACTGATTCCGTTCAATATAGTAATCTGATTGAAACATAATTAAGATTCCTTCCGCTGGATGTCTGCCGTCAATGCGTTTTGTAATATACGAAGATACACCCTTTTCCACAGCAATATAATCGGCAGAATCAATACTCAGCGTATTCTCAAAGGGCCTCAGAAACGGAATCTGATTTGCAGTCGTTTTAAGAAGTTCCTGTACATCCTGTCTGACATATCGTTGTGTCGTCTCCAGACTTATAAGAGGTTTTCCAATAAGTTCTCTAGTAAAGGGTATAAAAGACGTTTTTACACCATTACTCCCAGCCCAAGTTAAATCCTTCCGATTCCATGGAGCAGGCTTTATAGACCCATCTGACGCCTCCACTAAATCCTCCAGGCGACGAATCTGTACACGGATACGATATTTCTGACCCGGAAGTGCAACAAACGGTAGCCCACCATCATCAGCATGACTACAACCTATCAGTGGAAGACGCAGAACGAGTTTTCCAGGAGTTGCGTTTCTCTGAATATCAAGCGCAGAACCTGAATGAGATCCAAACTCCTTCAGTGACAAAGCCTCCTGATTTAATGTACCCTGTAAGTGTGTCCAAGCATATAAGAAATCACCCGAGAACTCCTGTAGTAACACTTGATCCTGATAGAATTGTATTTTCTCAAAAAGAAATGCACCAATTCCACGTGTATAACCATATCGGACACCTGACGCATCGGCTATAACAGTTTTACTATTAAGAGGCTCCACAGCAATAGGAAGCCATGTAGGCAACTCAATACGAAATGATACAGCCACAAGTACATCTCCAAATGCATCCATCTCCCATTCCACGGTACGACCAAAATCAACCATATTAAGAGGATGTGTTAGTCTTGTCTCATCCAATGTAGCGGGCCAAGTAGTCATATTATATGAGAAAGGCACAGAAGCAGTTTGTTCACTGCTCATGAAATACTTATCTTTTTGCCCTCGGGCAACCAATTCAAAAAGAGACCCCTCTGAAGATGTATTGGGTCTATCCATCTAGCCTTTACTAGTAAAAATGAATTATCATTTATGCGCGGAAAGGTACACATGAATCTAGTCATTGTTGAATCTCCTGCCAAATGTTCTAAAATACAGGGATTCTTGGGCGCCGGTTATACGGTCATTGCATCCATGGGTCACATCCGTGCCCTCGTACAAAATATTGATTCCATTGGAATTCAGAGGAACTTTGAACCCACGTATGAGTTCATGAAAGAGAAAGCCAAAGCCATCGCACAACTAAAGGCACACGCAAAAGATGCCAAGAAAATCATTCTCTGCTCTGACGATGACCGCGAAGGAGAGGCCATCGCCTACAGTATCGCAGTCCTCTTGAAACTAGATCCCCGAACGAATCCACGCTCCGCATTTCGTGAGATAACACAAAATGCTGTCCTAGACGCAATTTCTAAGCCTAGACTGATTGATATGAATCGCGTACATTCACAGCAGGCCCGCGCTATGCTAGATATGATGGTCGGATTCACGATTTCACCACTCTTATGGAAGAATCTCGGTGGAGGAGCAGCTCTCAGCGCAGGAAGGTGTCAAACTCCAGCACTCCGTCTAGTCTGTGAGCGAGAATACGTCATAGACTCCTTTAAGTCGGAGACATCGTGGCTCATCAAAGGGACATGGAATGGATGGCCTGCGTCTATGATGGACGCTCTCAGCAACGAGGAATCCGCACTCAATTACTTAGAAAATCACTCCACGGAGCCAAATGCCGTCATACGCAGTGCCACGACGAAGCCTTGGGCAGAGAGCCCCCCGCAGGCTCTCATGACGAGCACCTTACAACAACAATCTAGTAATCTATATCATTGCGCACCCAAGAGAACAATGCAAATTGCACAGAAACTTTATGAGGCTGGACATATCACTTATATGAGAACTGACCAGACGACCATGAGCGAAGAAGCAGTAGCCGATGCCAAGAAAGTAGTGGAGGCTAAATGGGGTAAGAATTATATTGGTACTAATGCTACTACATCAAAGAAGCCCGGTTCTACAAACACTATTGTACAAGCACAAGAGGCTCATGAGGCGATCAGACCCACACACTTTGATGTGACAAAACTCCCCGACACAGAGGACTGGGGGACTCAAGATATAAAAATATACAGACTCATATGGCTTCGTGCCATACAGTCTATCATGGCCCAAGCAAAAGGTGAATCTCGCGAGGTCATCTTTGACGCAGAAGGCGATGAAGGTGAGTTGCCCTGGCATGCCAAATGGAAACGGACGACCTTTCCCGGCTGGAAGGCTGCCGATGAAAAAGACACTTCCGTCTCAGTTGCCCAGAAAGGAGATGAGATTGAGCAAGTAACTACGGAAGAACAAGAAGGTGAGAAAGCCTGGAAAGTCGCGGAAGCCCTGAAGCCCGGAGAGATACTCCAATGGAATAATCTGACCAGCCATCCAAAGGAGTCCAAACCTCAAGGAAGATATACGGAGGCGAGTCTTGTCCGTGAATTGGAAAAGAAGGGAATTGGTCGTCCTTCCACGTTCGCCTCTCTCATTGCCACTTTGATTGAAAAGACTTACGTGGAAATCAAAGATATCCCGGCAAGTACCGAGGAGTCTAAGACTTATTCAATCACGAAACTCGGCCAGTGGCCTCCAAGCTCAGATTCATTTGTCTTAAAACGCGGAGGAGAAAAGTCCCGGATGTGTCCATCACCTCTTGGAAAGTCGGTTCTAGATTTCACAGTTAAACACTTCCCGGATCTCTTCGCCTATGAATTTACCGCGAATATGGAAAAGCGTTTAGACAAAATTGCAGAAGGGCGAGAAGCCTGGAAACTTGTTTTGGGAGATACCTGGAATTCTTATAAAGATCGTTGTACGGAATTGAAATCCGGAACCGGGGTTACCGCGGCTGGATCCGGAGGAGCGAATCCTAAAAAGCGAGAATTTCAAGGAGGGGTTCTTGGAATCCTTACAGCCAAGGGGCCACTTCTCTTGAAGGAAGGAGTTACGAAAGAAGAGACCATCTTCTATGGATGGCCAGCTACACTAAAGAAGGGCTTACATGAGATATCAGAAGAGGAGGTACTACAGCATATTGGGTCTACGACTAAACAGAAGCAGGGAGATGCCGTAGGGGAATGGAATGGTCATACGATATACAAGAAGAAGGGGCCCTACGGGGAATATGCCGAATGGAATGGTGTCCGAGTCAATTTAGTAGTAGGAGATGACGTAGATGCTATCATAGCGAAGGTCCAGGCAAAACAAGAGAACCCTACAAAGACAGTAGGACCCTTTCAAATAAAGACTGGGCCCTACGGTCCATATCTTCAGAAGAGTGGCTCAGCAAAAGGAGCAAAACCCCAGTATGTTAGTATACCCAAGGATACTAACATAGACGAGTTGACTGCACAGCAGGCAGGAGATATATTCGAGGCCGGATTGAAGGCGAAGGCTGCATTCAAGAAGAGCAAATTTAAGAAATAGAGGTGTTATGTGATCTGATGTCGCGTTTTAGTGTAAATGTGCCACGTCAAAATAGCTACCGTACATGCTTACACCATCACGAATCATTCTCTTTTCATATTCTTTTTTCCAGAGTTCATAAAGTATTTCAAGTTCTGCACGTATTTCTTTATCTTCTTGAGCAGTTAACTTCTGAAATCGCAACATTCTTTTTAGGGTGATAATGCTTTGGTCTAATGCCGGGTATGATGGCATATCTATTTAGATACTTAAAAATCAGATAATTTTACTCTGTAAATGACGACAGTTGTACAAGAACTTAGTATTCACATTGAGAATGCCTTAAGAGCAAGATGGGGCACATATTATTTCGGAAAATGGCTAAATGAAGAAGCAGAAAACCATATTATACGTATATATGAAGTGATTGCTAAAGATCATCCAGAGTCTAGTCTATTAGCCCGTAATCTCTATTATGCCATGGAATCTTATATATATTTTACAGATGCCAATAAACTAGAGATTAAAGACCTTATAGTCTTCTTGGAAAGGATCGTCAAGAAACAATTTGAATAAATAAAATTGAAATACTTGTTTACGTTGGGGCTAGTACCGGCGATAACATGTCACAAGAACAGAAACCAAAGAAGTCCTTCAAGGTTAAGAAGGAATTGGTGCTAGAGGCACCTGTGCTAGAGACTCCTGTCACGATAAAGCCAAAGAAGATATTCAAGGTTAAGAAGCAAGTAGTACCAGAGGCAGAGTACGTAATCACCGACAGAGAGTCAAAGGCCACAGAGGTCTTCTTGATTTTACGAGACTACTATGAGAGTAAGGGTACAACAGTCACAGAAGAAGACGTAAAGTGGTACAAAGAGGAATTGGAAAGGGAGAACAAAGAACTGGCAGCCTTCTGGGAAGATTGCTCCGTCACAAAAGCATGTCTTGATGCTTTTGCGAGGGGGGAGACTGATGAGGTCATTCAGCAGGTACAAGAAAAGGCTAAAAAGGAGGAAAAGAAGAAGCCCCTCAAAGAGGGCGATCTAGGAGAGAAGCCTCCCTTTGGAACACCCGAGTTCTGGGCCTGGGCTCATAAGAGTAAGCAATTACGTCTTCAGAAGGAGGCTGCCATTATTGCGGCAGGTGGGACGGTCCCTGTAAAAAAGGTTAAGAAGGGAAAGGAAACAAACGCAGTCTAATAATATCCAGTATATGGGCCTAGACCTGTTACAGGCTCGGGTGTAAAGGCTTTAGGGTCTCTAGGAGATCCAGAAGAAGTGATGGGAGGTGGTTTTCCAGCAACACATACTGTTTTTGCCACATCGTAGCTGTCAGACCAGACACTAAGCAAATTCTCTTTTGCATCCTTCTCTTCATCTGGAGTCAAGTTATAGGAAGTACATAGGCGCTCAAGAAGAAATAGGGCGCGATCCACCCATGTCTCAAACGTGATTTTTAGATCACGAGGGGGCAAAGACTTGGTAAAACATCTACCCGTAGTATCGGCAGGGTTCTCTCGGTCATGGGACGTGTTAAATGGGAGATACATAGTGGCCTGTACCATTTGATTGGTACTCATAAGATCATGCTTCAGACAGCAGAGTTTAGATACAATCAACTTAAATTCTCGTAAATCTGCCTCTCCTTCTTCCGTAGTTGACTTTTTAGTAGCGAAAATCTCAGAGAGCCTCACAGCAAAGGAGGATTCTTGCCCGCATTGGATATCAGATACTCCCTTTGAAGGTCCCTGGAATCCTTCGGACCAATTGCCGGATGCGACGGTCTTATTACGCAATATAATCATATACGCCACAATACCGGAGACCATCGCAGCAAATAATGCAATTACCATAAAAAAACTTGTGGAACCTGGATTTATAGGAAGCTTGCTCTCCATCTGGTGGTATATGAGATTTGCTATGGAGTAGATACGATTTCAGTGTCATCAGGCTTCAAATGTACGGACCAGGACTCAAACATATCACCGAGTTCCTTTTTCTGGAAGACCTTGTCCATCATGAATTTGTCAATATTGAACCCCTGCTCTGTCCTCAACTGAAGTTGGTATATCTTCACCACCTTCTTCTGGCCAATACGCACGGCACGAGCCTTTGCCTGCTCCATCTCCGAAGGAGTCCACCACGGGCTGACGAATATGATGCGGTCGTATTGCTGGAGATTCAGACCCGTGCTACCCGCCTTGAGTTGAATCAGGAACACGTCCTGCTTACTTCCATTTACCTCTGGCATAGACTTGCTCTCCTTGAGTGCGGCCTCCCGCTCCTTCATGGAGAGACCGCCGTGGTACTGGAGGATTTGCCCTACAAAGGAATGCGCCTTCAAGAAAGCCTCCATCAGGATCATCTCCTCGTGAAACTGGCAGAACACGATCCACTTATGTGCCTCTCCAGCCTCATGCGCATCCCTCAAGAGGTGCGAAACCTCGTCAAACTTCCGACTCACGTTATTAAATTCCGGGCCAGACCATCCAAATACCTCCTTTCTACGAGCCTTGATATAGATTTGGGGATTTACACTGACCTGGCGGAGCCTGAGGAGAATAGCGAACATCTCCAAGATATAGGCCCTCCCTTCGAGGGCGGAGGCATCCCGCCATTTAGACTCCTCGTTCTTTAAGATTCCACTATAAACTGCCTCTTCATCCTTGCTAGTGAAGTCAAGGTGCCTTACCTCCTCCATAGGAGTTGGAGGGATGATGGAATCACCCTTGAGAGGGCACTCGGTTAAGCGCCTTGACAGGTATATGTTCTGGGCCCATTCGGTGTAAGATTCCTGCCACTTCTTGCCGGGGGCGGTGGGAAAGCCGATGAACTTCAGATATGTAGTACAATCATCCATGCCATTTGTGATGGGTGTACCTGTAAGAGCCCATTTGTACTTTACAGCCTCTGCGATATTCAAGATAGACTGGGCCTTCTTGGTTGCGGCATTGCGAATGGTATGAGCCTCGTCCAAGATCATACGGTCGTAGAGGGCACCCTTACAGAGTTCAGGCTTACTGGCAATCTTATCGTAATGCGCAAGATACACTGTCTTTCTTCCTGGAATTACACTGCCTTGATGCCTCCAGGTACCTCCCCATTGGGTAGGCAAGTATAGGTTCACATCGGAGCGGCGGAACTCGGACTCCCATTGCCCACGCACTGCCAGAGGCGTCACTACAAGAGTGTTCAACCCATCTCCGTTCACGATAAGGCCTATGGATTGTATGGTCTTACCTACACCCATCTTGTCACCCAGGATTCCACCTCGGACAAACTTGTCAGTATTAGCTATGGGGTATCCCTTCTGCTCACACTCCATCATCCAGCGAATACCGTACTCTTGATGGTCATGATACACCGCATCTTTCCACGCGGGTTTAAGAATCGCGATATCTGTCATGATTAATTGCTTATAACGGGGTTACATATGGGTGGTCCATGTAACAGTTCAATTTTATCGCTGGCTATAAGCCTCTTAAACAGAGACTACATTTGCCCAAGGGGGGTATATGGGGTTGGAAGATTCAGGAGGCCCACCTTCTGCCATCCACTTGGAAGGCATATAGGCCCTGTATTCAAGACCTTCCTCCAAGGCTGCTTGCCTACCGAAGAAGGCGCCCCACCAGGAGAATGTGCTGTTTGCTGTAATGGCTCCGGCCCAACATCGTGACATTAAGAATAATGTATTGTATTCATCCGATTCGGTCACAAAGACACACCGGTCGTTGAATACACTATAGTTCTTTGCTTCTTCCATCGTATCACTGAATACTAAGAATCGGATGTCCTCTGGAAATCGTTTCATAGCCGTTTCAAAATAAGAGAGTAGGTTTACTTGGTGATGAGGAAGCAACTTATAATCTCCAAGACGTACATGAATGAATGCGGTTTTAACCATCTGTTCCTTCGTCTCTAGTTGCCATTGTTTCAAAAGGTCCTCAGCTCCTTTGACGGCATCCCAGGAGGCTTTGAAGGAATCCGATACATATTCCGCCGCCTGCCAACACCCTTTCAAGAGTATCTTATTTGCAGGCGGCATAGTTGGAAGAGGCTCGTATTGAAATATACCCTTCTGTTCAATGGCCAGCTCAGGAGATGCGCTCCAGCATTTCGGCACATTTGGGAACATCTTAAATATCGTGTTGAAGTCACCGTGCTCCGAGGGAAGGCAATACGGCATGGCGAATACAAGAGGAATAGACCATTCTTCCGAAAGCGTATGAGCACATGCTAATTGAAAGAGACGGTTACCGAGGCCACATTGTAGTTTAGAAGAGATCCATGAAGATGCGTTAGAGGGATCGAATGTCATAGAATAAAGTTGAACCATGCTTTTAACCCGGTTTCAAAGTACCTTATTGGTTTAACTAAGAATGTCCTTCCCGAGAGCATTTCAGAATTATGTACCTAGAACGCACTGTATAGATAACCACGTGTATGGTGTAATTCTTGTATCACCGGATGACTGTATCCTTGTAGTTCAAGGAAGAAAGAGCATGAAATGGTCCTTCCCGAAAGGACATGGATCTGCCTGCGAATCACCCTTGAAAGCTGCTCTACGAGAACTGAAGGAGGAGACTGGGATTGTTCTACAAGAGAGGCTACCGGATAACGAAAAGAGGTTTAAGTCTAATAAATCAAACTCTGGTGGAACATATTTCATCTTTCAGATGGATACGAAACCTGATGTAGTAACCGAGGATAAGACCGAAATAATGGATGCCATGTGGTGTCCTAGGCACAAGTTACCATCACTGAGAGGTAATATGGATATGACTACATTCTGCCGAAAACAACTACATAACGACCCATTCTTGACATTGCCGAACAATAACATTGTAGTAAGTTAGATATGCCATCTAACGAAAAAGGGTTCATCCAAGAACAAATCTACAATAGCGGTAAGTTCCTCTTTTTTTTGACTATTATACAGTTCTGGTGGATTGCCATCTGGGGTATTGCTTATATCGTCATAGACCTTATATCTGGGCCATCTAAGACAATAGAATTTACCATATATGTAAGCATGTTGCTCGGCACCTTCATCATGGTACATACGAATCCATCCTTATTAGACAGGCTTTGATTTCCCTCGCCTCATGCAGGCTTCACTTAGAGGCTCTCTACTAGGGATCTTTCTACGGAAGGAGTGTCTTAGATCTTCAGATTTGGGTGTAAGAATAAGTTTAAAGTAGGAGTCAACCTCTTCTTCCAACTCCTGTAGGATGCCCTTAGATGGATACTCCCATGGAGGAATATCGTCGTTTGATACAAAATCGTCTTGATAAGCATTATAGTGTCTACCAACACTAATAATATTCCATCCTGCTTGGATCACCTGTTCTTCTGTCATCTTTAACGTATCAGTTTCAGGTAAGCGCGCACGTTCTTCCTCGTTCATGCGTTCATATTCTATACCAGTATCGACAGCCTTCTTGAAATTTATCACAGGCATCTTTCTAACTACAGGGGTTACTACAGGCGCTGGTCCAGAAGTTCCCATGGTGGGAAACTCACTCTCCACGAGACTAATGGGGCCTTCTTTAGCCGTGCTTGTGTCTTTAGAGCGAAGGTGGGGGGCGACATAACCGCTCTTTTTTACAGCGTAACTGGTATCCTTTGGAACCAAATCGCCAAGGCGCATAGGCTCTAACTTTATTACTTGTTCTTGCGACATTCTTAGTATATACAAGTGGGGTAAAAATGGCTTTGTGCGGACACACATTCAATTTTATTACATATATTTACAATACTTTTTATGTCTTCGTGCGATACAGATAGTATTTACCTTTTTAGGGGGGCTAACCACTAGGTTGCCACCCTCTTGTAGAGTCCGAGTCCAAGCAGTCACGGAAGGGAAGAATATCCTCTTTGTAAGGGTGACCGAGTTGTCGCAACACTTCACTTGAAAGATACCATGCTTTGTTACTACAGCGATGCTATAATTGTCTTTATCAACCGTCCAGTAAAGAGATGTCCTTGGACGATATGCAACTGATTCAGGTTCTGATTCAGGTTCAGATTCAGGTTCTGGCGAAGGGGGGAGAGGTGGATAGATAGTTGGCTCTGTATCAGCAAGCACAATGTAGTCCCCACTAGACTCTGCAAGGTTTATCCACTCACTCATCTTCCAAACTACACCTTTTTTCAAATACGTACTGCGTGTAATGACAACGTATTCAAGACTAATGAGTCTTGCGCGCTCGTTACCGGAATCAAAGGTGAGTTCGGTATTTGTTCTCATTTGTATAGAGGGGTACTATCTATTTAGGTCACAGTAAGTTCAATTTTATATTACGTAAAAAAGGGTTCTTAGATACTATACTATCTTAATAATTAACCTACTTTACTCCCAGGCCTTCTTTGAACTCACAGGTGGCTCCTCTGCGTCAGTATTGATACTGCCATCCTCCATGAGCTCTCCCACATAGGCTCCGCGGGCACCTCTCTTGTTTTGCCAGAGGTCGTTAGAGAGCCAATTTGGTTCACCGTTCTCATTGGGAACACCGATGCGTAGGTAACTTGAGGAGCCAATCTTGTAAGGTAGTTCAACTCCCTCTGGCTTAGCAACCTGAACCTCTTCAGTGGGTTGAACTACAGGGGCCTTCTTGCCAGTCCGTATAACCTTCTTTTTAGGAGCGGGCTCTGTTAGCATCGTAGTCACTGGCTTGGTGACAGTCACTGGCGTCAGAGAGACGGGGGCATCTGCCACGGCCTCCGCAACCTCCTTATTCTTCTCCTCTTGCTTCTTGGCACTGGCAACCTTGCGGCCTGCCTGCATCTTAGCCTTATGCTCGGCACTCAAGACACGCTTGGGCTTTTCTGTAGGCTGCTCTGTGGCCTGCTCGCCCTCAGACACCGTGGTCACCTTGGTAACAGTTGTCTTGGGATTCTCGGCCTCAAACTTGGTCTTGAAAGACTCATACTCCTCGGGATGTTTCTTATTATAGTCGCCAACCCATGTAAAGTGGGCGCCCTTGACATCCGGATTTGCCGCCTTGTGGGCATTAATCTCCTCCGCATGCTCTTTCTGTAGAAAGCTAGAGTATGCGCTCCAGGCAGTAGGCTTTCCTGTGCGAGAGGAGGGCTTTTTCTCCTTCTTTCCAGTGTCTGTCTGTACAACTGATGCACATCCTGTCTGCTTGGCAATCTCCGCATCAATCAGACTGCGGTGGTTCAAGAGGTCAGTCAATGAAAGAGAACTCAATGAAAGGCTGGTCATCTTAAACAGTATATACGTTCGAGGGGGTACTTTGAATCCAGGGCAACCTTGGATTCAATTTTTATTTTAGATATTAGTAGCTCTTAGACTTGCATACAGAACGTAATCCATACTTCACTGCAATCGTAGACGCGATAACGGATGCCAGTGGGGTAAAGAGACTTTAGTTCCACTAGAATCTCTTCTATGGGACTGTGTGAATAGACAGATAGTATCACACGGGGCTTATTTAGATCCCTAAGATACAGATGCTGTACTGTGAAGCGTTGTAGCATGCGCTTGACGTCGTTATCATCCCAGTCAATGTTGTCTTCAAACTCCACTTCGTAATTCGTATACCATCCCATCTTGTTCGGTATTTACTGGTTCCCTATTCGGCCAACTTCAATTTTAATTATTTCTAAAAAAAGGTCTTAATGTCTACTATTAGCCAGGCTTAGCGTTAGCCAGGCTTAGCGTTAGCCAGGCTTAGCATTAGCCGATTTCCGCTTTTCTGCCAGTGCTTCCTGTGCCCGCACATGCTTCTGGGTATACACCTGCTTCTCTTTCCCACCCTTCTTCTCCTGACGTGTCTTTGGCTGCTTATAGTCTTTATCCATCTTCACGGGTACCTATATGTAGCTTAGGCCTAATATTCAATTTTTTACAATCACAATTCCCTGTTCTTTAAGTTCGTGTAGTATGGATCGGAGGAGTTTTTCTCCGATTGTTGGGATTGCTTCATGTATCTGGTCCCGTGCCTGAGGCCCTGTGAATAGTAGGTGTCTTCTGACTTTGAACGTGTCTGGGTGACACGGGTGATGTTTAGCACCTCTGATCCAAGATACACATTTAGTATTGGATACGAAGCGCCCTTCGTCAATCTCTTTGATGATTGCGAGGATAGTCTCTTCTGGAGCGAGGGTATAGATATCGCTCTTCTTAGCTCGGGAACATGTACTAGCGACAGTTCCTTGGCTTGAGACACTAATTCCGTCGTCGTGCTCATCTTCGTAAGCGACTCTTTCGGGTTCCTCAGAGACCCCTGTATGGTTTGAAAGTGAAGAAGGTTCCTTAGGATATATAAGAGGCCTAGGAGGGCGACAAGTATTGAGCCTAGATATCTCATCTTTAACGGATGAGATACAAGAGCCATATACGATTTCAGACATGACATGTGGGTACTATGTGCTCACATGCTAGACGCTCATCAATTTTTTGCTGGATAAATACGGGCTCCATTATATACATAACTGTAGGGAATACAGAAACTGAATTTTATCTTAATGAGATGTACGAAGAATGACCAGTCTTTCATATCGTACAAATGAGATAGACATACATGGGGTCAATTTTACATGAAAAAGTAAGGGTGGTGGCTTTTATTACCAGAGGCGCTACGTAGAGCCACTCCTCTGGGATTTTGGTTTTTTCTTTATCTTTTTATGCTGACTTCAATTTGAAGAGTGGTAGTAGTGGTAAGAGCTGAGTAGAGTTCTTTCTAATAGCCCTGCGCTCCTCTAGCTTGAGCTTATGGGCCAGAAGCTCCTCTGGAGTCTTTGAGGCAAGAGGCTTAGGACCACGCTTCTTTGGCTCTGCCACTGTAGGCTGAACCTCTGTAACTGGCTCCTTAAAGGTCACTTTGGCAGCCTTGTGAGCAGCGAGCTCCTCTGGAATTGACACCACAGGCTCAGTTACCACAGGCTCAGCTACTACAGGCTCAGCTACTACAGGCTCAGCTACTACAGGCTCAGCTACTACAGGCTCAGCTACTACAGGCTCATCTGGAATTACACTGTCCAAAGGAATCTCAATCGTAGGACGAGGTGCCTCTGGGCTAACTGGCTTCTTGGATTTCGCGGCCTCGCGACCGGCCTTCAACTTGGCCAAATGCTCGGGGCTGAGTGTACGCTTAGGCTTAGGCTCAGGCTCAGGCTCAGGAGACGCGGCAAGCTTCTTGGCCTTTGCCGCCTCACGGCCAGCCTTCAACTTGGCCAGGTGCTCAGCAGAGAGAGTGCGCTTGGGCTTTACCTCAGCAAGCTCTACCACAAGAACAGGCTCAGGAAGCACAGGCTCTGCCAAGTTCTTCGCCTCCCTCTCGGCCTTCCTCTCTGCCACCCTGGCCTTGTGTGTAGCGAGCTCCTCTGGAGTCTTTGAGGCAAGAGGCTTAGGACCACGCTTCTTCTGCTCAACTGCTGCCACAGGCTCTGTCTCAGGCACAGTGACGGCCACACTCTCAATTACAGGGATAGATTCAGGGAGGGTCTCATCCTCTGCTGTGGCAAGTTTGGCCAGTCTCTTGAGTGCCTGCTTTGTCTCGCGGCCTGCCTTCAACTTGGCCAGGTGCTCAGGACTCAGCACCCGCTTAGGCTTTACTTCTACAAGGCTGCTGATGGCGGCCTGTACGTTGGAATCCAACGTTGCGAACATCTTGGGGGTAATCTTGATTGACATCTTGTCGCTGTTGACTTGTATTACTTTGTCAAGGGGTACTATCCCATATGCCGCTAATACAATTCAATTTTATTTTTGGACAATTCAGGCTCTTGAGCCAAGATAGTAAAAAGGACTATTTCTGTATCAAGGTACCATTCTTAGAAGTTATAGTACATACCACTACAAGAACTACTACAGAACTGAACACCTTTCTTAGTCATATCCCCACAGTTCTGACACGTATATCCTGTATAGTCGCAGTTATAGCAGCCAAAGGGACTGGATCTGCTGCCATAGCACCTACGAGTCTTAAGAGGCTCCCCATATCCAGAGGATATTCTAACGAGTCTTAGAAATAGATCATTCTGCCAGGCATCTTCATACAACCGATAAAGGCGATCTCTACAGAGTCGCACGAACCTCTTCAAGATGATTATCTTGCGAATAGATGACATTATTACGAGGGGGGGGTGACTCTTTGAGTCCCTGGTAGGCGGTTCAATTTTTCTACATGAAAAAGATGTTCTTGTGGTATTTATTATCCAGAGGCGCTACGTAGAGCCACTCCTCTGGGGTTTAGTCTTTAGTTATATTGTCTTTAGTTTTATTGGCTTTCAGATGCGGTAGACCAAGATTAAAGAGCCTCAATCTCGTTTTGTAGCGCAACGAGTTCCCTCTGAATCTCTTCCCGCCTCTCTAAAAGGAGAGTACGCTGTAGCTCCTTCCTCTCCTGTTCTTTGCGCTCCTCCTCCTTGCGCTCCTCCTCCTTGCGCTCCTCCTCCTTGCGCTCCTCCTCCTTGCGCTCCTCCTCCTTGCGCTCCTCCTCCTTGCGCTCCTCCTCCTTGAGCGCTTTGTCCAGAGTATCATATATTTCTCCAAGAGTAAGGCTGGCATACTTGCCAGTAAGGACAACAATGAACTTCCATCCGTCACCTGCATATGTCGCGCCCGAATGGACTGGAGTGATGCGGCTAGAATGCCCAGTACAAAGAGAATAGGGGCTCCTATATATAGCGTTCTCCCTCCTAAATCCGCCGCCGCGGTGGTCCTGGATGAGTTCGGCTACCCAGACATCTGGGGATTCAACGAGGCTCCCGCTGAGGATTGCTCGGCGAGTTGTATCTGGGGCACTGGAGGCTACCACCTTCTCTCCAATCAAGTCGGGTGCCATCATAAAGAGCTGCTGGAACTTATCGGAAGTCTTGCCGAAGTTGCGAATTGCTGCCATCATGATATACTTGGGTAACAAGAGACATGACCTTATAACAATTCAATTTTATTTTTGGACAATTTGGGTTCTTGTACGCTAAGTCGGCCAAATCAAATATATCCGGTCGTTATATGAGCGCTTGGATGTATCTGTGGCCCGCAGTAGGCGTCCTAACTATCCTCTTCATCATGGTCATTGTAGTTCTCATAACCATCAATCTTGTACTCGGCCTCGGCGTAATAGCCATGTATACTATCTGCCCGAAAGAGCCCATGTTTGAGTACATCATAGAGACCTTCCGAAACCCGCAGATTGAGAATAACATACGTGATACCTTCTCAGTAGTTGTTAAAGAGCCTATCCCTCATAATGCCATCTATGTCTGGAGCCCACATGCTCTTATGTCCATATCAACCTTCATGTGTAACCGCTCACTCTGTAAGGCAGATGGATACACTCCTAACCATATCGTGACAATACCTCTTATCCAATACATACCCATAGTCTCTGATGTAGCCAGGTACTTTGGCATAATATCCTCCGACTATCGCAGCATTGAGTCTACTTTAAAGAAGAAAGAGTCCGTCTCACTTATGCTCGGCGGTGTCCGTGAGATGAACATGACAGAGGACTTCAAGATACACTTATATGCCAAGAGGAGGAGAGGGATATTTCGTCTGGCCTTGACAACCGGTACTCCTATCGTGCCAGTCCTCACTCTGGGAGAAAATGAACTCTTTCCATCAAGCAATATCTCTCTTCTCAAGTCGTTTAACCAGCTTTTATACGCGAACTTTGGTATGAGCCTACCATTCCCTAGCATAAGATCTCTTCAGAACTGGGTGAAACTCTCACAGGGTCCTCTGAAGCCTATACGTTCCTTTACAGGGAAGGCTATAGAGGTCATACAAAAAAATGAGCCAACAGAGGAGGATATATCCTCTCTACGCGACCGTTACATCAAGGCAGTTGAAGAAATTTTCAAGGAACATGCTGGCCCTGAGTACACGCTTCAGATTGACTGAGTGCATACACCACATGAAAAAGGAGTGGTTGTGGTCTTTATTATCCAGAGGCGCTACGTAGAGCCACTCCTCTGGGGTTTTAGGCTTGTTTTCTGTTTTCTGTTTTGGTTACTGTATTTAGTTCAACTCGGGCTCCTCGGCATCCGTATTCACACTGCCATCCTCCATCAACTCGCCGAAGTAGCGACCCCTCTTACCGTCCTTGGTGTACCAGAGGTCAACGGAGGCCCAATCATTATCATCCTTATTGAAGATGCGCAGGTAGTCCTGGCCATCCATCTTGAACACACGGAACTCGGCCACCTCGTCATCCTTCTGGGCCACAGTCGTAGTTGTTACGACAGGAGCCACGGTGACAGGGGCGGGCACAGGCACGGGGGCTACAGGAGCCTCGGCGACAGCGGCGGTTAAGCTAGTAACTGCCTCAGCCTCCTTCTTTGCCTTGCGCTCCTTTGCCTTCGCCTCCTTCTTGGCGTTGCGGGTCGCCAGTTCCTCGGCAGTCATCTCGCTCAGCTTCTTGGGGCCACGCCTTTTGCCCTCGGGCTTCTCGGCATCCTTTGACTCAACCTTTGACTCAACCTCCTCGGTCTCCGATTGCTCGGCAGAGGACACAAGCTCGCACTTCTTCTCCTTGGGGAGAGGTGCCAGCTTGGGATGTGTCTCGTTCCAGGAGGCCTGGAAGGCTAGCCACTCGGCCTCGTGTTTGCTGCGATACTGGCTAGCGAAGAGAGGCATGATACCCTGCTTCTTCTCCGCAGAAGCCTTGAATGCCTCGTAGTCAGTAGGGTGATCCTCTGTAACCTTCTTGCCGAAGGCGGCCCACGCAGTACCCTGGCTGCGGCGCTTGGGCTTCTGCTCTTTTTTCTCCTTGTTTTGCTTACCACCGGAACCAGAGGCGCCACGGTTGGCGATTTCTGTGTCAATCAGGGTACGTTGGGTAAGGAGCTGCTCGGGGGTCATGTTAGAATAGTCAATTGCGGACATTTATATCTTACTTATATGTTATCACTTGAAATGGGGTACCTACCATCTTGAGTACCATGGCATTCAATTTTTTTGTGGAATTGAACGGGTTTTTGGCCGGCTCTTGTAAAAATATATTCCAAGTGCTAACCGGTGTTATTATCGGCTTACCGGGTTTGACCGGCTTACCGGGTTTGACCGGCTTACCGGGTTTGACCGGCTTACCGGGTTTGACCGGCTTACCGGGTTTGACCGGCTTACCGGGTTTGACCGGCTTACCCCATCAAAAAACTTGGAGGTTTTTGTTTTGTATTTTCGACTAATTGGCTATAAGGGCGCTACATAGTGCCTAAGCACTGCCAGCAAGCTGGCGAGCCACTCCCTTGTTTTATTGGCTTTATTGGCTTTATTGGCTATATATTATCTCTTTACTTGCGTTTGGGGTGAACGGGTGGGCGACCAGTTGCCTGAGAGCCCAGAGCAGCCCACCTGCTCTGTTGCTTGCCGCGATTTGCGATACCAGGGTTGCAGGAGGCGCAAGTAGTACACTCACCCTTCTTGTGAAACTTCTGGGTGTCACGGTCGTAGCAGAGGTCACCAGAGCAAGCCTCCTTCCACTGAGGCTCGTCAGGGTGGATGTAAATACAGGTCTTGTGGGCATCGTGGTTCCAGCAACCAGCAAGCCTCTCTTTACAGAGAATACCTCCTGACTTTACCACCTTGGGCACCAGTTTGTTGGTGTCCACCATGCGACCATTGCGCATCTCCTGGTCCATGACGTATATGATCTGGGCAGTACAGATGTTTTGACCCTCGGGTACCTTGCTCTCGCACTTGGCGCAGGTGTGCTCAAGAAAGAAGGAGGAATAGCGGCAGGGCCTGGGGACACGAAACTTCATCTGGCCACCCTTAGTCCACTTCTCCTCCTTCTTTGTAACCGAGTACTTCAGGAGCTCCTTCTTGGAAGCCTCGTCTGCAGCAGCCTGCTTTGACAGCCTCTTGGCCTTGGCCTCAGGACTCTCGTAGGCCTCCATCATCCAGTCCTCCAGGTATGTCTGGTCACCCCAACTCAGGGCATTGAACCTCTGGGGGTCCCTGAAGAGCAGGGTATTGCAATAGAGGGGGTCACTATTGCAGGGGCAACCGCAGCGTACAGGGGCAGGGGGAGGGGTGCCTGCGATACCAGGGAAGTCGGTGGTATCATAGACCCAGGTACCGTGGGGGCAGGCCCATACGTGCTGGCCATCGTGAAAGGTTAAGACACTGTGGTCCATGTGGCAACGGGTGTCGCCACATGGGTTTGTATCCATCTCCTCCCAGCAAGAGACATGGTAAGTGTACATGTCAAGGTTGCCGCTAAAGAGGTCACGTTCCTCTTGCCTGGCAAGGGCATCCTCCTGGTCAAAGGGGGAGGAGTAGGGGGGAGTATCCACTCCCTCTGCCAAGATACGACGATCCAACTGTTCATCGTACTCTTCATCCACCTCTCGCATGATACTGTCCTCCTCTTCAGGGGTCAGGGCGAAAGGGTTTGCACTGGGTAGAGTAACCACAGGTGCGGGTGCTGCGGGTGCAGCGACCTTGTTGGAGGGCAACAAGTGTAGGAACCTCTTGTAGTCTGTTGCTGATTGCGTAGACATTTGCTTTGAGGGGGTACCTACTGAAGATGCTTCCAACGATTCAATTTTATTTTGAAATTGAATCGAGTTTTCAAGAGGGCTAAGGTGCAGCTTAGAGTTGTCTGCGGAACTATAGTTAAATGTGTTTGGAAGCCTTGGGTATTTCAAGACAGGGATAGCTCAATCCTCTGCCTCTACACGTAGTTGCCTCGCCTGATTAAGCGTGCCCGCCACGTCGGTAAACGATTTTCGTCCAAATGGGTTGCCCCAGATGGCCAGGTATGTTCTCTCTACTCGAACCTTAGATAGCTAGTAATGATCATCCGCGTTCGCCATTTACGGGTACTTCAGGTGCTGTTACTAACCCACCCCTGTGCCTTAGGATATGCTTAGCAGTCCGTTCGGTCGCCAAAGGAATTGGGTGTAATACAATTGCGATGATGTAAGAGGGTTAATGATCCGCTTCCCATGCCGCGAGGGGCAGCTTGGGCGTTGGATGCTGCGGGGGGGCAGCTTGGCACCTACTACTAAGCGGTTGTTGAGGTTCAATTTTTTTTGGAAATTGAAGACCAATATAATTTTTTTGAAGAGGTTTCATTTCATGGCCAAATTGAATGTGGTTACTAGGCCGGCCAAGCCACCCGTCTACTATAGATGTAGTACCGCCTATTTAGTAAGAGGTTCCAGAGGTTCCAGAGGTTCCAGAGGTTCCAGAGGTTCCAGAGGTTCCAGAGGTTCCAGAGGTTCCAGAGGTTCCAGAGGTTCCAGAGGTTCCAGAGGTTCCAGAGGTTCCAGAGGT
>Ga0114968_10000442_pt1 | contig 30884 bp, 18 predicted proteins | sample M_130807_EF_Meta_FD_87020 | JGI IMG/M metagenome (GOLD analysis project Ga0114968, IMG submission 87020) | Freshwater microbial communities from Lake Montjoie, Canada to study carbon cycling - M_130807_EF_MetaG | ecosystem: Environmental > Aquatic > Freshwater > Lake | place: Lake Montjoie... | reverse complement strand
CTGGCACGCATGCTCTGGAAAACTGCCGACCACCGTATTTTATTCCCTGGCTCCGCGCTTTTGGGAGCGATTTTGCTTTTGCTCTGCGATGCCTTGGGCCATCTTCCGGGTTGGTCCAGCACCCTTCCCATCAATGCCGTCACCTCCTTGGTGGGGGCACCTTTGGTGATTTCATTGATCCTACGGAAAAATTTAAGCAAGGATTTTTAGCCATGGCAAACCACCACATCACCTTAGAAGGAATCGGGCTGAGTTTGGGCTACAGCCAGCAGGGCAAGCGGAAGGAGCTCCTTCGCGACCTTTCTTTTCAGTTGTATTCGGGCGAACTCACCTGCCTCTTGGGTCCAAATGGAGTTGGCAAATCCACGCTGATCAAAGCGATCCTAGGTAACCTCAAGCCCTGGGAAGGAAGGCTGATTTTGGACCAGCAAGAACTCCACAGCTACAGCCTAGAGGAGCGTGCCAAACGCATTGCCGTGGTGCTCAGCGAACCGAGTTACCCGGGCAACTTGACCGTAGGACAGCTGGTGGCGCTGGGCCGAACGCCACATACGAGTTGGGGCGGGAAGCTCAGCACCGAAGACCGAATCTGGGTAGACCAAGCACTATCCGAAACGCGCCTAACTGCCCTCCAGGACGAGCGGCTGGGCGAACTCAGCGATGGACAGCGGCAGAAAGCCATGATTGCAAGAGCCTTGGCTCAGGATGGAAAGGTACTCGTCTTGGATGAGCCTACTGCCCATTTGGACCTGATCAACCGCTTGGAAATCATGACGCTTCTGCGAGAAATCAGCCAAAAGAAGGAAAAGGCCGTATTAGTCGTGACGCACGATTTGGACATTGCCTTGGAGACAGCAGATCGGTTTTGGCTTATGAATTGTGGCAGCCCCTTGCACATGGGCAGGCCAGAGGACATCCTTCTTTCGGGAAAAATTCAGGACCTTTTCCCTGGAGAAAAGTACCGTTTTGAGTTGGAGCGAGGCAAGGTAGAGCTTGTGCAAGATGCGGACAACCTCTCCATCGAGGGCCCTGCTGCGGGAGTGTATTGGGTGAAAAAAGCGCTCCAGAAAGCTGGGGTACGGGAGTTGCCTGAGCCGATCGTCATTGAACCAGATTTTAAGTTGAGCTATGGGGAAAAAACATTTGCTTCAATTGAGGCGCTTCTCCAGGGGATTCAGGCTTAAATAAACTTAACTCAGGAGTGAAGCTTTAGGCTCATTCCTTCAATAATTAGTGTTTCGAAACGTTTTTTTTATAAGAAAAGACACAAAAAAAAAGCTGCCTTCTACTGAAGGCAGCTTTTCAAATTATGGGGCAATATTCTTAATCGAATAGATCAAATTTCAGGCCAAAGTTGTAACGCGCGTTGTAAAATTCAGACTGCATCGTTCTTGACTGTATGCCTTGATAGTAACGAAGAGGCTGATTGGTTAAGTTATTGGCTTCCAAAAACAATCTCCACTGAGGAAAAATCAACAGACTGACTTTTCCATTGGTTAACAATTGAGTCTATTTAACTCCACAAACCTGGGTTCCATTCGCGTGCTTCGAGCTTTTTGACTCGACTAAGGGAGGCATGCTTACTTTCTTTTTTAAAATCGCTACCAAAGAAAGAGCCCAACCTGTAACTTGCAGAACTTAACTTATTTCACGCTATGCGTCTTGCAATTCTCGCTTCTGGCTCTGGCAGCAATGCCGAAAAAATCATGGACCACTTTGCGCATTCCTCCAAGGGAGAAATTGCCTTGGTGGCTAGTAATAAGGCAGATGCGGGGGTTTTGGCGCGAGCGGAAAAGTTTGGCGTGCCCACCTTTACCTTTACCCGCAAGGAAATGGAAGCTGGCGTACTATTGGCCAAGTTGCAGGAGGAACAGATCGATTGGGTGATTTTGGCTGGATTTTTACTCAAGGTGCCAGATGAATTGATCCGTGCCTTCCCAGACCGGATGGTCAACATCCACCCTGCCCTACTCCCGAATTACGGAGGCAAGGGCATGTATGGCCATCACGTGCACGAGGCGGTGAAAGCAGCGGGCGACCCTGTTTCTGGGATTACCATCCATTTGGTCAACGAGTATTACGACGAGGGGAAGATTATTTTTCAGGCAGCCACAGCCATAGCTCCTGAAGACAGTGCGGAGACCATTGGACAAAAAGTACTCGCCTTGGAGCACCAGTACTTTGCCGAGGTGATTGCCGGTTTGCTTTAATCGTTATTTTCTTCTTCCTTCAGCCTTGGACATTAGGCGTATCAAATCAATTTATAAACAAAGTTTTCCTATGATAACTAACTTTTTGAGTTTGCCCCATAACCAGCTTTTGACAACTTTAAAGAGAAGTCGGAACCATCTGATAACCAAGAACCTACTAGTTGTATTAGCAGCAAGTATCTTTCTTGTTTCGTGCTCCAAAGATGATGAAGCGATAGCTCCAGGGCTGACGGCTTATAACGAAAGCGTGGTAAGCTATTTCAAAGAAGTGGCTTTAGGTTTTGAATTTGGTAACGAGAGCAAAATCACAAGAAGATGGGAGGGAAACATGAAACTATTTATCGGTGGAAAGCCCACACCAGCACTTCTAGCTGAGACCAATCGAATAGTGAATGAAATCAATGAATTATCTAGCAACGAATTTAACGTTGAAGTCGTAAGTGATAGTATTCAGTCAAATTTCTACATCTATTTTGGCTCAGGCAATTCATATGCGGCTATTTTCCCTTCACAATCCAGTTATGTTGCTTCAAATTGGGGACTTTTTTCTGTTTCTTATACCAGTTCCAGTGTGTTGTTTAAAGGGCACATGTACGTAGATATTTATCGAGCCAACTTAATCGAACAAAAACATTTACTTCGGGAAGAGCTTACACAATCCCTAGGCTTGGCAAGGGATTCAGATTTATATCCTGAAAGTATTTTTCAACAATCCTTTTCTACCAAAACAACTGAATACGCTCCTATTGATAAAGATTTGATTCGTTTGCTTTACCATCCAAAAATGAAAGTGGGCTTAGATCGGGATCAAGTGGACAAGCTGTTGCGAGAGATTTTATTAGCTGAACAGCCCTAGAAATTTCTGATTCCCATACGCAGGATCATATTCCTTATTCAAACTAAATTTTATTTAATTTGAACACCTTTCAAACCTTGCCATTTATCAATAATAATTTCTCGAATTATTTACAAAGGTATTTCTCTTTCCTGGATAGTATGAAAATACGGACTCTCTCAGATACGATTTAAGTCCAATTCAAACACAAATTACCCTATATGTCATTTCAAGCCTACCTAGACAACATCAAAGCCAAGACGGGCAAGACCCCTGACGATTTTAAAAAATTGGCAGCAGAAAAAGGATTTATGGTAGACGGAAAACTTAATCCTACCACAAAAGCGACTGAAATTACCAACTGGCTCAAAGAGGAGTTTGACTTGGGACATGGTCATGCCATGGCGATTTTTGCAAGCTTCAAAGGGAAAACCGAGTGAAGAGAGAAGCTATCCAAAATAGGCTTTCATTTAAACCAAATTAGCCACAAAGCAAGCAGGACAAAAATAGCAAACCGGTATTATAGGTTGGGGTAAATAGTTCTGCTTTCTAGTTACTTTTGTCCTGTAGGGAGTGTGGTACTTTCTAAACCCCACCTTTTTAAACACAAAAACGTTAGCAGTAAGTTGACCCAAAAAGAAAAATGAATCCCTTTAAAAACACCCTCCTGATCCTTTGTGCAATACTGTTTTTTTCCTGCACAAAAGAGGAGGACGCTACACTCAAAAAAGACCTTAAAGTTCTGATTGTAGGAAATTCAGTGTTAAAACATGCACCTGCCTCAAACATCGGTTGGTATGGGGACTGGGGCATGGCTGCATCCGCTCCAGATAAAGATTTTCTACAAGTATATAATAGATTATTACAAGCGTCGAATAAATACAATTCTATTGATGTAAGCTCTAAAAATATAGCTGGATGGGAGAATGATTTCACCTTTAATTTGAAGGTATTTGATGACTTAACTTCAAAAACCTATGATGTTTTAATAGTTAGGTTGGGAGAAAATGTAAGTAATACAGCAGAATATCAGGCGGCTTTAATCAAAATGATAAACTTGTTTAAATCACAGAATACCAAAGTGATCATTACGGGTACTGTTTGGGAAGATCCTATTAAGGAAGGAATACATAGAAAAGTCGCCTTAGAAAACGGCTATACCTACGTCCCTTTTGAAGGTTTTAGGAGCAACATAAAAAATTATGCGCTGGGCTTGTTTGAAAATGTGGGAGTTGCTGGCCATCCTTCTGATTTAGGAATGCAAGTCATCGGACAACTGCTCTACACTACCACCCTAGAAGTATATCAATAGGTTTTGCAAGTATGCGTAGTCTGGGCTTAGTTTAAGGTTTTTTCTGCTAGTTGATGTCAATGCTCAACCGGAAGTTTAGGCCTATTGGGCCGCGATATTTTAGCGGCATAGGAAAAAGTTGAAAAAATATAGCAAGACAACAAATCAATCCTACACCCATGAAATTTTCAAAGTTAGTTCCAAGTGTATTCTACAGCGACATTACAGACGGGCTAAATTTATTTGTGGACTGTCTCCAATTTACAATTGAACACCAAGATTTAAAGACAGCGCAGCCCTATTGTGTGTTGGGAAAAAACGGCATACGAATCATGCTTTTTCAAGACAAGCAATTGGCCCAAGAGCATTATCCAGAACTACGAATCGAAACGGAAGACATCGAAGCCGTGTATGCACAGGTGTCTGCGTCCCATCCGCAGCTACTGCACCCGAATCTCAATAAGGTGACACGCAGACCTTGGGGGGCTAAAGAATTTGCCATCCTAGACAGGCAGGTAGGGATCCGATTCCAACAGTGGTAAACAAAATTCGATGTCGTTAGAAGGTAGACCGAAACGCTTAAATGGTAAAATCCAGGGGCTTAAAACAGAATCAAGAGGGTATCTAACACTAACAATCTTTAAAAGTGCTACATAATTCTAACATGCTGGCATAGATCTAGATTCTCAGTACCTAGAGGGCAGAATCAAATTTTCAAACCCTCTCTAATTTAATGGGATAGGATTTTTTGGATGCCCACTGTGGTACATATATATTCTCATCATTATCCACACAAACATCATGAGGATGCATGAATCCTAGGTAAGAACGATTTTTCTGTTGTTCCTGCAATTTCCCATCAATAAATTCTGGAGCTGAACCTCCTGGAGTAGAGACGACTTTATTTTTATCATCCAATACAGTGATGTAGCCAGAATTTGGATATTCTTGGTTAGTGCTTCTAAAAACTGCTGCGTAAATATGCTTTCCCTTAAGTACCGGTCTACATACAAATGATCCAGGCATTGGAATGGTATCTATATATTTACCCTCCAATGTAAACTGTTTGAACTGCATATTAGCTCGATCTGTAATCATCAATATAGGATTGCTGCTATTACGAGTATCTACTAAAATCCCATGGCAACAATTGAAAGTATCATTGGAAGTTCCACTGCCTCCAAAATGGCGTATGTATTCTCCTTTTGAGTTATATTGAATGACAAAGTTCAATCCATATCCATCTACTACATAAATATCTCCATTATTAGGATTTATGGCAGTTTCCGTTGGTAGAAACTGATCTGCAAATTCGTATTTACCAGTTTCTTTCGGATAATCTAATTTGAAAATTTCTTTACCCTTTAGATCCGTTTTAATCACTTGGTTCCTGTTTGTATCTGTAATGAATAAAAACTGGTCGGATCCTTCTGTACTTATCGTTAAACCATGGCCTCCAGGATAACTGGTACCCCACGTTTCAAGAAGTTTTCCCGATTTATCATAAATTATAATATTATTTTTAACCTCATTGGTAAGCATAATTAACCTGCCCTTTGCGTCCTCAACCATTTCATGACAGTCATTTACCGGGTTTATGTTTGAATTTAACATGCCCCAACCTTCCACAACCTTGTATTGATGTGTACCGTGTCCAATTATGGTGTTTTTATTTTGCCCAAATGATTTCCTAATAATAATATTGGGTACTATTACTGCAGATAAAATGGCTAGACCAGACTTTTTGATGAATGATCTTCTTGCTGTTGTGTCTTTTTTCATTTTTAAATTAATTAAGGATACTTTGCCTATGATTATTATTTAAGATATGGATTAAAAAACTTTTTAGAATTCAATAAAATTTATAGTTATTAAATTATCCTATCCCTTAAAATGATCTATTTCCTCCATCTGCTCTTCATGCGAAGTTGGGTTGAATGGTCTTTTTTCATTTTTCGTGATACGTGTCCAGTTAAAAGGTTAGGTGAATTGTTTATATCTTTTTGTTGGTGTTTATCTTGAATTATTTTTTGATTTGGCAAGGTCTCTTAGATGCAGTATTTCACAATAATTGCAACTTTTGATTCCAACGCCAAACACTAAAATGAAACAGCTGTAGGTTAAATGCAAGTGTAAAATTTACCCCAACAATTCATGTATTACATTTCCTGCTACGTCAGTTAACCTGAATCTTCTACCCATATGTTTGTACACCAATTTTTCATGATCTAGACCAAGCTGATTCAAAACGGTGGCATGAAAATCATGAACATGAACAGGGTCTTTGACAATATTATAACTGAAATCATCAGTTTCTCCAAACACTAATCCAGGCTTAATCCCACCTCCAGCCATCCACATGCTGAAACAACGCGGATGGTGATCCCTTCCATAATTTCCCTTATGAATTGGTCCTTGGCTGAAACAGGTTCGCCCAAACTCCCCACCCCAAATGACGAGCGTTTCATCTAACAAACCACGTTGCTTCAGATCAGTTACTAATGCAGCAGAAGCTTGATCCACGTCTTTGGCTTGACCGGAGAAATCATTAGGTAAATTAGCATGTTGATCCCAACCTTGATGATATAACTGTACAAATCTTACCCCTTCTTCGGATAACTTGCGAGCCATAAGACAGTTGGCAGCATATGTGCCTGGCGTCAGGCAGTCCTTGCCATACAAATCTATTACGGACTGAGGCTCTTTACTTAAGTCCGTGATTTCCGGAACGGCAGTCTGCATTCGGTATGCCATTTCATATTGTTTTATTTTTGATATGATCTCAGGGGCATGCAGTTCTTCATAGGACCAATTATTAAGTTGGGTGAGTTTGTCCAGCATTTCCCTACGATCATCCCGACTCAACCCTTTAGGATCCTTCAGAAAGAGTACAGGATCTTCGCCAGATCCAAACTGTACTCCTTGGTGAATTGGGTCTAAGAAGCCGTTTGACCAAAGTTTGGCATATACTCCTTGACTATTTCCTTTGCCTCTAGAAATTAAAACGGTAAAAGCAGGCAGATTTTTGTTTTCACTCCCCAAACCATAGCTTAGCCAGGAACCCAAACTTGGACGATTACCCTGTTGGGCACCTGTTTGAAAAAAAGTAAGTGCGGGGTCATGATTTATAGCCTCTGTGTGCATTGACCTGACAATGCAAATATCATCAACTATTTTAGCTGTGTGAGGAAACAGATCGCTTACCCAAGCCCCCGAGGAACCGAATTGATTGAACCCTGTAAAAGACCCAACCAAGGGTAATCCACCAACCTGGTTTGCAGTAAACTCAGTAAGTCGCTGATCTCCCCGCACAGAATCAGGAAGATTTTCTCCAAGCATATTCTTCAGCCTTGGTTTATAGTCAAATGATTCCAGTTGAGATGGTGCGCCGCTTTGAAAAAGATAAATGACTCTCTTAGCCTTGGGTGCAAAATTTGGTACTCCGCCGAGTGTTGAAAAATTTTCAGATATTGAGGAACTCTTAAAGAGGTCCGGCATCAACAACGATCCCAAAGCAACACTTCCCAATCCAAGACTCAACTTTGACAGAAATCTCCTTCTGTTTTGATTAAGTCCATATTCTTTCAGTTCGTTATTCATCACTTTACCGGTTAATGGTTTCTTCTAAGTTGTATAATACGGTTATTACATGCATCAATGCTGCCGTCCCGATGGGTTCAACTTTCTCATGAAAAGGATATTCTCCAACGGCTAACAATTCGGCAGCATTTGTTTCATTAATGCTTTCTTTCCTACTCCTGTAATAGGCTAAGAGCAAATCTTTCTCTTTTTCTTTTGGGCGTCGGCAAAGGATCAATCTAAATGCTTTTGTAATCTTCTCATCTAGCGTAGCATCTTCCAACCACAACTTGGATGCTAATACTCGCGAGGCTTCCAAAATAGTTGGGTCGTTCATCATGACCAAAGCTTGAAGGGGAGTATTGGTATTTCCGCGCTCTACTTCGCACTGGTCCCTATTACTTCCATCAAATATCAGCATTGAAGGGGATGGAACGGTTCTTTTCACAAATGTGTAAATTCCTCTTCTATACAGGTCGTCACCATGGTCCTGTGTATATTCAGCCAAGGTGGATCCCCCTGCAGCTGCTCCTTCCCACAAACCAGGAGGCTGGTAAGGTTTTACACTCGGACCGCCAAGTTCTTGTACCAACAGACCACTTGAAGCTAAGACCATATCTCGAATAAATTCAGCCTTCATATGACGCCTCAAAAACCGAGAGTAATACTTGTTATCAGGATCTAATTCGATTTTTTCCAGGCCAGAGATACCCGATTGTCTAAACGTGGCAGACGTAACTAATTGGCGCATCAATCGCTTGATATCCCATCCATTTTCCATAAAATCAATTGCAAGCCAATCAAGTAGTTCGGGATGGCTCGGAAGTTCTCCTTGCAGTCCAAAGTCTCCGGGTGTGTTAACTATTCCTCTTCCAAAAACATCTTTCCAGACCAGATTGACAAATACACGTGCAGTTAAAGGATTTTTTGGGTCAAACAACCAATTTACTAATCCTAGCCTATTGGATGGGGATGATTTAGAAAAAGGCAGAATGGCCGCAGGTGTTGCTGGAAATACTTCTTCTCCATAAGCATTGTAAATTCCACGTTCTCTTATATAATTTTTTCTCAAAGTATCCAATTCACCCATCACAGAAACGATCAATTTGGTATTACCCTTCTTGTTCACAAAAGAGAGTATGGATCGAACATCTTTATTAGTAATTTCCATTAGAGGTTTTTTGGCATAGGAATCTGGCTTACCTACTAAGGGATCAATTGGCGATGTTGTAGCCCTTCTCTCATCAATGTTGTTGAAAAATGAGAAAAGCTGATAATATTCTTTTTGAGTAATAGGATCATATTTATGATCATGGCAGGCTGCACACTCCAACGTAATTCCTAAAAGAGCTTTCCCTAATGTATTTGTTCGGTCAGCAACATAAGTAACCCGATATTCCTCCTCATCTACCGCCCCTTCTTCAGTAATTTTATGATTACGATTAAATCCAGTTGCTAAAAGTTGCTCCTTAGAAGGGCTATCCAGGAGATCACCTGCCAATTGCCATTGGATAAAGGTATCGTAAGGAATATTTTTGTTAAAGGCATAGATCACCCAGTCCCTCCAAGGCCACTGAGTTCGTAAATTATCTAATTGGTATCCATATGAATCCGAATATCGTGCTATATCCAGCCATAAAGTAGCCATCCGCTCTCCATAAGCAGGCGAATCAAGTAGTTTATCAACTAAAACTTCATAGGCATCTGCATTTTTATCATCCAAGAATGAATCCATCATTTCTAGGGTAGGTGGTAGGCCAGTAAGTTCAAAACTAACTCTTCGGAGCAAACTTTCAGGATCTGCTTCGGGGTTGGGTGACATACCCAATGTTTCCTGCTTTTTCAGAATGAAGTTGTCAATGGAATTCTTGGGCCACTTCACATTTTTAACCATAGGAAGGTCATGAGAAACAGGGCGTTCAAATGCCCAGTGCTTTTCATATTTCGCCCCCTGCTTGATCCAGGCTTGTATTAGATTTTTTTGGTGTGTTGTCAGGGTTAAGTTTGAATTAGGCGGAGGCATAACTTCATTCTCATCTGAGGTCATAATGCGCTGCCAAACTATAGATTCATGAGGATTTCCTTTGACTATGGCATATTTTCCAGGGTTTTCCGAAAGCGATTTGAACGCTTCTTCTTCAATATCTAACCTCAATCCTGCCTCCCTTGCATTAGCATCACGACCATGACAAGCAAAACAGTTGTCTGAAAGAATTGGACGGATATCAAAATTATAACTAATCAATTCAGGTATTTCTTCTGAATTATTAGTATCGTTTGTATTACATGAAACGAATATCCATGAGTAAGACACAATAAAAACAATGTATTTATACATAAAAATTGACTTCATAGATCTAATTATTTCGTTCATTTTCAATTCACAAACATCTCATCAACCAAGAGTAAGGCTGCTCCCCCTTTTCTTTTGCTCCAGGTAGGGATTTTTTCCACGGGCTTAGCGACCACCTTGAAGAATTTACCTTCGAAAGGTTTTACTTCAAATGAGATCAACTCGATATAAGGTTTCCCTTCCTGGGTGGGTTGTTTTGGTTTCATTTTTCCGATCAGTTTCAACTCGTTTAGACCATTCCCCCCCCATAATTCCAGGGAAGAGGGCGGAAAAATCACGTTTGAGGGCTCTACCAGAATCTGTATTCCAATGTCACTTACGGACACAGGCACTTTGTATTCCAACAAAAGCTCCATGTTATTCTGATAGAAACCAGCCCAATTGTTTGCCCATGCCGGGCTGTTGGCATTGAATTTACCCATTTCTCTGTCGAAGAAAGTCTGAGCTCCGTTGGCGGGATGCACCCTGTTCAGGCGGGATAGCAACACGACTGTATCCGGCAAGTGCCTATTTTGATACACATTGAAAGTACTCACTTCACTTGCCAGCCAGCCTTCCTTATACGCTCGGGCCTTGACTAATTTTCCCTCCTTCAGGATTGTCTTTCCCACTATAAACTTGGGGGAATTTTCCCGATCAGGTTCGGTCCCGTCCAGCGAAAACCTGATTTCCACGTCACGGATGGGATGACCCAACTCCAACACCATTGATTCCTCGAAAATATTCGAACTATTCGCCAATTGGGGAAGGTTGAGTTGAAGGATATCTTCTGCAGTCTCTACCCTGCCTGCCACCAGTTTGATTCCCACATACTCTTTCCGTAGCTTGTCAACTTCCGCCGGAGTGATGGGCGTATCCCAGACGGTCAGGGAATGGAGATTTGAAAAGTTTTTCATCAGGGACTGCAGGGACTTATAATCTACAGACGTTCCGGAAAGGGAAAGGTGTCGGAGCTTTTTAAGGGATTTCAATTGCTCAAGTCCTTGACCGGAAATCTCTGTGAAATTGAGGTTGAGCCGATTCAGGTTTATAAATTTGGCCAATGTTTTCATTTCAGCATCCTTTACAGGCATCTTAGCCAGGTTCAGTGAAACGATCTGTTCGCTCACTGCCACCAATTCCTCTACTGATGCACTTGAATAATTTGCCTTGCTAAACAGTGTAACATGGAGGGCCGGCGAATCTCTGGAAACAGGAGTTAGGACCCGGTACTCGTTGTTGAGTTTCTCGATAGTACCGGCGGCTGCCTGAGGAAAATCATAAACCTCTTCCACAGATGTGGGTTTCAGGAAATTCTCTGCCATCATTCGAAGAGAATCCGTGGCAGGAAGAGTTGCAACACGTGTTTCGAAAGGCAGATCAGATTTGATCCATTGCGCAATGAGCGCCTTTTCTTCAGCTGTCAACTGAGGCTTGTTTGCTGGAGGCATGTGCTCCTCGTCATCGAGAGGAAGGTGCATCCGCTGAAAAATCAGGCTTTCCTCCGGATTACCCCCTACGAATATGACACCGGTTTTCCCTCCTTTCAGAAAATCCTCTTTATTGGTCAGGAGTAAATCTCCTTTGGATTTGCTGTTATTGTGACAGGAAGTGCATTTTTTTTCCAGAATTGGAAGGATCAAATGATCAAATACTTGTGCATCCTCAAAAGAAACGGTCACTGTCCGAGCCTGGAGGATCGGGCTGAGAATAAAATCATCACCATGAGTAAGAGTCGCTCCAAAGTGCGCTGCCAAAATCAAAGTGGCAGCCGTCACTCCGGAACTGATTCGGGCAATCTTCGCACGATACCAAGACCGGTTTCGAATTGAATACAGGATGGATGCAAAGAAAACCATGGCCGTACCAGACCACTTGTGTCTGTCGAGCACATCGCCCGAATAACCTTCTTCCAAGGAAAGAAAAAGGCCCATCAAAGCAGTAATCAATGATGTAAAAGCGGCAAATAAAAACAGATTTTTGGTAAAGGACTGGTAAAACTCCTGGCCTATGTATTTGGGAGAAAAGCGAAAAAACTCCATCAAAAGCGCTAGAAGCAACAGGGCAATCGGAAAATGGAGCATCAAGGGATGCATTCTTCCAAGAGACTGAAACCAAACAGGCAATCGGATAAAGGATTCGAAGAGAAGGAAAAAAAGCAGTAGAATATTCCCAGTAAACAGGATTCTCTCCGCTATTTTCAAAGGATTGACTTTCATAGATGGGCAAATGTTATTAAGCTATAGGTACTATCAAGCAATCAGGTCTTTGACCACATTGCCTCGCACGTCGGTCAGTCTGAATCTCCTTCCGAGATGTTTGAACACAAGTTTTTCATGGTCCAGCCCCAGCATATGCAATACCGTAGCCTGGAAATCATGGATATGAACAGGATCCTTGGCTATGTTGTATCCGAGTTCGTCGGTTTCTCCATAGACCAAACCTGGTTTCACTCCTCCGCCGGCCATCCAGATGCTGAAGCAGCGGGGATGATGGTCCCGCCCATAGCTTTCTGCAGTGAGTTTACCCTGACTGTAACTAGTTCTTCCAAATTCACCGCCCCAGATGACCAAGGTCTCATCCAGCAGGCCTCGTTGCTTGAGGTCGGTGACCAAAGCTGCAGAAGCCTGATCGGTGTCTTTTGCCTGATGGCGGATTTCGTAAGGAAGGTTGTCATGCTGATCCCATCCCTGATGGTAAAGCTGCACAAATCTTACTCCGCTTTCAGACAGCTTTCTGGCCATCAGGCAATTGGCGGCGTAAGTACCGGGAACCAGGCAATCAGGGCCATAAAGCTTGATCACAGAATCCGGTTCTTTGGATAAGTCCATGATCTCGGGCACGGTAGTCTGCATCCGGTACGCCATTTCATATTGCTTGATTTTGGCGCTGATCTCAGGGTCCCCAAATTTTTCATAAGAAAGATGGTTCAGCTCCGCAATGTTGTCCAGCATCACTCTTCGCTCCTCCCGGCTTAGGCCTTTGGAGTCTTTGAGGTAAAGTACCGGATCTTCGCCGCTGCTAAACTGAACGCCCTGATGCACGGAATCCAAAAATCCGTTGGTCCAAAGCTTTGAATACACTCCTTGCCCGTTACCGATTCCTCGGGATAGTAGGACTGTGAAAGCCGGCAAGTTTTTGTTTTCACTACCTAATCCGTAACTCAACCAAGCACCCATACTGGGCCTGTTGCCCTGCTGAGAACCTGTCTGGAAAAATGTGAGCGCGGGATCATGGTTAATCGCCTCGGTATGCATCGATCGAACAATGCATAAATCATCCACGATGCGGGAGGTGTAAGGAAACAAATCACTTACCCAGGCTCCGGATTGGCCGTATTGCTTGAAGTCTGCGAACGAGCCTACCAAGGGAAAGGAGGACTGATTAGCCGTCATACCTGTCAACCTTTGTGCTCCCCGTACCGAATCAGGAAGCTCCTGACCAACCATTTCTTTCAGCTTTGGTTTGTAATCGAAGGATTCGATCTGAGATGGTGCCCCATTCTGAAAAAGGTAAATCACCCGCTTGGCTTTGGGGGCAAAGTCACTTAATCCCGGAATCATTGCAGCATCCATGCTCCCAGTTCCGGATAGTAAGTCGGGCATCAACAGAGAACCTAAAGCCACGCTGCCTAAACCCAGGCTTGCTTGGGACAGAAATCTTCTTCTGTTGATGTTCAGTCGGTGCTCGAAAATATTATTTTCCATATCAGGTTTTAGAAATGGTTTCTTCCAAATTATAAATAGCGGTAATCACCTGCATCAGGGATGCCCAAGTCACGGGATTCAATCCGGTCGCTTGCGGGTATTCACCAACGTCCAATAAATCGGCTGCCTGAGACTCATTCAAGGTTGCGATCCTTCCTTCATAGTATTTTTTGAGCACGGTCATTTCTTTTTCCGTAGGCTTTCGACAAACAATTATTCGGAAGGCTTTGTAAATATTCGTTTCAGGGTCCCGTGATTCCTGCATCAGTTTCCCGGACAAAACGCGTGATGCCTCCAGCATAGTTGGATCATTGAGCATCACCAATGCCTGGATCGGGGTATTGGTAATCAGGCGCTCCACTTCACATTGATCCCGGTTGCTCCCGTCAAAGATGGTCATGGCAGGTGGCGGAACAGTTCTTTTAATAAAATTGTAGAGTCCTCTACGGTAAAGTTTCTCACCGTGATCCTGCTTGTAGACCGATAAGATTCCTCTGCCTGAAGTAGCTCCTTCCCAAAGTCCTCCAGGTTGATAAGGTTTGGAACTTGGTCCTCCAATCTCAGGATTAAGCAATCCGCTGCTCGACAGGATCACATCGCGGATAAACTCGGCTTTGATTCTGAACCTTGGGGCACGGGTCAGAAGCATGTTCTCTGGATCCTTTTCCAATTGTTCAGCGCTAATGGTGGCTGATTGTCGGTAAGCAGCCGAAGTGACCAGGTGGCGGACTAGCCGCTTCATATCCCAGCCATTCTCCATCAGGTCTACCGAAAGCCAATCCAGTAATTCGGGATGACTGGGAAGTGCTCCCTGCATGCCAAAATCCCCCGGAGTAGTGACTATACCTTTTCCAAAAAATTCTTGCCAGATCTGATTGACAAAAACTCTGGCAGTGAGCGGGTTTTCTCTACTGAACATCCATTTAGCCAACCCCAGGCGGTTTTTTTCGTATTTGGGGCCAAATGAAAGGATGGATTCGGGAGTTTTGGGTTCCACAGGATCCAAAGGCTGATCATAAATCCCCCGATCCAGCACGAAAGTCGGTCGGATGGAGTCGAGTTCCCCCATCACAGATACGATCAGATCAAGGGTGTCTTTTTTGTTTACAAAGGTCAGGATGGATTCCACGTCTTCATTGCTGATTTGCATAAAAGGCCGCTTTGCATACGTCTCAGGTCCGCCTACCACAGATTCGATTCCTCTTTCCTGAATGTTATTGAAAAAGGAATACAGCGAGTAATACTCTTTCTGGGTAATCGGGTCGTATTTATGATCGTGGCAACCGGCACATTCCATGGTGATCCCCATCAGGGCTTTCCCCACCGTATTTGTTCTGTCTATGACATAAGAAACCCTATATTCCTCGTCTACGATTCCTCCTTCTTCCGTGATTTTATGGTTGCGATTGAACCCGGTTGCTAGCAATTGTTCTTTGGTAGAATTAGGAATTAGATCACCGGCGAGTTGCCAGGTAATAAACTTATCGTAGGGGAGATTTTTGTTGAAGGCATGGATTACCCAATCTCTCCAGGGCCATTGACTCCGGTAGCTATCGTCCTGAAATCCGTGTGAATCAGCGAATCGAGCGATATCCATCCAGTAAACAGCCATCTTTTCCCCATAAGCAGGACTTGCGATCAACCGGTCCACCAACTTTTCATAAGCTTTTGGTGAATTATCTGACAGAAATTGATCCATCATTTTCAATGTTGGAGGAAGACCGGTAAGGTCCAGACTTAACCGTTTTAACAAAGCTTCTTTATCAGCCTCAGAATTGGGTTCCATTCCTCTTGCTTCCTGCTTGGCCAAAATAAAATAATCAACTTCATTCAGTGGCCAATCTTTGTTTTTAATGTTAGGGATCTTCGGGGTTTTCGGAGGGGTAAATGCCCAATGCGGCTCGTAGATTGCACCTTGTTGGATCCATTTTTCAATCAGCCTGATCTCTGAGTCGGAAAGTTTAAGATTGGATTCAGGAGGCGGCATTTTGAAGGTAGGATCATCGGAAACAATTCGCTTGTATACCTCTGATTCATTCGGCTTACCAGGAACCAAGCCATGCGCACCGGGAGTCTCAGTCAAAGCTTTGTAGGCTTCTTCCTCTATGTCCAACCGTAAACCCGCTTCCCGTTTGTTCGCATCCGGACCGTGACAGGAAAAGCATTTGTCGGATAGTATGGGCCGTACGTGAAAATTATAGCTGACCTGATCCGGGATTTCGATAGTCTCGGAACCGGACTCTGACTTCTTCTCACAAGAAGCCATTAAAAGTAGAATTATAAAGAAATGAATAGAACCGAAATAAAATCGATTGAAAACAAATGATTTCAAAATTAAATCCATTTTAAACAACAATTAAAATACCCTTAATACAAGTTTTATCTTGTATTAAGGTTATTTTGATGGATAGATTATGTAATTTATAATATTTTTGAATTAATAACCTGGGTTTTGCTCCAATTTACCTACTTTGATCTCCCTTAGTGGAATAGGAAATAATAACTTATCAGAAGTCAATTTATAACTTATATCTGGCAAATATGACGACCCAGCATAAAAGGTTTTGAGGTATTTTCCATTCAAATTCATGACTTCAATAGCTTTTCCAGTTCTTACCAAGTCCAACCATCTTTTGTTTTCAAAAGCCAATTCAACACGTCTTTCTTTGGCAATAATCTCTCTTAAAAGATTCTGATTGGTCTCAGTAGTTGGCTTCAAACCAGCTCTAACCCTAACTTGATTCAAATAAATAAGTGATTCGGCAGACTTTCCTTGCTCGTTCAATACTTCCGCTAAGGAAAGTAGTGCTTCTGCAAATCGATAGATGTGTAAATTATCATCCGTATTCTGAACGAGGGAATGCGGAGTTAGGAATTTCTTAACAAATAGATAGGTCCGCTTACCCGGGGTAGCTGTAAAATCAACAGGACTCCTAAATTTTTCAATAAACATATTGCCGATCTGTCCCGTCCCTTCTACAATGCCAATGGAAGCGTCCAACCGTAAATCTCCCTCTTCGTAGGCTTCCATCATTTCAAAGGTTGGCGTATTCCATCCTCCCCCCTGAGTATTTGCAGATGGGAATTTCGTGATCAAACTGACATCTGATGATAAGGGAAGGAAATTATATAGAAAAGAACTTTGCTGCCCTTGATTACCTTGCTGGTATTGAACCGAAAAAATGGATTCAACACTATTCTTGTTGTTCAATTGATATAAACTTTCATATTTATTCAATAAAGAATATCCCATTCCTGTCACTTGCTTTAGCTCAGCCTCAGCTTTTGGGTAATCCTTTAAAGTCAAATAAACATTTGCAAGTAACATCCTAGCCGAACCATCGTTTGCTTGCCCATTTTGAGGAAAAGTAGGTGCACTTAACTTTTCGATGGCAAGATTTAGGTCACCAATAATTGCCTGATATACTTGAATGGTTGTGGCTCTTGGAAGATATGCATCATCTACACCCTTAACCGGGGCGAGATATAAAGAAACACCACCAAAATACCTAACTAATTCGAAATACAACAGACCCCTTAAGAAACTTGCTTGACCCTGAATCCTATCCTTGGCCGGTTGACTCAAGGAGCTCTGCGGGATCAATTCAAGGATCAGATTGACCCTTCCAATGGCAACATAACAGGTGTTATATTTCTCCGCCACTGTGTTACTAATGGCTTCATCCATAAAGAAATCTGCATACTCTCTTTCTACATACGTACCCCCCCTGTTGGTTATGTTAAATTCCAAATGAGTGTTATCAGACCTCATTTCACCCATGGTCCAAGAGGAAGGGTTTCCAAATGCTGGTCTTAAGGAAGCATATGCGCCTACTAACGCTTGATCAAAATGTGCTTCGGTGACGTAGAAATTTCCAGAAGTAATTGAACTTTTAGGAGCAATATTCAAGAAATCTTCAGAACAGGAAGTAATGATGACCGCGAAAAGAATGATTAGTATATTTTTCATTTTATTAACGTTAAGTGATTAAAAACTAAAATTTACACCCAAAGCATACGTACGCGGCATGGGATATGGGCTGACATCGACACCTTCACGTAAACCATTCAAGCCCTGCCAACTTGCCTCCGGATTAGGTCCTGCATATTTGGTTAGCACCAACGCTTGCTGTATGCTCGCAAATACTCTTGCAGATTTCAGGTACTTGCTGGTTTTAGGTATTCTATATCCGATCGATATATTTTTAATAGTCAATTGTGACGCATCCAGCGCAAGTCTGTCTTGGGTAGTCCTAGGAAACGCAGTAGTTCCTGAAAGGGATCTACCTATAATTCCCTTGCCAGGATTTTCAAGGGATCTCCATCGATCTACCATATATTTTTCTACATTAAAGATCCCCTCCAACGTTTCAGACCATTCTGAAATAGAATAGTACATCTTTCCGCCATAGGAACCAGACATACTAATATTCATGTCGAAATTTTTGTAGATGAAATTGTTGTTAAATCCAAAAAAGAATTTCGGATTAGGGTTACCAATATAGGTTTTGTCATCGGAAGTGATTTTTCCATCTCCATTGACGTCTTTAAATCGAATGGTTCCAAGTCGAGAAGTAACATGCTTGGGCTGTGAATTAAACTCCTCCTCGGTTTTGTATATTCCATCGAAAACATATCCGTAAAACTGACCGATAGGATACCCAACCTCAGTTTTCCAAATAGTACTAGAATAATCTCCTATTCCTCCGAGGGGCACATTGTTCGTTCCCAACTTTATAACTTTGTTTCTGTTAAAGGAAATATTGAAATCCGAATTCCATGTGAATAATTCGCGTTGGATTACACGTGCATTTATTCCGAACTCATATCCCCAAAAATGAAATTCTCCAATGTTGTCCTGAATATTTGAAAAGCCTGCACCATTGGGAATGTCTACCTGATAGAGCATGTTTTTGGTGCTCTTGTCGTAAAAGTCCAACACCAATGAAATTCGGTCATCGAGTAAACCAATGTCAAGTCCCAGATCGGATCCAACAGTTGTTTCCCAAGTCAGATATGAATTACCAAGGGATACGGGGCTTCTTCCCTGTACCAGTGAATTATTAAACACATAATTTGTAGAAGAAATGTTGCCAAATTGACTGTAGTTACCAATGTTGAAATTACCTGCAGAACCATGTTCTGCCCTTAGTTTCAAGAAATTTACAATTGACCAATTTTTTGCAAAACCCTCGTCAGACAATATCCATCCCGCTGACACTGCAGGAAAGTTTCCCCATTTATTGTCAGCACCAAAACGGGAAGATCCGTCTCTTCTTGCGGATAGGGACAATAAATATTTCCCCTTATAATTATAGTTAACTCTGCTAAATCCAGAAAGTAGGGACCATTCAGAAATGTTGTTACTTCCATATCTGGTGGCAGCCGCATCGATCCAAGACACTTGATCGTCTGCATAATTTGTTCCTGTCAGCGAATTGTTTTCGGTACTATACTTCTGAGCTGAATATCCCACAATTACGTCCAAAGAATGGTCATTGAATGTTTTGACATAGTTCAGTGTATTTTCGGTTAGCCAAGAGTCATACGTTTGAGTAGTATAAGAACCCGTGGCTGGCTTGGGAGGTGGGGAGAAAATACCACCAGTTGTAGAGGAGTTGAATACTTTTCTCCTGCTTGCGCCTAGATCCACAGCGACAGAACTTTTGAAGGTAAAGTTGGAGAGAAACTTTGCTTCAAAATACGCATTTGTCAAAAGACGTAAGTTTACTGTTCGGTTCTCGGTCTCTAGCAATGTTTTCTTCCAGTTCGGGAACGTAAACAAACCTGGTCCGGTAAAACTAATCTTTTGATTGCCCTTTTCGTCCACATCATCAGGCGAAAAGATAGGTGGCGTGATTATAGCTGCATACAATATTTCATAGTAGCCGTCAGTTGCCTGATTTTTACTGGTTTGGTAAGTTGGTGCCACGTTTACTCCTACCCGCATATTTTCGTTTATCTTGTATTCATTGTTGGTCCGGAAGGAAAAGCGATTGAAGCCTGTATTGAGAACAACACCTTTTTCTTCAAAATATCCCAATGTGGTTGCCGAGCTAAAATTGTCTTTGCTTGATAAAAACGACAGATTGTAGGAGTTTTGAGTGCCTCCCTGCAGCAACTCTTCGTACCAGTCCGTGTCCGGTCCGGTCCAAGATTCCGGATTTTGGTAGATTTCTGGAATACCTCCTTTAAATCCTTCATATCTGATTTTATCTTCAAAGATTGACTTTCTGTCAGCCAGAAACTCCTTAGAATTCATCAGCTTGTACTTGCCCCTCTCTGGGACCTGGGTCATGCCTTGGATCACACTGAGCTCGACCGAATTTTGGCCTGATTTAGCCTGTTTGGTTGTAATTAGAACCACACCGTTTGCGGCGCGAGATCCATATAATGCGGCAGCAGAAGCGCCTTTTAGGACTGAGAAGCTTTCGATTTCATTTGGGTTAATATTATTAATATCTCCCACAATCGGAAAACCATCAACCACAAACAGGGGATTGTTTCCGGCGTTGATAGAGGCAGCGCCTCTTATTCTTATCGCCATGCCACCACCAGGGGTACCCGTTGCCTGACTGATTTGAACTCCAGCCAGTCTACCTTGAAGTTTTTGGGTAAATTGACCGACGGGTAGATCTTGAAGTTGTTTCGCCTCAAACGTAGACACTGAACCAGTTACCTCCCTTTCAAGCTGTGTTCCGTATCCAATTACTACCACCTCAGATAATGCTGTTTCATCTTCCGATAGGGTAACATCAATTGTAGATTGATTTCCAACTATAAATTCTTGAGATGTAAATCCTACAAAGGAAAAAACTAAAGTTGCTCCCTCCGGTACTGTTAATGTGTATCTTCCACCCAAATCTGTGGCAGCACCAATTGAAGTTCCTTTAACCAATACCGTTACTCCCGGAAAGGGTTCCCCAGATTTATCTTTAACTACGCCTTTAACAACAATATCGGCTTGCGAGATGACCTTTACGGCTTTATCTTCCGAATTCCCCATTTCAACTTTCAAATGGGTATTTTCATTGACCATTACGGAATTTAAATTCGTCCGCATAGAAACAGCAACTAAAACATCGGGGAGAGATTTGTTATTCTCCACAACTTCGATTGGTTGCTTTAAGTCAACCAAATTATCTGTGTAGCTGAGATTGAAGTCCATTTTGGATTCCATCTGCTTTGAAAACTGATCCAGTGATTGCTCAGCTGAATTCAAGGAGACCCTCACTTCCTTTATGCTATTGCGCTGTGTATTTTCGGTGTTGGCCAGAAGGACCGTGCACAAGAAAAGCTGGAGCAGGAAAGCATACGTGAATTGTTTTGAGAGCGTAGTCAGATACTTTTGTAAATTATTGCCCATAATGTTTTTGGTATTTAAGGTTTACACTAAAAATTAATTGTAAACAATTTTATCTTTATAAAATTAGTTTACCGTCCTGTCGTGTCCTGTCCAATTGTTACTATAAGGTTTTTATTTAATGATCCAACGAAAGTTAGTTACTGTTGAATATTGATTATATGTAGGCGTTTTTGTAATTTTCATAAAGAGTAAGCCTCTATGTTGGAAATAGCGAGGTCTGGCTACTGTTTTTGAGGCTTTCTTTTAGCTCTTTTTCAGAATCATTCAGGAAATTAATTAGGTGAACATGATTTACTGTATGGAATCTGACCAATGCTACTCTATTAGAGAAATTTCCATTCAATCCCATATAAACGCAACACGAACAAAAATTACCGGTTATGTCATTTCAAGCCTACCTAGACAACATCAAAGCCAAGACTGGCAAGACCCCTGCAGATTTTAAAAGATTGGCGGAGCAAAAAGGATTTATGGTGAACGGAGAATTAAACGCTACCACAAAAGCCACAGAAATTACAAACTGGCTCAAAGAGGAATTTGACTTGGGAAACGGACATGCCATGGCGATTTTGGCAAGCTTGAAATGGAAAATCGAGTGACTCCCGTACCCATGAAATTCTCAAAGTTAGTTCCAAGCGTATTCTACAGCGACATTACAGATGGGCTAAACTTATTTGTGGACTGCCTTCAATTTTCAATTGAGCACCAGGATTTAAAGACGGCACAGCCTTATTGCGTGTTGGGAAAAGATGGCATACGGATCATGCTTTTTCAAGACAAGCAATTGGCCCAAGAACATTATCCAGAACTACGAATAGAAACGGAAGATATCGAAGAAGTATATGCCCGAGTATCCGCTTCTCATCCGCAGTTACTGCACCCGAATCTCGATAAGGTGACACGCAGACCTTGGGGGGCTAAAGAATTTGCCATTCTAGACAAGCAGGTAGGGATCCGATTCCAACAGTGGTAAATAGCTAAGAATATCCATGGCTCCAGAAGAAAGAGCCAAAATTAAAATTCATCTCAATCGAAAAAATCAAATCCTTCCAGACAAAATAACTACGAAGCCCTTTTGGGAAGTGAATTGATCAAATCAACAAGCCTGGTTCTGCTTTTCCGTGTCCGTCAGGGGTGGTGTAGAAAGGACGTTTTTCAATTTTATAATTCTTATCCGGTGCAATTCCCAAGGCATGATAAACTGTCTGATGAATGCTGGCAATCTTGATAGGATTTTCAATGGTAACGCATGGTCGCTCGTCAGCTGTTTTACCAAAAACATGCCCACGTTTAATTCCTCCTCCAAACATCAGCATGGAGCATCCATTCGTAAAGTGGCGGTGCATCCCGTAGTTTTTCATATCTTCTATGATATCAGGAACTTGAACCTGATCCTGCACCTTCAGATCTGGTCTCCCCTCGGTCAGCATATCTCTACTAAATTCGCTCGCAACGATTACCATGGTCCTCTCAAGTTTACCGCTAGCATCAAGATCTGAAATCAACTGAGCAATTGGAGAATCGATCATTTTCTTCATATCCTTCAACCGTGTATTTCCATTGTCATGGGTATCCCAACCGAAAAAAGGTTCATATTCAGTTGTCACAGTAATGTATCGAGCACCTTGATCAACAAGCCTTTTGGCGAGTAGACAACCCAGTCCAAACTTGCCTGTATTGTACTTGTCATAGCTTTCTTTGGGTTCCTGACTTAGGTCAAATGCTTTTGCCTCAGGCGAATTCAGCAGGATATAGGCCTGTTCCATGGATTGCTTTAGGGATTCCTTTTGATAATCAGACCCAAATTCTCCCATTGGGCTAGCAGAAATCAAGTCCTGATACAGTTTATTTCTAGACTCAAATCGCTTGGTATCCATTCCGATAGGTGGCCGAACGCTGTCCAGACCCGCAGTCGGGTCAGGGATCAAGAAAGGGCCGTTTTCACTGCCAAGAAATCCAGCGCTATGAAAAGCTTTCAGCTCTTCACCTTCACCAACCGTAAATCGCTGGCCGATATTAATAAATGGTGGAATCACAGGATTTAAAGGGCCTTTTTCCTTGGCAATCCAGGCACCCAAATGTGGGACTACTACAGATTGTGGCGGTTCGTAGCAGGTATGAAAATGATATTGATGTCTTGTGTGGAGAATAAAACCTAGATCAGCGGCAACATAGGATCGGATCAGCGTCCCTTTGTCCATGATCTTCCCTACTGATTCCAGCCCCTCTGAAAAATGGACTCCATCCAATATTGTAGGCACTGAAGGGAAGGTGCTTAGCACTTCCTTAGCTTCCATTCCCTTCCTGAAAGGAGTAAATTTCTTGGGATCAAAAGTCTCGGTATGAGCCATTCCTCCAGCCATGAAAAGTAAGATCACTGAATCCGCAGTAGAAGGCATTTGGGGTGTTCCGCAGGAAGAAAGTAAGCCTGACATAGGCGCCCCCATTGCCATACTTGCAATCGCCGCAGCACTTGTTTTCTTTAAAAAATCTCTTCGATTCAGCTGATCTTTCATGTTTTGCAAGACTTAATTTAACTCTTCAATTTATAACAATTAAAATTTACCCTGATCCAAATCTGTAGACTATCAACTAGGGCCTTTCAACTATGGGTTAATAAACCATCTGAAACTCTGGTAGTAACAAAACCGCCCAAAAGAAATCTTGAATTTGGGCGGAACTTGGATTCTTACCCAAAGCCACTTTTGCGATTTCAAGCTCTTTCAAACTTGGTTTTCGGTGAAGTGCTTTTTGATACAATTGCTGAGTCAGCTGATCTGGATTCGGGTAAATTGCTTTCCATTTTTCTGCACCATTTTTCAAAGCAGTATTCAACCTTTCTCCATTGGTAAGTTCCAAGGCCTGTAATAAACTTGCCTGTGAATCTCTGCTAGTGGAGACAATTTCTCGATTTGGACGACCCAAAGCTGTCAAAAACGGATTATTAGCAACCAAAGAAGCTCGTGGAAATGAAGCCTCTTTAATTCCTTCGGCCAGTAGTTCGTAAGGCTTGTACTTCATCTCCTTAGAATCAAAAAGCGGATGAATCATCTGACTCACCGCATCAGAAAACTGTTCAGCAGTCATTCTTCTTCTGATCAAGCCTTTGAATTGAAAATCATCCGCAGTCAATTTGTCCGCCGATTCAATACTTACCGATTGCGACTGATACGTATTGGAAGAGGCAATCTGAAATATCAAACGCTTGATGTCGTAGCCATTTTCAGCAAAATCCACCGCCAGCCAATCCAGCAAATCCTGACTCCAGGGGAGGTTATCCATTTCATCCACAGGTTCAACAATTCCTCTACCCATCATTTGCTTCCAAATTCGATTTACGATGGTTCGGTACATTCTTCCGTTTGCAGGTTGCACAAGGCGATCCGCAAGCTGACGAAGTTTCTCAGCACGGTTTGCAGCGCTGTCGATATCCCCGAGTTCTTCCCAGAGAATTTTGGTTTTAGCCAAGGTACCGGTTGGCTGCTCACATCGGCTAACTTCAAGCGTGGAGTCCGCAAAAATATTGGCAAATGCATACGCTTCCTCGAGTTTCCAGTCACTGATAAAACTATCGTGGCAGGAAGCACACTTCAGATTGAGGCCAAGAAAGACTTGAGCCACATTTTGAGCAGCTTGTACTTCAGTACGTTGACTCGCATTTACGGTACCTCTCCAACGAATCCCTTCGATAAAGCCTTTCGACTTTTCATTAGGGCTCAAAATTTGTTTAACAAACTGATCGTAGGGTTTATTGTCGCGGATGGAAGTGTACAACCAGTCGGTAATATTGAAGCGGCCGTTGGTGATGTAGCCCGTTCCAGTGTAGTCATTTCGTAGGGCATCGTTCCAGAAAGTCATCCAATGCATGGCATAATCATCGTTTCGATTGAGTAGATTTTGAAGCCAAATAGTTCGCTTTTCTGGTCGGGTATCCTGCGAAAATGCAACCAGTTCTTCGGTTCTTGGCATCAACCCAATCACATCTAGGTAGATTCTTCTTAGGTAGGTACGGTCATCTATCTTGGCTTGCCAGTCAAGGTTATTTTTCTTGAAATATTCATTGACCCATAGATCAATTGGGTTACTCATTCCTGCCGTAGCCCGAGGAAGTACTGGTTTTCTAGGTGCCAATTCCGCAACTCGATAGATGGATTGCTGGGCCGCTCCATCTGGCCAGGGTGCTCCCTTAGAGATCCAAAGTTCCAGTAATTGTTTTTCTGAATCAGCTAGCAATTTGCCTTTTGAAGGCATCACATCTTCATGTCCTTTTCGTAGGTTGATGCGTCTGATTATTTCACTTTTTGAAGGGTCGCCTGGAACCAAAATCTTCCCTGATTCTCCTCCTGCAAAGACAAACTCTTTCTCATCGAGTCTCAATTCTCCTTCGATTTTGGCTCCGCTATGGCATTTGTAACAGTTGTGAGCGAGAACCATCCTCACCTCTCCGATAAGTTTCATTTCCGTCTCGGGATTGAGTTCAGCTTGATAAGCAGTCAGGTTTATTGGAGAGGAAATCGATTCTTCAGGCTGTTCAGAGCTGCCATTGAAAGGGAGTATTTCTGTGAGAAAATCTTCTCCATGGGTTAGCGAAGCTCCGAAATGTCCGGTAACCGAAACTCCCACAGCTGCGATAAATAAGAAAGACCTATAAATCAACACCTGATTTGATTTCTGCTCTTTTGAGATTTTCAGCAGGAAGAACAGAACCAACAAACTCAGCACTGCAGTCGCGATTCCTACCTGCTGATGCAAGTCTAGAAGTTCTCCCTCGATGCCATCTGAATTTGCCAACAGCCAGCCAAAACCCGCTGCCATGACAGCGCTGACCGCTCCAATCCAAACAAGCAGTTGTATGGCTGGACGAAATTTGGAATCAAAATTTTTGAAAGTGAAAATTTCTAAAATCGCTGCAAAAATTAAAAATGCAATAGGAAAATGTACAACCATCGGGTGAAGTCTTCCTAGAAAATGCCAAAGCCAAAAAGTAGTATCCTCGTCCGAAGAGATCGCTTCTTGTGCAGTAGCAACGGAAATAAATACCATAAGGGTAAAGACCGCTAGTGGCACAACTAAAAGAAGTTTTTTGGTTTTGGAAGGAAGAAGAATTCTTCTTTGCATAGTGGAATTTAGATTTTCAGTAGATTATCTAGTGTAAAAGGGTCTTATCCCACATCGTAAAACACTTACACTGATAAAACGAAAGATATACTTTTAAGACAAAGATACTATCCTGTGGTGTAGGTATGATTTGAAAAATCAGATTCAATTTTTAAAATCAAATACTCAGAGAATAAGATATCAAATTCATTTGGGTAAATTTTAACTAAAACTAAGCTGTAGATCATCAGCAAAAAGTAAACAATTCTTCTTATTAACCAAAGTCATACTTTTTGACCCTGAATTGCTTGCAATGAAAGAAAAACAACCCAAAAACAGGGAGGCAGTGATCGAGGGTATTCGCCGAAGAACCTCGATCTCCAAAAAATTGGAGAGAGGACAACTGTAGAAAGCTGTATTCTTCGTATTCTTAATAATCCTTTTCATTTGGATCTAAAATGACCAGTAGGGAATTAGAGTCAAACAGTTTGAATCTTGGGTAAACCTTCAACTCATTCTAAAAATAAGTTGTAAATGATTGGAAATAAGCAAATTGAAATCTCGTTTGCCACAGGTGTTGACAGAAGTGAAATTTATTCTCTCCGTCATGATGTATATGCATCAGAACTGATGCAGCATCCTGAGAATGAAGCAAGGTTATTTCAAGATAAGTTTGATGACTTCAATACCTATATCGTTGCAAAAATAAATGCAGTACTAGTTGGTTTCATTTGTGTAACTCCTCCTACCAAGAACGAGTACTCCATTGATAAATATTTCTCTCGAGATGAAATTCCTTTCCGAGTTGATGCCGACACATTCGAATTGAGAATATTAACGGTAATCAAAGAGTTTCGAGGAAAACCAATTGCAGTTGCATTGATGTGGGCTGCTTTTCGGTTTATTCAATCCCATGGTGGTACTACTATCATGGCCATAGGTCGGTCAGAAGTGCTTAACATGTATTTGAAACTAGGATTTAAGACCACGAATAAGACGATTAAGGTAGGTGAAGTGACCTTTACTTTGATAAATTCAAACGTTGAGGAATTGAACACCTATATCGAAAAGAATTTCAAAAATTTTTTCATCAAGGTAAAAAATCAATGCAATTGGAAATTAGGAATCGATTTCTTTAAACCAGCGAGCTGTTACCATGGGGGAGCGTTTTTTGATGCCATTGGAAACGAATTTGATGACCTAAGCAAAAGAAATGAGATCATTAATGCAGATGTGTTAGATGCTTGGTTTAATCCTGCGCCACAGTTGGTAAAAGAATTGGAAGCTCATCTGTCCTGGATCTGTAAAACTTCCCCTCCGACCGATTGCATAGGCATGGCCAATGGTATAGCTAAAGCAAGAGGGCTAAAGCCAGAAAACATCCTTCCTGGGTCTGGATCCTCTGATTTAATTTTTCTTGCATTTAGAGAATGGTTAATCCCTGAATCACGCGTGTTGATTCTTGATCCGACTTATGGTGAGTATTTCCATGTCCTGGAAAACATTATTGGATGCAAGGTTGATCGGATTAATTTAGTTAAAGCTAAAAATTACACCGTAGACTTAAATGAACTTGTAACTCGTGCAAAAGACAAGTACGACCTAATCGTTATTGTCAATCCTAATAGCCCCACAGGCCAGCATATACCTAGGTTAAGTCTTGAGAATGCTTTGCTTCAAATACCAGCTAGTACACGTATCTGGATTGATGAAACCTATATTGAATACTGTGGGAGTGAGCAGACCTTAGAGAAATTTGCTGCCAAAACGAGCAATTGTATTGTTTGCAAATCTATGTCTAAGGTCTATGCTTTAAGTGGACTTAGAGCTGCTTATTTGTGCGCATCACCCTTTCAACTTGAAAAATTAAGATCTATTTCTCCCCCTTGGGCAGTGAGTTTACCTGCACAAATTGGAGCATTGATAGCCTTAAAAGAGGGCTTGTATTATGAAAAATGCTATCAGGAAACACATGTACTTCGGGAGGAATTTACCAAAGAATTAAGAAAACTTAATTCAATAGAAGTTTTGGAGAGTAAAGCCAATTTTGTTCTATGTTACCTCCCGAAAAATGGACCTACTGCTGAAAAAATTGTGTCTAAATGCAAAGAAAAGGGTTTGTACTTAAGAAATGTAGCCAATATGGGAGTTAATTTTGATGACTACACCATTAGAATTGCGATTAAAGACAAGGAGACAAATCAAAAGATGTTGATGATAATCAAGCAAGTTCTTGAACAAACAAATCTAAGTTAGCAGGAATAGTAGTTTGGCTAAATGAGTCACAGAAATGCTCAGTTGACAATTTCTGAAAAAATACTACCTTTCAATATGCCTAAATCGTTGGGATTCAGAGAGAATCCGAATTATTAAACTGATGGTGCCAATAAATGGATAAATGATGATCAATAGCATTTTAAGGATTAAAGTCCTGCTAGTTATTCTACTTTTTCAAAATCAGATTCACGCTCAAGAATTCAGTAGCTCTGCAACAAGTGAAGCTGGATTTACCGAGGATTACTCCTTTGAAAACTCTTCAATTTATATTCCAAAAAACGGGTTACGAGTTGAACTTCTCGGTTCACTTGTTTTTCCAGGCTTCAAAATTGGGGTGGAAAAGCCATTCAGTTATACGCAGATTGAGAAGTACCGAAGAAACAAAATAAAAAGGTTGTACAAAGAGCGGTATCTATCCTACAGCATGGGTATGTACTATCAAAACAACTACCACACCAATATTTTTCCACAGGCAGAGTTGATTGCGAGAAGGCAGAAAAGCAAAGGGTTTTACTATGAAAGATCACTTGGTTTGGGCTTTAGCAGAACTTTTGTGAATTCACCGACCTTTTCTATTTCTGATGATGGAAAGATCGAGGAGCAGTCACTGTCTGGCAATTGGTATGGCCTTGCCTCAATCGGTGGAGGAATCGGGTACAACGCATACCTCAAAAATCAAAGACCCTATTCAATTTATTTAAAACTCCATTTAATGGTGATGTATCCATACAATACGTTTATAACTCCTAGGCCAACGATAGGAATTGGATACAATTACAATTTTTCAGGTCTTGGGGAAGCTAACCCTCGATTAAAATACAAAGTGAAGCGGCGTTGAAAATTTTAGAAAAACACAGAATCAATTGACCATGAAAAAGTTTGTTAAGTACCTACTTGTTATTGGAATCGCCTTGGCTTCCTGGGGATGTGAGAAAGATCCTTTTACTCTTTCAGGAATGGCAGAGGATCATTTTTTCTTAAAGAGTGGCAATCAGCATATGCCAATTACTGTGGCAGGCAATGTTGATTCTAAGAAATTTATTGTCATTATTCATGGAGGCCCCGGAGGAAATGGTTTAGACTATAGAGATGCTTATATAAAAGATTTAGTCGAAAAAGAATTTGTGGTTGTTTACTGGGATCAACGATTTGCAGGAAATACACAAGGCAACGGTGGAAATGTCGACGTTACAGAATTCCGTAAAGACATCAAAAATTTGGTTTTACTTCTTGGCGATAAATATGGTTCAGCTAGTGAAATCTATTTGTTGGGTCATAGTTGGGGTGGATTTTTAGCTCCATACTTTTTAGTAGACGGTGATAATCAAAAAATGGTTAAAGGTTGGATACAGGTTGGAGGTGCACATAATTATAATTTGAATGATTCGCTTACCCGTGAAATGCTGATCAACTACGGAGAGGCTGAATTAGCAGCAGGTAACAACGCAACAGATTGGAATGAAATAGTAGATTGGTGTAAAGAAAATGGTTTCCAAGGGTCTGAAAATTCCTCAAAACTCAACCAATTTGCACATAGCGCGGAGGGGCTATTTGAGGATATAACTGTACCTGAAAGCAGTTTAGACTTTAAAAAAATCCTAGCCGATGCACGTCTTTCAAAATGGTCAAATGGAATTACATCTGGAAAAAAAAGTATTGATGCTCCCACTTTTCAGAATCCAAATTCTGACCAACTTTTCAAAGTTAAGTTGCCAACGCTTTTGCTATGGGGAAAATATGATTTTGTTTGTCCTCCCGAACTAGCAGAAGACATTGAAAAATACATTGGAGGTTCTGATGTTGAAAAAATTATCTATTCAACATCTGGTCATTCGCCGATGATGAACGAACCTGACAAATTTTGGTCGGACATAGTGGAGTGGGTTAGAACCCACTAAAAAATAGTTGATGCCCAGTGGATTCCTCTTGAATTGGAATAAACCTTGGCACCAGTACTTTAATCGAATTTTGGTTGTCCCTTTCTATTTGCTTTCGATCTAGACCATTCAAAAGGCGAAGGTTTAGTCGTATGGTTTTTAACTTTGACCGAGTACCCTATTTTTACAATTGATTTATTTTGAAATCAAATCCTTCCAGACATTACAACTACCTAAATCAAATGAAAGTCAATCCAAAATACTTGGTTCCCTTAACCATTCTAGTTTCGGCATTGGGTTACTTTGTGGACAT
>Ga0114968_10000441_pt1 | contig 30899 bp, 28 predicted proteins | sample M_130807_EF_Meta_FD_87020 | JGI IMG/M metagenome (GOLD analysis project Ga0114968, IMG submission 87020) | Freshwater microbial communities from Lake Montjoie, Canada to study carbon cycling - M_130807_EF_MetaG | ecosystem: Environmental > Aquatic > Freshwater > Lake | place: Lake Montjoie... | reverse complement strand
GGTGGAATTTATATTAGTAATTCCGCAGGTGGTAATTTATACGGTATTAAAACTGACAAATATATGTACGCAAACGGAGATCCTATCTCTTTTGCAGGTACATATAGTAATTCAAACGTTTCATCTTTTTTACCTACTTATAATGGCAATCTTCTTGCTGCAAACGTTCAAACACCTATTGTTACAACCGGAGCTAATACCACTCCAGGCACTATAACAGGTAATTGGACTCTAACAACAGGATCTAGATTTAACGCAACATATGCTGACTTGGCTGAAAGATTCGAAGCCGACGATCTATATGATGCAGGTACTGTAGTTGAATTAGGCGGAGAAAGAGAAATAACGTCAGTGAAGTATGAACTAAGTGAAGATGTATTTGGCGTCATATCAAATAGCGTAGCATACTTGATGAATTCAGGGGCTGGATCAGATGCTACTCACCCTGCTGTAGCAGTAGGTGGTAGGGTACATGTTAAAGTCACTGGTAAAATTCATAAAGGTCAACGATTAGTAAGTGCTGGTCAAGGTATTGCTAGAGGTGCCCTGGAAGGTGAAGCGACTGCATTTAACACAATTGGTCGTGCATTGGCTAACAAAGAATCACTAGATGTTGGTACAGTAGAAGCCATTGTTATCATACGATAAGGATAAAAAATGACTTACGCACAATATGGAACGGTACAAGCATCAGACTTTAATACACTAGTAGGTGGGAATCCTACTACAACATCAGGAACACTTAATGCGGTTTGGGCAACAGGTGGAACAAACGCAGGATATGGACAAACCGCAGTAGCTAACGTAGCAGCAGGTGGTTCAATAGCAGCATCAAGTCAATGGGCTAGTTTAGTAAGTAATACTGCAAACGCAGCTTCACATCAAGGCACTTCTATTACTTCTGTTTCTACCCCTGTTGCAGGTGGAACAATTACATACCTTTCTGCTATCCCTACAAATTTAACAACGATTTATACAAGTAGATTGAACGCTGCTACACAGGGATCAACTACAACAAATACCGCTACATATGGCAGCACTTGGTCAACTGCCATTACATTTACTCACACTGTTACTTTTAGTTCAGGTGACGCAGCCCGTTACTTTTTTAATGCCGGTGGGCAGTTGAAAATTACATGTGCCCATGCTAACAATACCGCAGGGATCAATCTATTATTAAATAACTTAGCAAGTAACGTGGGTACAGTAGCATTAAGCTCACCAATAACAGGTTCTGTCACGATTGCAGGTACATCATATAACGGAGTAACTAAAGTTGGTGGTGGTGGAAATTCTCCTACAATTTCTACTAATTCAGGTTACTATGCTCTAGGTGTAGCTAATACTACTCTGTTTACTCAAACTGCTAGCACTGGACCAGCTGGTTATTTAGCCACATTTATTAGAGTAATTGCTAAAACAAATGGTACCCAAGGTTCAAACGGTGATGTAGGCAATGTCATCACTCTTTATACAATTTGGGATGAAGTTCCAGATGGATTAACTGCAGGAACTGGTTCTGCGACTACTGTTACTATCGTGCCACCTGAAAACGTTTATTTACCAACTGCCAGTTGGGGAACACCTACAGTCACCGGCACCGTAGTATAATTTTATACCACTAGTAAATATCCATCTAAATACTCGTAGGAGAGTATTATGGATACTAAAACACTAATTGCAGATGCTAAAGCTAGATTTAGCCATAATGCAGCCAAAGCTTATTTAAAAGACAAGTACGATAGCAAATTTATTGTTGCTGATCAAGGTGGACTTTGGCGCGCCAATTTAGAAACTATCAATTTTTTGAATGCTGTAACTGATGAAAAAGTAATTTTAATTGACACCTTTGACAATCCTGTAGAAGTAAATAGACAGGATTTAAAAGATAAGTTATATGCTGCATACAATGTTAGCATGAATAGTTGGCATCAAGAATGGGTTGAACTAGAGAATAAACGATGAGAGGAGTTCTCTTATTTGCATTTAACAGCCCAAAATTTAATTACTATGACATGGCTGTGGCTACGGCAAAACGTGCTAATCATTTTTTAGGGTTACCGGTAACATTAGTCACGGATGAAGAATCATTGCCTGAAACCCCTACATATAAATTTGATAATATTATAGTAACAGAACCTGATAAAAACAACAGGCGTGATTGGGGCATGTGGATAAACAAGGGAAGATATAAAGCATATGAGTTCAGTCCATATGATGAAACTATATTGTTAGATGTAGATTATGTTATTAATTCTAATAAATTATTAGATACTTTTAATTTACCTACAGATTTTTGTTGTCACGATACTACTAGTTTTTTAATGAATCCCGAAGCTACTCAAGAAGTACTAAGTGGATATAGTTTTAAAACTCTATGGGCTACAGTCATTACTTTTAAAAAAACTTTAAGGGCTAGGCAAGTATTTGAGTGCCTTCAAATGGTTCAACATAATTTTGACCATTATTCAAACATTCATGGGTTTATTGCTAATACCTTTCGTAACGATTACGCATTAACACTGGCTCTAAGAATTGTTAATGGACACCTAGATAGAGAAGAAGATGTTATACCTTGGAATCTAGTACATATCGGAAAGAACACTACAATCTATCCTGAAACTGATGATGAGTTTAATGTTGAATACACTGTAATGTTTGATAATTGGAAAAGAGGAAAAATTCGTAAAGAATTCATTACTATTAAAGATACTGACTTTCATGTTATGAATAAAGAAAACATGTTGAGGCTTATATGAGTAGAGGATTTGTAATAATGGCACAAAACACTAGTGAGGTAGATTATGTTAAATGTGCTGAAACATTGGTTATGAGCATTAATAGAGTAATGCCATATGCAAAAGTTTCTATTATAACTAATGACAGTGTAGATAGTACTAAGTTTGATAAGATTATTCCTTTGCCATATGGTGATTTAGATATTAGTAGTAAATGGAAACTCATCAATGATTGGCAAGTGTACGAGGCTAGCCCGTATGATGAAACTATTAAACTAGAATCAGACATTATTATCCCTAGAGATATTATGCATTGGTTCGATGTATGTGGTAAACAAGACTTAGTGCTATGCACTACTATAAGAAATTTAAAACAAGAAATTTCTACAGTGCGTGGGTATCGAAGATTTATTGATGAGAACAAACTACCTGATGTTTATAATGCTATTACCTATTTTAAAAAATCTGAAACGGCTAAAACTTTTTTTGAAATCGTAAGAAATGTTTTTGAGAATTGGGAAGACTTTAAACGTACATTGAAATGTAATCCACAAGAGCCAGCCAGCACAGATTGGGTGTATAGCATAGCAGCACACATAATAGGTAAAGAAAAAACTACAATGCCCACATTTACTGAAATGAGTATGATACATATGAAACAGTTTATTAACGGTAATCCAACTGAAAATTGGACTGATACCTTTATCTATGAATGTTTATCCGATCAAATAAGAGTGCAAACAGTGCCCCAACTTTATCCTTTTCATTATCATGTTAAGAACTTTTGTGATAAAATTATGCGAGGGTACGCATGAGCGATGATGTAGTTATTATTTGGGAAGCGCCTAAGATTATTCCTCCCGAATTTCGTTTATACTACGACGATAAGGGCAATGTTATCTGCTATACTTGTCAAAAACTAGAAGGTCAGTATATTGTAATTGACGCATTGACATATGCTATAGCAAGACCTGATATACGAATCATCGATGGAAAAATTTCAACAGTAGCACCCAATGCTGTAGTATATAAACTAATGCCCGCCGATGAGGGTAAGGCATGTTCTTCAGAAGATATTAGTATAATCTCAGATGGATCTATAGAAACAACGAATTGGAAATTAAAAATTTATGAGTTATGATATAGTTGATGTAGCAGATTTAGATTGCATCTATCTTAGTTATGATGAGCCACAGAAAGAAGAGTTTTGGCTTAAGATTAAAAATATGGTTCCTTGGGCTAAAAGAGTAGATGGGGTAAAGGGCAGTGATGCAGCACACAAAGCAGCCGGTGAAGCCAGCGACACCGAAAGATTTATTCTGATTGACGGTGATAATATGCCCGATGAAAGTTTTTTCAATCTTCAACTAGACTTTACTGATAAAGATCCTAAGTACAAAAAAGCACAGTTTCGTTGGAAAGCAATCAACAGCATCAACGGGCTTCGTTATGGCAACGGTGGTATGAGTTCTTGGACAAAAACATATGTTAGTGAAATGCGAACCCATGAACATCAAAAAGATGGTGATCTATCTCGTGTTGCTGATTTTTGTTTAGATAGTGCTGACAATCTGTATTGGGCTATGTATGATTGCTATAGTACTACATATCCTAACTACACTCCCTTTCAAGCATGGCGAGCCGGCTTCCGCGAAGGTGTAAAAATGTGCTTGAATCGTGGGGCAGTTCCGTCTATAGATGAATTTAAAGAAACGGTAGCAAGTCGCAACTTAAATAATCTTACTATATGGCACAATGTTGGGGCAGATGTTGATAATGGATTGTGGGCTATCTATGGCGCCCGCCTTGGCACATACATGACAATGTTAACTGATTGGGAACATGTTAATGTACAGTGGTTCGACAACTACCCTGTACTATGGGAAGAACATAAAGATAAAGACCCAGAACGTGAAGCAACATTGTTAGGCACTGCTCTACACGATAAACTTGGCTTACCTATGTGTACTCTAGGTAAAGAGCAGAGTAAATTCTTCAAACGTCATTATAACGCAGACAAGCATAATTTAGGTCCTTTGATCACCGAAATGGATGTGATCCGTAGAATCGAAGGATGGTAAAATAAATACCGATTATAAATATAATCGGTCTTTCCAATTATCATGACCGCAAGTTTCTGAACATAAAGCCATTTTGCCTAGGCTAATTTTTTCTATATCCCAACTTTTAGTAAAGATATCGTCTAGAATTTCGGAAGACAATACTTCTTCTATATTTTTCTTATTAAGATCCAAACTATCATAATGATTTTCAAGATTGCTGCGTATTTGATTATCTATAAACTTATCATTGCTAGAAGTATAACTTACCCCTACAAAGCAGCATGGAAATAAAATTCCTTCTGCGCTAACGAAAATTTCAGATCCAAATTCAGTATGCATTAGGCATGTGATTTTTTTGTTGTCGTATAGAGTTTCTGACGCACCTAGGTCATGCGATTGATTATTACTAAAATTACTAGTTTTTTGTTTAACATTGGGGAAAAATTTTAACTCTTTTACTAGATTTAATTCTGCTGAATTAAATGTCTCCTGACAATCAGAAAGTGGTCCGTAATTATTACGATACTCTAACTTATTAGGCGGAGATAGTGTTGTAATAACATTGCCCTTTTCATCAAATATGAACCGTGTTCTGACCCCATGGTTCCAAGTATCTTCAAATCCTAATGCACCTTTAATTCTAAAATTTTTGAAACCAATTTGGTATGCTAAATTTTTTGCCTCATCAATTTGATGCTCGTTATGCAAAAATACTAAATAATCCCAAACAGCCTTTCCGCCGGCATTAATAAATTCAGTAACGTTGCCGATAAGTTTCTCCCAATTAACATTTCTACGATATATATGATTAGTATCCTCTAACCCGTCAATAGAAAAAACAACTTCAATGGCGTTAGATGAACATAATTGTCCAAATTTTTTCCAAAATTTAGTGTCCCTCATTCCGCCATTGGTATGAATTATTTGAATGCAGTTTTTGTTTACGCTTGCCACATGTTCTACAATTTCATAAACGTCCTTAGCCATTAATGGATCACCTTTGTTACCACAATACAAAATTCGTGTTAATTGATTTAGAATATTATTTGGAAAATATTTCTTAAAATTTTCTAAACTAATAGAAGTCAGTTTTAGGCTAGGATCTACTACCGTAGTAGTATTATAAAATCTAGGACAAAATGGACATGCCGCGTTGCAATGCGTTGATAATTCAACATGTAAGAACGATAAAGGTAAATTTTTCCAAGTCATGTTTATATTTATAGTGTACAACTTTCTAGAAATATTTTGGTAATATGATATCAGCATAAGTAGTATCACAATTAATGGGGATTACAGGATTTTAAATGGTAAAAAAATTAAATGACATAATATGGCTTCGTTACGATAGTGGGCAAATACAGGCGAATACAAATCAAAACCTAGTAAGTATGAAAAACTTATTAGATACAACAGGTAAAGGATTCTGTTTAGCTAAATTCACTCAAGTCACTATGCATTTAGGGACAGGCATGACACATGCCTGTCACCATCCTGTCCCTCATAAAATTCCAATTGAAGAGATTAATAACAACCCAGCGGCATTATTTAATACTAATCATTTGAAACATGCAAGAAAACAGATGTTAGATGGCGAAAGACCTAGTGAATGCGATTATTGTTGGAGAATTGAAGATAGTAATGGTGTTAGTGATCGATTTTTTAAGAGTTTAGAGCCATGGGCAGCAGAATATCATGATCAAATAATAGATTCTAATCCCGACAATGATTATTATCCTTCTTATCTAGAAGTTGATTTTAGCAATGTCTGTAATTTTAAATGTTTATATTGTGGCCCTGAGTATAGCACCATTTGGGTAGAAGATTTAAAACAAAAAGGTCCAATTAAATTATTAGAAGGAACAAACCAAGTTCAATGGGCACAGGGTTATCAAAAAAATTTAGATACACTTGCGTATAAAAATCGTGAATTTAATCCATATGTTGACGCATTTTGGAAATGGTTTCCTGAAGCATATAAACATTTAAAGGTATACCGAATAACAGGCGGAGAACCTTTACTAAGTAAGGAAACATTAAAAAGTATGGATTGGTTTATAGATAATCCAAACCGTAATTTAGAATTTAGTATAAACACTAATCTATGTGCCCCTGACAAGTTATGGGATCAATTTCTAGAAAAGGTGACCTACCTAACTACACAAAATTGTATTAAAAAATTTACAGTTTTCACTAGCGTAGATGCTTGGGGGGAAAAAGCAGAGTATATTAGGCCTGGCTTAGATTTTCAATTGTTTAAAACACGATACGAACAATTGTTAGAAATTCCTAACGTAAGGGCTACTGTTATGTGTACATTTAATATTCTTAGTATAACCAGCCTGAGAGAACTACTTGAATGGCAACTAAAATTGAAAAGAAAATACAATAATAGCAATATGGCTGCAAATTGGGAGATTGATCATGGTATTGTGTTAAATGATGAAGGCAAATCTTTTGCTGAACGCCAACAAAGAAATCCTGATCATGATTCAGTGGTCGGAATAGATTTACCTTATTTACGTCAGCCATGGTATTTGGACGCACAATATATTACCAAAGAATTAGTGCAAGAATATTTAATTCCTACTATTAATTTTATGGCAAAAAATACGGCACAACATATATGGAATAGTCATCAAGGTTTTGAAGATTATGAACTTGAAAAGATGAAAAGAATTGTTATTCAAATATTAACTAAAATTAAAACCAACGAAGAAAAAGATAGTGATGATACTATTTTAAATAGAGCTAAATTTTATGAATTTATCAATAAAATTGACGATAGATCAGGTAGTAATTTTTTAAAAACTTTTCCTGAAATGACCGACTTTTATAATTTATGTGGTAAAATGACATCATCAGAGTTGATACAGGAAATAAATCATGGATAAAAATCTTATCCAATGGAGAAATGAAAATCTTAATAATATCAGCCCAAGTTTTTGTGCTGCTAAATGGTACAATGCCAGCATACATTTAGGATCTGGATATACTGGATCATGTCATTTGCCGTTGCCTCATCTGATAGACAAAGAAGAAATAAAAAAGAACCCATCCGCATTGCATAATACGCCGCATAAAAAAGAAATGCGTAAAATGATGTTGTTTGGTTCTCGTCCTGCAGAATGCGCTTACTGTTGGAAAATTGAAGATATTGCTAGAGATAATCAAAGTGATAGAATTTATAAATCCATGATTTATAAAAAAGAAGATATTCAAAAACTTAAGGATTTGCCATGGGATGCTGATGTTCCATTAAAAACTTTAGAAATTAGTTTGGACCGACAATGTAATTTTGCTTGCAGCTATTGCAGTGCTGGATATAGTACTACTTGGTCAAAAGATTTAGAAACTAATGGCGCATATCAAAACTTTGTATCAGAAGGTGGAGGTGGCGGTGCATATGAAACAGCCGGGGATTGGGCCGAATCTAATGGAAAACATTTAGATAGTGATAATCCGTATATAGAAGCCTTTTTAGAATGGTGGCCCGAATTATCACAGTCATTAGAGGAATTACGAATCACCGGCGGTGAAGCGTCCGTTAGTCAAAATTTTTGGAGATTTGTTGACATAATGCACAAAAGTGATGCTAGAAAAATGCGATTTGCAGTAAATTCTAATATGGGAATGAGTGAAAAAGCATTAGAAAAATTAGTAAGTATTACTCATTCATTGCCGATTAAAGAATTTGATTTATTTACTAGTAATGAAAGTTTTGGGGCACAGGCAGAATACATACGTGATGGATTAAAATATCAAATTTGGAGAGATAATTTAATTTATTTTATGGAACATGCCAAATTTCGTTCGTTGACAATCATGATGACCATTAATCAATTATGTTTGTTTAGTATCACCGATTTCATTGATGATATGTTAATATTAAAAGGAAAATACGGAATAAATTCTCCGCATCTTAGTTTCAATATGTTACGTTGGCCTAGTTTTATGAGTCCATTAACACTACCAAACGATATTAAATCTGAATTACATTTACAAATTAATACATGGTTTGAAAAACATAAAACAAATTCTCTACTAGGGGATTCAGAAAAGGCACAAATACAAAGACTATTGGATTACATCGATGTATTAGATAAAGGTCATATTATGGCTCCTAATGATAAAGCATTATTATTTCACGACTTTAAAAGTTTCTTTACGCAGTACGATACCCGCAGAAAGAAGAATTTAGTAGAAACATTTCCAAGATTAAAAGAGTGGTATGATTCAATTGAACTTAGAAAAATTTTTGATATAAAACCATTAGCATTAAACGCAGGGATTTCTCCGCCGGAGACGGGGGAATATAAAGGATAATAATATGATTAAAAAACTTATTGCATACGGCGACAGTTTTGTTATGGGCGGGGGATTATCTTTGGACAATAAAGTTCATCCCAATTCATGGCCCCAACAGTTGGGGAAAAAATTAGCAATTGACTCAATTAATAGAGGTGTTGGAGGAGGATCTAATAAACGTTCTATTAATAATTTATTAGAAGATATTGATATTATTAAAAAGGGCGATGTATTGGTTATTTTTTCTTGGACTTCCGCTCATAGGACTACTTTTTTTGAAGAAACTTTACATAATTGGCAAAATTATTTAGTAGGACATGAGCCTTTAAATCCTACTATATACAAAAAATATAAATTTTATTTTGAGTCGTTATATTCAGATACAGACGCGATACTAACATTATATAATCAACAAATATTTTTAAGTTCTTTTTTAGATTCAATTAAGGCTCCTCATTTTTTTATAAATTCATTCAATGATTTTAATCGCTATAGTAAAAATTATTTCGATTTTGTTGAATCTTACAAATTAAAATGGCCGCATATATTTAATAGTATTGACAAAACTAAGTATATGTTAGGATATGATGGTTCTATTCACGATTTAATTTGTAAGGGCTCAAACAAAATTTGTCCTGATGGTTTTCATCCTAGTGAAGAAGGGCATGATATATTAGCAGATATGATGGTAGAATATATTAATAAAAATAAATTGATATGATAAAACATTTAATAACAGGCGGATGCAGTTTTAGTATGGGTCATGACAAGCATGGCTGGCCTGCTAATTTAACTAAACATTTAATGGAAATAAATCCTAATTTAACTACAGAACACACTGGGTATCGTAGTCAAGGTCAGGAATTAATTCAAAAAAAAGTAACTTTAGCTACAATAGATGCATTAAATTTAGGCATAAAACCTGAAGAAATGCTGATTGTAGTTATGTGGAGTGGCACACATAGAAAAGCATGGTATATAGATAATAAAGATATTATAAAACAAATGGTCAACGGGTGGTCTAAATTTGTAGGCGGCATGACAGAGCAATTTTTAGATTTGAAAAATAGAGCCAAATTCACTGAATTTTTCCACACATTTAATGGCTCTAAATTTAATTACAATCCAAACGGTGGCTGGTATTTTACTGTAGACGGATCTGATTGTAAATTAAATTTTGTACGAGAATATTATTTGTTAGACCAACATCCTTCTCCTGGAATTGGTAAAATACATACCAGTATAGAAAACATTGTTGTATTACAAAATTTTTGTAAATTAAATAATATAAAAATGGTACAACAGTTTTATATGGATCGTCCATTGCGTGATATTAAGGACAATAAGGATCATCAAATTATCAATTATCTTTATAACCAATTAGATTTTAATAGTATTATAGACAATGGAATGTTTGAATATTTACATGGTTTTTTGTCAGTGAACAGAGAGAACGCCATATATGTTACACATAATCAAAGATTAGAGCTACAGAAAATATACGGGAATCAATCGTATTTTAGCGATGATGGGTTTCATCCCGGTGATTTGGGTAATGAATTATGGTGTAAAAATATATTATTTCCTTTTATTAATAATGGTAATTACATAATATGAAACAGAGATTTTTTGCATTTGGGTGCAGTTATACCGGATATTCTTACCCAACGTGGGCAGATTATATAGGTGTCAATTTTGAAAAATATTATAATTATGGGCAGGGAGGGGCATCTAATACATATATAATGAATAAATTTATCGAGGCTAATGAAAAACATAAGTTTAATTCTACGACCGATACAGTTATAGTTATGATTAGTGGGTTTGGAAGGTTTAGTTATATGACAGAGCAAGGTTGGATTACACATGGTGATTTGTATTCAAATGTAGCAGTTACTAAAAATCCAATTTTAACATTTTTTTTAAAAAATATGTGGAGTGATGAATGGGCAGTTTATCAGTCTTGGATAGCAACAAAAATAATGAAGAATTTCTTAGTGTCTAACAATATTAATCATAAATTTTTAATGGGAATAGACAATCATGGGTACCTAGGAAAGACGATAAATTTAAATGACTCAGCTAAAAAATTTACAAATGATATTTACGAAATACTTGATTACAAAAAATCTTTAGATGAATGGAAATTAGAATCATTAGAAAATCAAGATACCCCAACTTGGATAGAAGAAAATCGTAGAGATGGGCATCCTTCTTATATTGCCCATTATAAATACGCTAAGGAACATTTCCCAGAATATATTACAATCAAATCACAAGAAATTAAAGAATTTTGGGATGATAATTTTGATTATAGCAGTCAAAATAATCAAGGCAAAAAACATAATCATCTTTTTAGAGAAATACATGACTTAGCCTCTACCGAAAGAATGCCTTTTTAAATTTTTATGACAAATAATATTGAAAAACTTAGAGAAAACATCCCAATGAAAGTAATATTACCGATATTTTACGATTACATATTTCCTAATTATATATTACCTAATGCAATAACTACTGAGTTAGGAATAGTCAATTATTTGCACTCATTAAATTCTAATAAGGTTAGACCTCATAGTTTTTTTGACCAAAGTTTACACACGGGAACTGATAATGATAATTTAATTACATTTTTGTTTGGTAATTCATTGGGAAATTTTCCAAATTCAACTGGCGGGTCAGGTACGCATTTACGATCAGGAATGTATAATAATATCGTTGAATGTGTTGAAAATGCAGTTTGTATAGGAAAAAAATATTTTAACAAATATATATATCCTATTAGGATGTCGCCGCACATTGATGATTTTGCAGGATTTTCTAGTATTGGTAGTAAATTGAATGGTGAGTATTTTTGGAAGTATATATCAGCCGAAGTTCTAGAAGATGCTAGAAAAGAAAGAGCATTAATATTTTTAGATTATGCACAGGAAAATTTCATTGAAAGATCATCATACAAGAATCTTCATGCCGGCCTAGAAAAAAGTGGGATACCACCAAAACAAATAGTATTAGCCTTTAATAGTTTTAATGCTCAGGAGTTATATGAGTCATGGTTCACCCCAGAAGAAAGAAAATTGCAAGTTTTAAATTGGCCGTTTGTTTTAAATAATACCTCTTTCTTTTACAAACAAGCACCAAATGCTAGAGTAACTTTAGATTATTTCCTACAATCTGAACATTTAAAAAGAGAACATCATTCATTGTTAAAAATTCGACGACCAAGACCTTATAGACAGGCTTTATTATATCAAATGAATTACGATAATATATTAGAAAAAACAGATTGGTCATGGCTAGTAAAAAAATCATATGATGAAATAACAGTAAATGATATAAGAAATAAGTATAATTTATCTTTTAATAATGATACAGTCGAAAATTTATATAAAACTTTCCCTCATCCATTAAAAAATGAACCTAATGGAACCTTTGATACTATTAGTTCTTGGACAGATAATCAAATTGAATCTTATAAAAACGCATATTTCTATATATGTACAGAAACTTATACACATGGGTCATATAAATCATTGACTGAAAAAATATGTAAACCAATGATCAATTTTATGCCATTTGTATTCATGGCATTTCCCGGGGCATTGTCTTTATTAAGAAGTTTAGGTTTTCAAACTTTTTCTCCGTTTATTGATGAAAGTTATGACAATGAACCCGACGAATCAAAAAGATTTAATATGATATACAAAGAAATTTATAGGTTATCTCAACTGTCTATTGAAGAAATACATACTTGGTATTGGCAGATGAAGGACATATTAATTCATAACCATAACCGAGTATTGAATTTTTATAAAGATGATCAATATACTATTGATTTAGTTAGATATTTAGATCAGCGAATTAATAAAGGATTATAATATGGCATATAATAACGAAATTTTTGGGTATATGAATGAAAATGAGTTGCAAGTGCTAGAGCAATTTGCTTTCACTGTACCAAAAGACGGTAAAATAGTAGAAGTTGGTTCTTTGTTTGGTAGAAGTTCAGTATGTTTTGCATTATCTGCCCCTGAAGTAACTGTATACTGTATTGACACATTTACTGACAGCGATTGGATTTGTAATATTAATATTAATGATATTAATAACGTAAATAAATATCCAGTTTTTGGTCAGATATATAATACTAAAAAAGAATTTTTAAAAAATACTAAAAATATACCTAACATTGTTCAGATACAAGGTCATAGCCCTCATCAAATAATATATGAAGATGGAGAAATTGATATGTTTTTCTTGGATGCTGAACATCTAAACCCCAATGATTGGGATAATTTATGTTATTGGGTACCATTAGTCAAAAGTGGCGGCATAATATGTGGTCATGACTATAATCTCCAGTTTCCAAACGTAATACAAAATGTTCAGAGACTAGAGAAGATTCTTAACAAACAGGCTAAATTACACTTCAAAACCTCTATTTGGAGTTTTCAACTTGATTTTAAAGTAGAAAGAAATATGTTAGAAGCACTAAAAATATAGGATTAATTAATAATTATGAACTATAAAAATTACAATTGGAATCATTTTGATACGGACTACTTAAAAACATTCGGGGAACTAGTTCCAATTTATTCCCCTTCAGTATATAGGGAATATAGAGGTGAAATATTCACTACATACCATAGTGACGAACATCCTTTAACCCGTATTGTGCCTAAGGACCTAACGGTTCACTTTAGATTTTCAAAATCATATAAAGGTGTGTTACGAGGTCTTCATTATGATGACAAGACATATAAATTAGTACAAGCTTTAGTGGGTGATATATACTTAATAGTTTTAGATGTACGAGAAAGCTCATCTACATATGGTAAATGGGAATCATATATTCTTTCAGAAAAGACTAAAGATCAAGTCTTAGTTCCACCAGGTTTCGCTAACGGGCACTATGCATTGACAGATTGTATATTTCATTATTCTTTATTTTATTCAGGAGAATATGTAGATGAGAATAAACAAGGTGTAATTAAATGGAATGATGACAGGTTTAATATCGAGTGGCCATCATCAACCCCTATTTTACAAAAAAGAGATAGATAATATTTAAAGGTCCGTGAAGTGATTAAAAATTTAGAAAAATATATTAAGGTACGAGATGTAAATTTTACTTCAAATAAACTTATTGAATTTGAACAAAAGATAGTTGACCATTGGGAAAATGCCAAAATTAGAGGTCCAATACATTTATCAAATGGTAATGAAAGTGAACTTATTGAAATATTTAAATGTATTAAAACTTCAGATTGGGTATTCAGTACTTGGCGTTCACATTATCATGCATTGCTTAAGGGAATAGACCCTGATTTCATTGAGAATGAAATACTTGCTGGAAAGTCAATTACTATATGTAATGTAGATGAAAAATTTTATTCTTCGGCTATAGTAGGTGGAACATTGTCTATTGCGTTAGGTGTAGCACAGGCAATAAAAACTGATAACGGCACTGACAATGTTTGGTGTTTTGTTGGTGATATGAGCTTTGAAAGTGGCATATTTTATGAAGTACATAAATATGCTAGAAATTTTGAATTGCCATTATACTTTATTATAGAAGATAACGGATTATCCACATATACTCCTACTGAGTCAACTTGGAAATTTAAAAGAAATATTCCAAATGATGTGATTCATTATTCATACACATCTAAATTTCCGCATTATGGAACAGGAAAATGGATCGCATTTTAAAAATAATATATGATAAAAGATACGACTCCGAGGTCAAAACAGAGGTACTTCTTAACGGGGTCCATCCTGCTGTTACTTCTTATATAGAAAAACATTCAGGTACAGGTAGAAGCATACATTCAATATGTCAGGATATTGAACAATGTAACTCCGATCAGACTTGGAGTTCTTTTTTTAGACATTCAAACTTTTTAGGTTACTCTAATAGGTATTTTAATGAAAATACTATCATTAAGATTAACGAGATTATAGATGATGATGCAATATATTTGTTGCCTATTGAAGTAGGTGGTGTACTAGATGACTTTACTAAAAATATACATTTGACTGTTGACAATGTAACTTACGATTATACATTTATTGATACTCTTGATCCTAGAATAGTAAGGCATTTAATAACTGGAAAGGTAAAACTGCTTATTAATATCATACATGATCCGATGAATGATCCAATCGTTATTAATAAATTAGAAAATTATTTCAATAATCATGGAATAAATGGATCAAATATTATAATAATCGGTGGAAATGATTTCCAAGAATATTATAATTATTTTCCAAATAGTAAAATTAAATTAACATATGGTTATATTATGGTTCAACAAGCGGGAGACCGACTTGATAATTTTCCATATATAAGTTCTCTTGGTTACGAATCAGATGCAGTAAAAGAGAAAGATTTGAATGATAATATCATAAGACCTAAGAAATTTTTATGTTGGAACAGAACTATGCGAACACATAGATATTGGTTAGCATATTTAGCACTTAAATTTAATTTATTGAATAACAGTTACTTTAGTTTTTTAAATCCTGCAGGCGGAAACGCAAATGGATTGGCTACAAATTTGAACATATATTTAAATAATCATAATGAATCAATTGAATATGCTAACAAAATTTATCAAATGATACCATATGAATTAGACACCCATAATCTTACCGTAGACCAAAAAAGGGGTTTCCCGACAAATAATAATAAAAAAGAGTTATATGAAAATTCATATATTCATATAACATCGGAAACAGTGTTCACCGAAATGCCATTAAATGGTCCTTTTTTTTCAGAAAAATCATTTCATGCCATAGTTAATTTACAACCCTTTGTATATGTTGGTTGTACAGGAGCACTGAAACAGTTACAGGAATGGGGAATTAAAACATTTCATCCATACATTGATGAATCGTATGATGATGAAAAAAATCCTATTGTAAGATTTAAAATGATAGAAAACGAAATAAGAAAATTGAATGAAAAATCGATAGAAGAAATACACCAGTGGTATTATTCTATAAAAGATATATTATTACACAATCAAAAGCAAGTTAAAACATTTTCTACAATGTATCCATTTGAAAATGCATTAAATGACATAAAAAAATTCTATTCAACGTAACTAAGTAAATATATATATGGACCTAAAAAACAAAACAATATTGGTGACCGGGGCCAATGGATTAGTTGGATTACCAACAGTTGAAAAATGCGTACTAGAGGGCGCATTCAAAGTATATGCCGTTGACATTGTTATTGGAGATAGTTTAATAAATTTACAAAGAAAATACCCAAACACCATTGTTTTGCTACAAACAGATTTAACTTATCTACATCACTGTGAATCTATATTTGTAGAAAATAATATTAATATTGTACTGCATGTTGCAGGGGTAAAAGGTTCTCCGGCTCGTTCTAGTAAACAACCCTGCGATTATTTATTTCCAATGTTAATGTTTAATACAAATATTATTAAAGCAGCGTTTGATGCTAAAGTAGATTGGTTCGTGTATATTTCTAGCGTGGGTGTGTATCACCCAGCAGAAATAATGTATGAAGATGATGTGTGGAAGACTACACCAAGTCAGAATGATTGGTATCCTGGATGGACTAAAAGAATGGGTGAAGCTACGCTAGAGTCTTTAAAAGTCCAGTATGGTTGGGATAATTGGACCGTTATTAGACCTTCGAATATTTATGGGTTAAATGATAATTTTGCACAGGATGCTACTGTTATTAGTTCAAATATTTGGAAACTGTTTAATGTTAATAGTAACGATATAGTTTGTTGGGGTAATGGTTCCGCACGTAGAGATTTTGTTTTCGGTGATGATGTTGCACAGGCTATCATTGATGTAGTTAAAAAAGAAGTAAAAGATATTATAAATTTTGGGTGCGGAACCGCTGTTTCTATTAAAGAAACTATTGAAGCAATAATTGATTCATACGAAGAAATATCAGGACTAAGAAAGAACGTAGTATGGGATGAATCAAAAACCAATGGAGATCCAGTACGATGTCTAAATTCAGAAAGACAAACGAAATATAATATATTACCATCTACTTCATTGAGAGATGGAATAAAACAAACTATTTTATATTATAAATCCAAAGGAGGCAAATGATAGATATCAATTCTTATTTAAGTAGAGGTTATCATTTTGGAAATATAACTGATATATTTGACAATATAAATGAATTTAATATGATATGTGATCAAATTTGTGATATTTCTATTAATAATGAGACATATTGGAATTGTCAATTTGTTGTTGGTTCTGATTCAGAAGAATTTTCCCCTCATTTAATTCCTATAGGCTTAAAAGCTGATAGGCAGATTCGGGCGAACCAACAAAACTTGATTATTCTACAACGTTCTTATTCTATGAAAAAATCATATTTAGTAAATCATTTTTTTAATTATTTTGATAAATTTTCTATCCAATTTCTTAAAAAAATTTATAATAACGATGTTGGGGATGGGGGCAATAATTTCATTCAATGTTACATTAATGGGGATAAATTAAACCCCCACACTGATAATCATAATGAAGCTACTTGTGCATTGGTAATTTATTTATCCAATGATCATTATGATAATAACGGAGGGTTATTAAATTTAACCAATATTGGTGAGTCCTGTGTACCCTTAAGGGGGATGTACTCTTTGTTAGATTTGACAAAAAATAATCCTAGGCATGAAGTTACTGAGGTAACGGGGGATTTTAGAAGATTTTCTTATCTTCTTTTCGCAAGTAAAAAGTAGATAATACAAGATATTTTGCGTAAAAAATTATTTAAAAGAACTTTATGAATAAAAATAACAGAATTTTAGTTACAGGTGCTAGTGGATTTATTGGTTCACATATTTTACGGACACTGTATGAAAAGGGATATAGAAATTTGTGTTCAACAACATACAGTAGAACACTAAGAAAAGATTTCTATGGTTGGGAAACCATAGAAAACCATCATGGAGATTTGCGTACTGCTGAATTTTGTGAAAAGGTTTCACGAGATGTAGATATAGTTATACATTGTGCTGCAAATACATCAAATGCATTGGACACTAAATTCAATCCGTTATTACATGTAACCCCAAACATTGAAATGAATACTAATCTGATGGAGCAATCTTGGAAGAATAAAGTAAAGAAATTTATATTCATTTCTTCCAATACTGTATATCCTGATATGGGTACGGATTATTGTATAGAAGATATTCAAGTTCATGGAACACCGCTTATTCCAGTATATAAGGCTGTAGGAGGAATGAAACGTTATAGCGAAAATCTTTGTGACTTTTTTTCTAATCAAATTCATAATCCAATGCAATGTATAATAATTAGACCTAGTAATGCATTTGGCCCAAATGATAAATTTGATTATGAAAAATGTCACGTTACTCCTGCAAGTATTCGCAAAGTTGCAGACGGATTGAATCCAATTCCAGTTTGGGGCGACGGTACTGATGTTCGTGATTTGTTACATGTAGAAGATATGGCAGAAGGAATAATTTTTGTTACTGAAAATGTAGACACATACAATGTATTCAATGTATGTTATGGGTCAGGTTACACGGTGAATGAAGTATTGCAAATATTAAAAGAATTAGATAATAATGAAAATCCAATTGAATATGTAAATAATAAGGCATTTATGATTTCTGTTCGTTTATTATCTAGTGAGAAAATAAACAAGTTAGGATGGAAACCAAAATTCAATTTGCGTGAAGCACTAGAGAAAACTATTCGTTGGTATAAAGTTAATAAACATCTGTATAACCCTGAAAGCAGACCGTAATATTATGGAAATTAAATCTCCGATACAAACTAGAAAAGGAATAGCTTTTGCCGGGTGTTCCATGACATGGGGACAAGGCTTATATTATTATAGCAATCTCCCTACAGTAAAGTTACCAAACAATCACAATAGATATGACAAAGACTTAATAACTTATGCCCAATATAAATTTTTAGAGTCAGTGAGATTTCCTAGGATTGTGGCAAATTATTTTGATACATTTGAATTAGTTCGTATACCGAACGGCGGAGCAAATCATACTACCATGGACAATTGGAGTAATTTTAATGTTGACCCTATGCCATGGCATAATGTTTTTAATAATATGACTCCTGAATATAGTACATCTGAAATTTCAACATTTGTCTGTCAAGTTACACAATGGACTAGAAGTATGGTAACTATTGAATATGAGGGCAAGACATATGGTCCAACACAATATATGGATCTATTTGAAGAAAAAATATTTTTTAAATGGTTAGATAATAATAAATTATCTTTGGATCAATATATTGATAGAGTACGGTTAGAAGAAGTTTTAAAACTTAAATCATTTTTACAAGAAATAGAAAATAAAGGAATCAAAGTTGCAATACTTGTTTGGCCAGCTGATGTGGTTGATGATATAAAAGCTGACAGTTGGTTAAATGAAAGATTTATAGAATTGTCATATGAAAGAAAAATATATTCTAATATTCAGGAACTTATTCAAGAAAATCCTACTATGTCTATATGCAATGATTATGATTTTTTTATAACTCCGCCACAAGATCATCACCCCTCTTTAACCTGTCATCAAGTACTAGCAGATAGCATAATAAATTTTTTAGAAAAAAAAGAATATAATATATGAAAAAAGTGCTTATAACCGGCGGTGCCGGATATTTAGGGTCTACATTGACTGAATATCTTTTAGATAAAGGATATGAAGTTACGGTTTTGGACAACTTGTTGTACAAACAACTATCATTGTTACATGTCTTTAAAATAGACAAATTTAAATTTATTTTAGGTGATGTTAGAAATATTGAATTATTAATTGATTTAGTTAAAAAACATGATGTAATAATTCCGCTAGCTGCTATTGTGGGGATGCCGGCATGTAAAGCAAACCCCCAATTAACTATTGATGTTAACTACAAACATATAGAAACAATTATAAGCGTATTAACTGATGAACAACAATTAATATTACCAAATACAAATAGTCAGTATGGATCATCTGATTCTATTATTACAGAAGAAAGTCCGTTTAAGCCTTTATCATTATATGCCGAAACAAAATGCGATGCTGAGAATACAGTTTTGAAAAACGGTAACGGGGTAGTATTACGATTGGCAACAGTGTTTGGTGTTAGTCCTAGGATGAGGCAAGATTTATTGGTCAATGATTTCGTATACAAAAGTATGGTCGATGGGTACTTAGTTTTGTTTGAGGCTCATTTTAAACGAAATTATATTCATATACAAGATATTGCACAGACATTTGAATTCATTATAAATAACTACGATATGTGTAGGGGCCAAGCATTCAATGTAGGACTATCAACTGCTAATTTAAGTAAACTTGAATTAGCTCAAAAAATCAAAGAATATGTACCTAATTTAGTAATTAAACAGGACGAGTTCAAAGAAGATTTTGACAAGCGAAACTACATTGTTTCAAATGAAAAAATAGAAAAATTAGGATGGAAACCGTTGTATAATTTGGATTATGGAATTAAACAATTATTGGAAGCCTACCCCTTAATAATTACTCAAAATAACAGGAATTTTACAAATTTATGAAAACTAGAAGATATTTACAAACCTTATCGGAATTAATAGACCGTCTGAGCATTGTTCAATTGAAAGAGGTGTTTATACCAGAACACAAAGCTGAATATAGTCAAGAAATTGACGATATCGTGCATGACATTCAACTTATAATTGATGAAAATAAAGCAGTATTGGATGCTGATACTATTCGTGCTATAGTGGTTGTTTCACAAATTAATCTTCATATTTGGCATAATGAATCTAATTATCGTCGAGGAATAAAAGACGGTAATAATTTAGAATTAACCCATGGGTTAAATGGAATTCGTAATACAGCTAAAAATAAGATTCAAGAAATCATTGGTGGTAGAAAAGATTATAAAGTTGATTGTTTAGCTGCCGAATGGAAAGATTGGGAAATTAGTTGGGCAAAGAAAGATTCTGATAAAAATGATTAAACATTTAATCACCGGTGGATGTAGCTTTAGTCACAGTGTACGAAATACTATTGATACTTGGCCTGGTTATATAACCAAATATTTAAAAAATAAAAATCCTGAATTAACTTATAAGCATACCGGGTACCCTAGTCAAGGGCAAGAACTGATTCAAAAGAAAGTTATGTTAGAAATAATAGAATCATTTGAACGGGGTATAAAACCTGAGGACATCCAAGTTATTGTAATGTGGAGTGGAACAAATCGAAAGGCTTGGTGGATCGATAATAAAAATATTGTCAATGACATTGTTAAACTCATGCCTAATTTAATCAATGGCCGAGCTAGTGAATTTTTATCTCTCAAGGATAATATTACCGAAACGGCATATTTTAAAATAGCCAATGGAACACAATTTCAATATAGTTCATCCGGTGGGTGGTATTTTACAGTTGATGGTAGCGAATGTGGTGTAGAATTTATTAAACAATATTATATGTTTGATAATACTCCTATTGGAATTGGCAAGACAACTATTAGTTTAGAAAATATTATAATGCTTCAAAATTTTTGTAAATTAAATAATATAAAACTTATACAACAATTTTATATGGACACCGTTTTAGAGGATATCGAACAATATAAAGATCACCTTAATATTAATTACTTATATAAACAGTTAGATTTTAATACTGTAATTAAAAATGGTATGTTTAATTATTTACAAACATTGTTGCCAATGGTTGATGATAGAATTAAATTTAATAATAACAAACTAGGATACTTTATGGCCGATAGACTGCATCCAGGGATGTTAGGAGTAGAAGCATGGTGTAATAATATTCTACTACCGTTTTTAGAAACCGAATAAAAACAACTTACCGAAAGAAATTAATGAAAACAAGATCCCACAATGTGGTTAAAGGAATAATATTTGCAGGATGTTCATTTACATGGGGGCAAGGATTATATTATTATAGTAATTTGCCTACATTGAAAGAACCGGCACCTTTTCTTTATGATGGTGATCTTGTTGAACAATCACATATTAAATTTATGGAATCTGTAAGATTTCCTAGGTTAGTAGCAAATCATTTTAAAACTTTTGAAATGGTTCATCCTGTCAACGGAGGGTCACATCAAGTAGCAATAAGTTGGTGGGAAAAGTCTTTTGCAAGAAAAAAAGAAGCATCTTTTTACTATCGTACCTCTAAAATATATTATAGTGACATTTCTTGTTTAGTATTTCAATGCACACAGTGGCATAGAAATGTATTTGACTTTGAATATCAAGGAGAAAAATTTAATATCCCCTGCTATAAAGTTTACGAGAAACAGTATACTGAAATTTTTTCAAAATGGTTAGTGGAACAAAATCTATCTTTAACTGAATGGGAGAAATTTCAGATGAAAAATAATGTTGATATGATAAAGCCATTCCTACAAGAATTAGAACGGCACAGGATAAAAACTGTAGTATTAACTTGGCCAGACGAAAATGTAGAATATATTAAAAATGATGCTTGGTTATATGAAAGATTTATGAGAATTAATTATAAAGATAAAACATATGACAGTATGTGTCAATTGATGTGTGATGAGGGCAATAAAGAATTGGTAATATTTACTGATAATGAAAATTTTGAAGTGACCCCACAAGATCATCACCCTTCATTGAAATGCCATCAAGTAATGGCTGAAAATATAATTAAACATTTAGAGAATATAATATGAATACTTCCACTTATAAAGATGCATTGACTGAAGCCATGACATTCTTAGGGGAACAAGATAATACTATTTTTGTAGGTCAACAAATTATCTATGCGGGTAATCCCATGAGTACTACATTATGTAATGTTTCAAAAGATAAAATGATTGAACTTCCTGTTATGGAAGAAACTCAAATGGGGATAAGTTTGGGAATGGCCATGACAGATAAAACAGTAATTACATTCTATCCTAGGTGGGATTTTATTATTTCTGCTACCAATCAATTAGTCAATCATGTTGACAAGTACAATTTGATGACCGGCAAAAAAGCAAATATATTAATCAGATTGGGTAAAGGATCGGATAATCCATTAGATCCCGGACACCAACATAAAGGTAACTATTTGTACCAATTTCAACTATTATGTCCTAATATTATTTTCCATGATTTAAAAGATTCTGACACAATTGTAAATACATATAAAGAATCTTATTTCAGCGGTGGTATACATGTATTAGTAGAATACCCAGAATTGTATTTTAAATAAAGGTGTTAAATGAAAATAATAGAATCTATTAGATATTTTTTTCTAGAAAGATTATTTGGTAAAATTACAAGAGAATATAGATACCGTAAGAGAATCAAAGAACTCCGTAAACGGGATCCTTTTATTTACAAATGAACTACATTGGCATAAGTGCAGGATTCCACGACGCTGCAATAAGTGTAGTAGACAATACAGGCGACATACTATTTGCTGGGCATAGTGAACGATATAGCAAGAAAAAACACGATAAAAACCTATGCGAAGAGTTATTAACTGACGCATTAAGTTACTGTAATTCAGAATCATTAGAGTATCACTACTACGAAAGACCATGGTTGAAAGCACTTAGACAGGTGCGTAGTGGTGAGGGTTTCGTTTGGCCATCTTGGAAAAATTTGTTAGGTAAAAGTTATCAACAGATGGGTGAACCAAAAATCTATACTCATGGACATCATTTATGTCACGCAGCAGCAGGGTTTCAAACCAGTCCCTACAGTGACGCTACTGTTGTAGTAATTGATGCTATAGGTGAGTTTGATACTATGACAATTTGGGATGCTAGGTACGATCTTATCACAGGCAAGGCTAACTATGAGAAATTATGGAGTATGCAATATCCAAACAGTGTTGGCTTATTTTACTCAGCAATGACTGAACGGGTTGGGCTGCGCCCACTAGATGAAGAATATATTCTTATGGGCATGGCTGCATATGGACATCCTCGCCATTCTGATGAGATCATGAACGAATTTTTAGATGACGATGACCTATTGGCCTTTAAACAGAACCTACATGTTGGGGTAAGTAAAGAATTTTTGAAAGATGCTAAAGATACAGACATTGCTAGCAGCAGTCAACAGATAGCAGAATATATGATTGCTTTAATTGTTAGCAAGGCTAAACGTCTAGGTAGAAGTAGAAATCTAGTCTACGGCGGTGGTGTGGCATTAAATTGTTTAGCAAACAGATTATTAGGAAATATATATGAAAATATTTGGATTATGCCGAACCCTGGTGATGCAGGTAATAGCCTTGGTGCAGCATGTCTTGGTTATGGTACTAAACTTAATTGGAGTAATGCTTTTCTTGGGCATGATATTACTGGGGATTATCCTGTTAATAAGTTACTTGATGTTTTACTTACTGATCGGATGGTTGGTGTTGCGTCCGGGCGTGCCGAATTCGGACCGCGGGCATTAGGTAATCGTAGTTTGTTGGCAGACCCTCGCGGAGATGACATCAAAGACAGAGTAAACGAAATCAAACGTAGACAAAAGTTTAGACCATTCGCCCCTATTATTCTTGAAGAATATGTGCATGATTATTTTGATATGCCAAAGTCTTGGAAGAATAGTAGATACATGCAAGTGATTGCTAACTGTAAATATCCTGATCGGTTTCCTGCTATTACTCATGCCGACAATACTAGCAGAGTACAAACAGTACCAAAAGATGGCTCGGGTATTAGAGAGTTGTTAGAAAAATGGTATGTAATAACTGAATGCCCTATGTTGTTGAACACAAGTCTAAACATTCGCGGCGAGCCAATGGTCAATGACCGAGATGATGCTGATAGGTTTGAAAAACTATATGGAGTCAAGGTTTTGTCATAAGTAATTAAATGCTAAGAGATGTATTTTATTACGGTAAAAAACCTAACGTTCACCCAAAAGAAAAATTCGCATCTTCTATAGAAGATGCTAGAAGCCAATGCACAACTGAACATTTTTGGATAATCAACGAATATTGTGATTATCGTGGATTTGATTGGGACTTTGATTTTGAGTTTCTACCTGACGAAGATGTGTGGGCAGAAGAACATAACAATGTATGGCCTAGTCAACACCAAAATGATAGTGGCACTTGGTTATGTCCAAAAAAACACAGCGATATAATTATCTATCGTGCTGATGTTGAACCGATCAAGCGTAAAAATATAAAGAATAGTAACTGGGTGTTACTAGATTTGATTGATGAAACTAAATTTGATTTTAGTTGGCATCCAAACCCAACTGACCCTCCCTATATCTATACCTGGGGATGTAAATTTTTCCCGGTAGAATTGCAAGCCTGCTTAAAATATCATGTTTCGGGTGCAACAACCGTGAAGTACATGGATAGTATTGTAGAGTTGTTGCCACATACAGATCGATGGGTTGAAGTACAGAATATTGACAAATCATTATTTGATATGTCATGGAGACCTAGTCCATTGGATCCCCCTATGAATTATGTTTGGGGTAACAAACACATTGATGGCAAATTGAAATCTACACTAGAGTATCATATGCTCGGTTCGACTGATACAAAGTATATGTCTTATCCTTTGCCAGTATTACCTGAGTGGGATAGATGGAAAGAATTTCAATTAATAGATAAATCTAAATTTGATATGACATGGCGCCCCGATCCAAGAGAACCTGCATACATTTATGTGTGGGGTAACAAGTATGATCCAGCAGAAGTTAAACCAACACTTGAATATCATGTTCTCGGAGCAACTGAATACAAATACATGGATATAGTTGATTTAGAGCCAGAATGGGATAGATGGAAAGAATATATTTCGGTAAATAAAAGTAAGTTTGATTTTAGTTGGAGACCTGATCCTAATCTACATGAGCCGCCCTACATCTATGTGTGGGGGAACAAGTATGATCCAGCAGAAGTTAAACCAACACTTGAATATCATGTTCCAGGCGCAACTGAATACAAATACATGGATATAGTTGATTTAAAGCCAGAATGGGATAGATGGAAAGAAATACAACCAGTGGACCATTCTAAATTTGATTTTAGTTGGAGACCTGATCCTAACTTACACGAACCATCTTATATCTATGTGTGGGGCAATAAACATATATCAGCAGAACTTAAATCTACAATAGAATACCATGTGCCGGGTGCAACTGAATATAAGTATATGAGTGAGTTAGTAGAAGTGTTGCCCGAATTCAATCGGTGGAAAGAAATACAATCTATTGATAGAAACAAGTTTGATTTAACATGGAGGCCAGATCCAAGAGAACCAGCATACATTTATGTATGGGGAAATAAACATATACCGGGTGAACTGAAATCAACAATAGAATACCGGTGTGAAAGTGCCACCGAATACAAATATATGGATGAACTTGTTGAAGTATTACCCGAACAAGAACATTGGAAAGTTACACAAGAAGTAAAAAACTTTGACTTTACCTGGAGACCTGATCCACGTGAACCTGCATACATTTATACATGGGGTAATAAACATATTGCAGCAGAACTTAAACCTACTGTAGAGTATTATTGCCACGGTGCTACAGAACGCAAGTATATGGGTGATGTTGATGTGTTACCTGAGATGGATCGTTGGAATATTGTACAAGAAATTTCTAATAACTTTGATTTGACATGGAGACCCGATCCAAGAGAACCTGCATACATCTATACATGGGGAAACAAATATATAAATGCAGAAATAAAAGCCACATTAGAATATTATTGCGAAGGTGCGACCGAACGCAAGTATATGGGCGAAGTTGATGTATTGTCTGAGTTTGACAAGTGGAAAGAAATACAGCCAATAGATAAAACTAAGTTTGATATGTCGTGGAGACCAGATCCAAGAGAACCTGCATATATTTATGTGTGGGGTAATAAACACGTTGAAGCTGAATTAAAGTCAACTATTGAATATCATTGTCCTGATGCAACCGAACGCAAATACATGGGTGATGTTGAAGTATTACCTGAATTAGATAAATGGAACATTGTACAACAAGTAGAAAACTTTGACTTTACTTGGAGACCTGATCCACGTGAACCTGCATATATCTACACATGGGGTAACAAGCATGTTAGTGCTGAATTGAAACCGACACTTGAATATTATTGTCCTAATGCATCTGAACGCAAATACATGGGTGATGTTGAAGTGTTACCGGAGTTTGACAAATGGAAAGAAATACAGCCAATAGATAAAACTAAGTTTGATATGTCGTGGAGACCAGATCCAAGAGAACCTGCATATATCTACACATGGGGTAACAAGCATGTTAGTGCTGAGTTTAAGCCAACTATTGAATATCATTGTCCTGATGCAACCGAACGCAAATACATGGGTGATGTTGAAGTGTTACCGGAGTTTGACAAATGGAATATTGTACAACAAGTAGAAAACTTTGACTTTACATGGAGACCAGATCCAAGAGAACCTGCATATATTTATGTATGGGGTAACAAATGGATACAAGGAGATTTAAAATCTACACTTGAGTATCACTGTGATGGGGCAACTGAATTCAAGTATATGAAAGAATTATTAGATGTTGCACCAATACACGATCAGTGGAACGTTATACAAAAAGTAGAAAACTTTGATTTCAGTTGGAGACCAGATCCAAGAGAACCTGCATATATTTATGTATGGGGTAATAAACATATACCGGGTGAATTAAAACCCACACTTGAATTTCATTGTGAAGGTGCTACCGAACGTAAATTCATGGGTGCTGCTGAAGTAGCACCTGAGTGGGATAGATATAATATATTAATACCAATTGATAAAACTAGTTTTGACTTTACATGGCGACCTGACCCAAGAGAACCTGAATTTATATATGTATGGGGCAATCAATCTAATAGTGCTGAAAAAGAACCTACCATTGAATATCATTATCCAAGCGCTACTGAACGCAAATATATGAATGATAAAGTAGCTAAGACATTGCCTGTGGTTGAAAACTGGAAGATATTAATTCCAGTAGAAAACTTTGACTTTAGTTGGAGACCTGATCCTAATAGTCCTCCCTATATTTATGTATTTGGTAATCAATGGCATGATTCTATGACAGAACCTACATTAGAATATCATGTAGAAGGTGCCACCGAGAAGAAATATGTTACAAAGATTGTTCCTACTGTAACAAAGACACAGGAGTATTGGAAAACTCTTATTCCAGTTGAATCATTTGATTATAGTTGGCGACCCAACCCGCATTCAGCACCCTACATTTATGTATTCGGTAATCAATGGCATGATAGCATAACTGAACCCACAGTGGAATATTATTGTTCGGACGCAACAGATAAGAAATACATTACTAATGTGTTTGCTGTAGTAAAATCAACAGCAACAGACAACCACTGGAAACGATTAATATCAATTGAATCATTTGATTACAGTTGGAGACCTGATCCTAATAGTCCACCTTACATATATGTGTTTGGCAATAAATGGAATGATGGTGCTACTGAACCATCAATTGAATACCATGTTGATGGTGCAACAGAGTACAAGTATATAGCAGACCCTGTTGCTACTCCTAAAGCAGAAATACAATATTGGTCTATTAATAATAATGATGATTTAGAAACTTTTGATTTTACGTGGAGACCAAATCCACATAGTCCTCCACAAATATATCAATGGCAAGACAATGGTCCAAGATATACTGTGCCAGGTGCAACTGAGGTTGTATTAATGGAGCATAACGGCAAGACAAAAAAAGCAATAGTCAATCGTTACAAGATTAAAACAACACTGGAGGATTTGATTAACGAACATCCTGAAGAAGTATTTTGGGCTATCAACCCAAATCTGAATTATGATAGGTTTGATTTTAGTTGGAGACCTAATGAAGAAAACTTTAGGCATATTAATGTATTTGGTAATGAAAATAGTAAAGACACGCAAACCTATTATATTAATGGTCCAATGTATATGCTAGGTAATAAAGAATATAATTATATTGAAAACGAATTTTTACAAATTGATAGCAATCTAAATATGTTTTTTATTGATAAGAGTAATGAAGAAAGTACAACTCGTTTCAACAAATTAAAATTGCGTTACCCCCAATTACAAAAAACACGATATTTAATCAGTTGGATTGATACAATCAATCGTTGTATCAATAAATCAGAAACAGATTTGTTTTGGGTATTAGACAGTGAATTGGATTATACTGATTTTGAATTTGATTTCTATCCAAGTCCATGGCAGATGAAAATGGTTCATGTGTTTGGAACTCAGTGGAGTCACTGGGGAACAACCTATATGATTAATAAAGAAACTTTCCCAAAAGATACTAAGTACATTAAAATTATTGAACATCTACCTAATTTAAATTTTGTTAAAAATAGAAAAGCAAAGGCAATTAATACTCTATACGACATTGTTTATATTGATCACGGTAACAAGGATTTATCGGAAGTTAAAAACAATCTGATTGTTAAATATGAAAAGGGATATTTGACTACATTTAATAACTTATTAAATAAACTACCTGTCAAAAAAGATCATTACGTTTGGGTAGTTAGTACTATTTGTGATTACACAGATTTTGATTTTACTTATATTGCTGATCCATTTGCTAAAGACCAATTACATGTATTTCCAAGTGATAAGCAAAAATTTGGAGATACGTTTTTAATTAACGTTAACAGATTGCGTGAATTAATTTCTCATATGAAAACTTTGGAAGATTATAATAAAATTAATTATAATCAGACTCAGCGAGTAAAACGATTGCCTGCTCCAATTATTATTACTGAAGAAGACTCACATGTATTTAATATTAATACAGAATTTAATTTCCCGTATGCTGTGTTTACTACCGGTGATAATAAAGATATTAATGTAATAGATAATGAACCAATGAATTTATGGAGTTATGAGAATAAAAATATTATAGTTACCAGTGAAGGTGGTACAAGAATAATTGTTCCATCAGAAGCAAAAAATTATGTGCAAAAAGAATTATATGATTACCCATATATTATATCTACAGATAAATTAGCAAAATCTAATCCAATGGACATTATTTTTTTTAGTAACGGGGAACCCTGCGCTGAGATTAATTATGAACATTTACTTAAATTAACTAAAAATTTACCTAACAAAATAATAAGAATAGACGGTATTAGTGGTCGTATAAAAAGCCAACGTACAGCCGCTAATAGTAGTACCACACCTTGGTATTTTTTAGTTAATGCTAAATTGAAAATTGATTCAACTTTTGATTTTGGTTGGCAACCAGATAGATTGCAAATTCCTAAACACTATATCTTCCATGCCGTAAATCCTGTAAATGGATTAAGATATGGTCATCAGGCTATTGTTGCTAATAATAAGAAATTAACAATATATACAAAAGGTACTCATTTAGATTTTACTATGGAAAGCCCTCATCAGGTAGTACCTATTTTATCAGGTACGGCTAATTATAATTGTGATGCATGGACAACTTGGAGAACTGCTTTTAGAGAATGCATTAAACTTAGATATGATAATACTGAAGAAAACAAAAATAGATTAAAAATATGGTTAACTACTGCTAAAGGTGAGTTTGCAGATTATAGCATTAAGGGTGCCAATAATGCTATAGAGTATTTTGATAGCGTTGACGGGGAATATTCCAAGCTCAAGTTGAGTTACGAATGGGATTGGTTAAGGGAAAAGTTCCAAAAATTTGACTAAATATACAGAAGGTGATATACTGTAGTTATCGTAACACAACGGAGTTCAATATGAAACAAATTCTTGGTTTGGTCGTAGC
>Ga0114968_10000438_pt1 | contig 31033 bp, 28 predicted proteins | sample M_130807_EF_Meta_FD_87020 | JGI IMG/M metagenome (GOLD analysis project Ga0114968, IMG submission 87020) | Freshwater microbial communities from Lake Montjoie, Canada to study carbon cycling - M_130807_EF_MetaG | ecosystem: Environmental > Aquatic > Freshwater > Lake | place: Lake Montjoie... | reverse complement strand
CACTGCGGTGCACCTTCAGAACCCGGCACATGCTCAAAATCCGGAACTCCTGGCGATGCTCTTTGATAAACGCGTACTTCACTCGGACACTTTGGCAAAGTACGCGGCGGCCTTTTTTAGGATATCGCGCTCTTCGGTCGTTCGTCTGAGCTCTGCTTTGAGTTTGGTCATCTCAGCTTGCAAAGCTTTGACATCTTCTATTGGTTTCTCATCTGAACCTTTGAGTTTTCGGGTCCAGGTATACAGCAGACCCACAGGAACGCCTAAACGACTAGCAACATCTGTGGCTGAATGACCTTTTTCAAGAATTTGTTTTACTGCCTCTAATTCGAACTCAGTTGTGTATTTGGTTCGATTCATAACTACTCCCTCGATTCATTGTTGACAATATTAACTGTCTACCGAATCGGGGGAATGCCAATATGTTGATTTTATTTGGTAAAATTAAGACTATACTACTACCTTGCTAATTAAGCTTACTATAAATCTAAAATCATGGCCACTATTCATTTACAAAATAACCAAGCTAATTCTGAATCTGAATTAACTCTTGGTGAAGTAATCCATTTTATTTTCAAAGCCAAATGGTTTGCACTGATCGGAATCTTTTTTGGAACGGTAGCAGCATTCTGTTACCTAGCTATAACCCCAAGTGTTTATGAGAGTAAGGTAACTCTTCAGATTCAGCCGACAGTTTATCCTTTTGGACCTAGCCAACTCCTTATCTCTTCCGAAGAAATTATTGAACGTTTTAAATTCTCAAAAACCGCTCAAGAAATTTCACTTTTAATGAATTTAACTTCTAATGACGAGACTTATAAAATTACCATTGAATCACTTAAATCAGCAACAATAAGCAAAGCCGGCACATTCTTAACGCTAAGCATTAAAGCGGGATCGCCAACTAGCGCAGAAGAACTAGCGCATAAGATTGCGAATGCATCTAGCGTCTATATTACCAAAATAAATGCACCCAGAATTATTTATTTAGAAAGACTTTTTAATTCAAATCAGAAATTAATTGCTACTGGAAATTCTAAGATTGATATTACGGCCCTACAATCCACCAATCTAGCTATTGAATCATTTTTATCATCGCCTGAAGTCTTTATACCTTATATTGTTGATGGCCCGCTTTTTAACTCCAGGAAAATTTCTCCAAATACTAATTCTATCTTCCTTTTAGGGGCTCTATTAGGCCTAGGATTGTGGTTGCTATTTTTTTATTTTAAAGAGAATTTTTCCAAAAAGTAAAGGTGTCACTGCAAGTTTTTTCTATGAAAACGTTAGTCTCAATTATTAATACATTGCAATATTTGGTAAGTTTTTGCCATTTCGTTTTGCAAAATGGTAGTTCTGGCACTAATTATTCTTTTAATCAGGAATCGGTATCTACCACCTACCCGACTTCAAGATATCCATTATGTCTTGCCATACTTGGTAGCGCCTAAGCAGTTTTAGTTTCATACTGATCCACAATTGCTAACCCGTGAACACCTTTAAAGATCCGATTTTGAAAGCTTGTCGTATAACGCATATACTTATATCGAAATCCATTACGTCATTGACTTGGATGGCCCGGATACCGGCAATAATTGTCTTAGAGCGTTCGCCATCCTTAGCCCAAAGTAAAGGATAACGATTTCACTCTTCAATCTTTTTTTGCATACCTGAATAATTAAGTAAAGAGGCTTGTTGGCGATAGGGTTTAGTTCTTTATAAGAAAATGCTAGCGGCGAATGTCACCTCAAAAAAACTAAGCAAATCACGCAATCGATGTGCTAGATTCGCTCTAAATAGGTAAGGTCAACAATGTCGGGATGCGGCTCATACCCATTGACCAATTCACTCAAAATTGACTTGATCTTACCGACATTTCCCTCCTTGCAATAGTCAAATAAGAGTGCCAACTTTGGTTCTAACTCAGACCAAGGTAAAAAATTCTCAATAGCCCTCAGGATTTTGGGGTGCTCAGTAACCATAGGATTTGCTCCAATGAGAAGCTCTTCATATAGCTTTTCTCCAGGCCTTAAGCCAGAAACCTGAATTTCTATATCACCACTAGGATTTACATTATCTCTAAGAGATTTTCCTGACAATAAAATCATTCTTTTTGCTAAGTCAATTATCCTAACTGAATCACCCATCTCTAGTAAAAATACTTCTCCACCTGTGCCCATGATACTTGCCTGAATTACCAATCTTGCGGCTTCTGGAATAGACATGAAGTAACGTGTAACCTCTGGGTGGGTAATGGTTATTGGCCCTCCAATAGCTATTTGCCGTGCAAATAGCGGTACAACAGAACCTGAAGATCCAAGCACATTACCAAATCTCACCATTGAGAGCATAGAGCGCTGCTGATATTTTGACTTATCTGCAAGCGCCTGCAAAAGCATTTCTGCTAAACGCTTACTTGCCCCCATAATATTAGTAGGCCTCACAGCTTTATCGGTACTGACCAAAATAAAACGGGATACTCCGGATTCGATTGCCAAAGATGCGCAAATTAACGCTCCTTGAACATTGTTTAAAATTGCCTCGGCAGGGTTGCTTTCGACAAGTGTAACATGTTTATATGCAGCCGCATGAAATATCACATCTGGTTTCCATGAGGAAATTAACTCTTTCATTCTCCATTCATTTGAGACTGATGCAATAGCAGGAATAATATTCATCGATAAGTTCTGGGCTATAGAAGCCTCCTGCAGCTCTTCATAAATCTTATAAAGAGCATGTTCACTATTTTCAATGAGCAAAAGTGTCTTCGGCTCATGATCAAGAATTTGTCTGCAAATTTCTGACCCTATTGAACCACCAGCCCCAGTCACCAAGATCACATTATTGTGAATACTCGATCTTATTGATACGTCATTAACTGTTACCTGACTTCTTGCCAAGAGATCGTCAATGTTAAAATCTATAAATACGCTATTAGGGACAAATTTGTACTGCCCATCATAGCCACTGTGATCAATAAATCTAATATATGGATACGATCTTAGAAGCAATAAAACTTCATCGCGTCTTTCTTTTGAAATCTTACCACTCATTAAGTGAAGCTCTTGAATGCGTTCTTTTTCCAATACTTTCTCAAGACTGGTACCTGAAAATACTGGGATCCCATTAATAGTATTGCCAGCTAAAACATTATCCTCATCGATAAATCCAATAATTAATTTACCAGGCGACTTTAGTAACTGCACCATAAGCTCTCGGGCTTGCGGTGTTATACCAACAATCAGCACTTTTTGAACTAGGCCTTCATGATTAGGCTCAATTGTATCGTTTAAGACATATCGAATAATGGCTCTATTTAAGCCAATCCCAAATATAAAAAATATTGGCTGCAAGATTCCTATAGATCGAGGTACACCGTTGAAACCATAAATCGTAAATAAGCTGAACATGGCAATACAAAAAATTGCCAATGCCCTACCCATTGCTAATAAAGCAGGCCACCCAGTAAAACGAAAGATGGCGCGATAAAGCCCATAATGAATAAAAATTGGAAGAGAAAAGGTAGCAGCAATTGCAAACACCTTCAACTGGGCCCCAGAAAAATCTAACCAGTCGTCTAAACGCAATGCAAATGCAATCCAGGTGCTAATCAAACAAACCAATAAATCGGCTATTAATACTAAAAGCCGCTTTATTGGCCTTGAAAAATGCAACACTAAATATCTAGTCTTAGCTAACATATCTATCTTTTCCGTCCAAAACAGGTTTAATGGGATACACCCACCTGTCCTATTGCATAATAAATTGTCAGTAGAGTAATTTTTAAATCTAGCCTCCAGCCAATGTTGTCAAGATAATAAACATCCAACATAACCTTCTCTTCAATACCAACATCATCTCTACCGTTAATCTGCGCCCACCCAGTTAAACCTGGTGTTAATTTTTCAACCCCATATTTAGTACGTAATTTCACCAAATCATGCTGATTAAATAGTGCTGGCCTAGGTCCGACTAAACTCATGTCCCCAATCAAGATGGACCATAATTGCGGAATTTCATCTAAGGAACTTTTCCTCAAAAAAGAGCCGAGAGGAGTCAAATGGGTGCTTGCATTCACGAGCAGATGTGTTGCCACCTTAGGTGTGCCGAGCTTCATGCTGCGAAATTTTGGCATATTAAAAATGAGATTATTTTTTCCGACCCTTGCTGACCAATACAAAATTGGCCCGCGCGAAGTAAGCTTAATTGCACAAGCTATAAGCAGGGCAGGGATGAAACTTAGAAGCAATAATATTACCGATATGAGAATGTCGGTCAATCTTTTCATTTAAATAGATTGTAACGAAAGATACAATAAATAGCGCTGATTCCATCCTTCCAGCCGATTTTCTTGCCATCCTGATAGGTCCTACCTTTATAGGATATTCCTACCTCAAAGATGCGACATTGAGTTTTTGCTATTTTAGCGGTAATTTCTGGCTCAAATCCAAATCTATTTTCACAGATTATTATCTTTTTAATAACCGATGATCGAAAAGCTTTATAACAAGTTTCCATGTCAGTTAGGTTAAGATTAGATAATGCATTCGATAAAAAGGTTAAAAATTGATTGCCTAAATAGTGCCAAAAAAATAAAACTCTGCGTTTGTGTGTTGTGATAAATCTAGTGCCGTAAACAACATCAGCATCGCCATCAATTATTGGCTCAATAAGAATCGAGTAATCTCTTGGGCTATATTCTAGATCGGCGTCTTGAATAATGGTAATTTCCCCATTAATGTACTGTAATGCAGATCTTATAGCAGCACCTTTTCCGAGGTTTTTTTTATGAATTATCAACTTCTGTATCAGAGATGTATTTTCCAGTAGGCTCAACAATAATTCTCCAGACCCATCAGTAGATGCATCATCAACGACAATAATTTGCTTTTGTATGGCGGGAGTAGACTCTTGTATTAGCTCTAAAATTCTTTTGAGAGTATTGATTTCGTTATAACAAGGGATGATTATAGTTACAAGCATTTAATCCTCATAAATTGAATCTTTAAAAGAATGGCAAGCAAACCAAATCCAATAGCAAATAAAGCAATAGGTAAAAAGGGGAACCCTATTGATATAAGACTGATGTTCTCATAGATGTTGGATATACTATTCAAGCAGTAATATTTACTTGTAAATTCAAAAGTTTTATATGGACCCTTGATGGAGCAGCCTGAATACATAGTTATAAGAAAATAAATAGAAACAATCTGGAAAAAAAATAAATAACTTATTCCAATTATCACGATTTTCATACCACCGATAAAATCAAGTAAATATTTCCAGCCAATCCCAGTTACAGAAATGGCCCAAGGAAGCAATATATTCATGTACCACCCGGGTGTTGTAGCTCTTCCATACAGGGCTATTGCATTTAACATATGAATGCATAAGGCTAAATAAAATAATAAAAATACCCAAAAATAAAAATATTGATAACTGAATAAATTCCTTGAGAATAGAGCTTGCCTTGCGGCGAAGAAAAATATTATTGCATTAATTATTAATAAAGGCATAAGTAATAAGTAAGGCATGCGCACAAGCGACTGAGAGCCGGCCCAAACATATGACACAAGAGGAACGGCCAACCCTCTTAAAATTTCATACAAATTCGCATTGTTAAGGAAATTCTCAATAAATCCACCTTTTCTATCAAGGCCAATCAACTCATCCGATCCAGTTAGAGATCCATAATTGAGATAATTTCTCAAGTACCACCAACCTGCAATGCAGAACAAAAATATTCCCGCAATAAATACATTTAGAATTTTTTGTTTATAGTTTCTGATATTAAGATCATTTAAAAAATAAAAAATTAAAACTGCAAAGGAAATTGGAAGAAATAAGGCCTTGGTCATCAATCCTAAACCTAAAATAATTCCAAGAATAGCCGATATCATTGATGAATTAAGATTACTCTCAGTTTTTTGAAGAAAATATGCTGTTGAACAAGTAAATAAAAAACATAGTGAATCATTGCCAATTCTCGCTAAATCAAAGAACACTTCTGGAATGACTAACGGATATAGAGCTAAACCTAGTTTCGCTAGAGCCCTGTCTTTCTCATTGGTAAGATTATTTATCATCATACAAATTAAGATAAGACCGGAGATTACCAACATAAATGATAATAATCGCAATGAAAATATGTACCCCAATACACCAAATTGCTTAAATACAGGTGAAACCCTGGAGAGTAATAAATAATACAAAAAGGGATGTTGAGCCTCCCAATTTTTTCCTTCGTGGATTCCAACAGGATTAAAAGTTTTATGGAAGTTAGAGTTTACATATTTTTTAAAATCATCAACCCTTTGTTGATCATCAAAAAAATTTTTATATCCAACCCCCCCAGAGTCAAATGGTGGCTTCCCGGATTTAAATGGTACCGGTCCTGGATAATTGGCTAGGTGTCTATCAATGCTACTTACACCGTAGCGAGGAATAGAATTCGATTCCATTTCCCAAATACTTGATAAATGTGCGACCTCATCAAAACCTTCAAATGGCGGTGTAATTGATATATAACCCACCCCAAGAAATAGGAATGCAATTATGAAAGATTGGTAAAAATACTTTTGAAAAAAAATTTGCATAAATTACTAATAAATTGCATTCAATATTTGATTTGCAGATTTGTCAACATTAAAAAGCGAGTTACTAATTCTACGGGCGTTATTTACCATGAATGCATAGTTTTCTTTGCAAGAAAAAAACTTAACTATTTTTTCAATATCAATATTTACAAAGGACTCTACAACATATCCAACATTTTCTTTTAATATCAGAGAAGCCAAATCAGAATCAAGCGATGTGCAAGCCAAGACCGGCAACCCAGACTTCATATAAGTTAAAAATTTTCCTGGAATGTTATGCGTTGTATGTCTAAGGTCTAGAGATATTAGCCCTACATAACATTTACCATACAAATCATTAATTTCTGATGCTTCAATTTCATGATGTAACATCACATTTTGAAGTTTTAGTAAATCAATTCTACTTTTTAGATTCTTTACCTCACTACCCCTACCAACCAACAAAAATCCAAAATCATTTAGCGACTCAAAACACGTGGCCAGCGATATTATGGAATCAGGATTTTGGGCAATCCCCATATTTCCAGCATAAATAAAAATTTTTTTTTCTGAAATTATTTTATTGTTAAAATCTATACTGCATGATTTTTTTAATGGAAGATCATCTATCCAGTTATTAAGAACTTCTATTCTTGACGTACTAATATTTGATACAAATCTTAAGTTAGATTCAGATTGCACTCCAATAACATCACTTGATTTATACTGAAGAAGTGAAAAAAACTTAAAAAACTTAAAAGCAATTCCATTCTTTAATAATCCTAAATCAAGAGCCCATTGAGGAAAAATATCTCGAAGTATTAGATACGACTTACATTGATTGACATGTTTAATAAGATGAACCAGCAATCCAAAAAAAATCGATGGTGAGTAGCAGATGATTCCTGTGAACCCCTTAATTGAAATAACTGGGGAAAGCATTAAACCAATTCCCATGGTAATCGGCATCATTAATTCACCAAATGTACGAGCTATGTAATTGACATCCTTAACAGGAAAGGACGGCAACCTTATAATTGGTATTCCATTGTGAATATCTGAATTTGAATAAAATAAGCCACCTGATGGCGTCAGAATAACTGGTTCGGATCCTTTTTTTTTAAGCGCTATCGCCAAACACTCCAATTGAATTGCAGCCGAAGATCGAATTGGATAATAATCTGTAGCTATGATTGCAACCCTCATCCTTCTATCTCAGCTTTTTTCCACGTAAACTGGTTAACATAACTTACATAACTTAAAATAATTCTAGGAATTTTTTCTGATAAATTGGTTGATTGATAATCTTTGACCATTAATAAAGTTCGCAATGAGCCCCTCTTTTGCTCTTTTAGAATTTCAAGACCATTAAGAATCCTATCAATATCCAATCCAACCATCATTACAGCCGCCTCTTCAAACCCTTCCGGTCGCTCCTGGACCTCGCGAAGATTCAGTGCAGGAAAATTACATATGCTAGCCTCTTCAGTTATTGTCCCGCTATCAGACAGAACGCACTTAGCCTGCAACTGAAGATTCATGTAGTCAAAAAAACCAAAGGGCTTTAGAAATCTAATGTGGCCATGCACCAGAAGGTTTTCTTGAATCAACCTCATTTGAGTGCGAGGATGCGTAGAAAAGATAACTGGCATTTCATAGGTTTGTGAAAGCTTGTTTAAACTAGCGATAAGCCGTTGCAAGTTTTTTGGATTATCAACAGTTTCCTCGCGATGTGCGCTCACTAAAAAATAATCTTCAGCTTTAAGTGACAGTTTTTTAAGAATCTGTGATTTATTAATGGAGATAATATTTGCTTCAATTACCTCACGCATTGGACTCCCGGTTTTAATAATTTGATCAGGGGGCAAGCCCTCTCTAAGCAAGTACTCTCTAGCTAGATCACTGTAAGTTAAATTTATATCTGCTATGTGATCAACAATCTTTCTATTTATCTCTTCTGGGACGCGCAAATCATAGCAACGGTTTCCAGCCTCCATATGAAATATTGGTATTTTCCTTCTCTTGGCAGAAATTGCAGCCAAGCTACTATTAGTATCACCAAGAATTAACAATGCATCAGGCTTTACTTGTGCAAATATCTCATCGCTTTTCGATATTACATTTGCAATGGTTTCGGCAGCAGTTTTTCCAGATACTCCTAAGTAGTGATCTGGATTTCTTAGGCCTAATTCACTAAAAAAAATTTGATTCAGCTCATGATCATAATTTTGACCTGTATGAATCAGAGTATGACGAAAGAATTGATCAAGTTTGGGAATTATTCTTGATAATCGTATGACTTCTGGGCGCGTACCAACAAGAGTTAAAACGTGTAACTTATCCAAGTAACGCACCTTTGATCAAATCAAGCTTAAAAAGAATTTCTTTTATCTCCTTCACATTAAGTCTTTTTGTATTGTGAGAAGTGTAGTCTTGTGTTTCATTTACCGTAATATTTCCATCAACAAAATATTTTCCGTAATTTAAATCTCGATTATCAGAAGGAATTCTAAAGTAGCTTGGCTCCTCCACCACCCTAGACATCTCTTCACGGCTAACCAATGTCTCATATAACTTTTCCCCATGACGAGTCCCAATTAATTGAATGGGTACATTACATGAAAATATCTCCATCATAGCAATAGCTAAATCGCCCATAGTTGCAGCTGGAGATTTTTGAACGTAAATATCACCAGGGGTAGAGCTTTCAAAACAATGCATAACCAATTCTACAGAGTCTTCAAGCGACATTAAAAACCGTGTCATATTTGGATCGGTTAATGTAATCGGCCTTTTCTCAAGTATTTGCTTCAAAAAAAGAGGAATAACAGAACCGCGGGAGGCCATGACATTTCCATATCGTGTTCCGCACAATAATGCGCCTGCCTCTCTTGATCTTGCAATCATTAGCTTTTCCATCATGGATTTAGAAATACCCATGGCATTAATAGGGTACACAGCCTTATCTGTACTCAATACTACGCACCGCTTAACATTATTATTTGACGATGCCCGCATAACGTTGTCTGCGCCGATAATATTAGTATTAACCGCCTGCATAGGATAGAACTCACAGGAAGGAACTTGCTTTAAAGCCGCCGCATGAAATACATAGTCTACACCTCGTATTGCATCGTTAATGGATTGAAATTCCCTAACATCACCAACATAAAACTTTAAGGCATTGTTACCGTAGGCGATACGCATATCTTCTTGTTTTTTTTCATCCCTACTAAAAATACGAATTTCAGCTGCGCCCATTTTTAGCAGATGATTTGTTAAAGCGCCACCAAAAGAACCAGTGCCGCCTGTAATTAAAACCACACTATTTGAATAATTGCTATCCATAATTCAACCAAATTCTTTCATATTTTTAATCATCTCAGGCCATGATTTAGATTTGTAACCGGTGACGGACTTAAACCTACTCGAATCAAGCGAACGATCTATGCGAGGAATGGGAACACTGATAATATTAATGTCAAAATTATATACTTTTGATATTAAGACTAGGAGATTATATTTGCTAATTGGGTCCGCGGAAAGATGATACAGGCCCGAAAGGTGTGAATTTGGAATTACAAATTCATCCAATATTTTTGCAATTTCAATAGTTGGAAGGCCTGAAAATACTGCATTGGAAAACCCATTCACAGAATTTTTTTGACTTAAAAACCAGCTAACTAAACTATGAGCTGTATTAGCTTCATGACCAATTATAGAAGTTCTCAATGTTAATGAAGAGGGGCCGGAAACCTCACCCAAGAATTTAGATAGGCCATATATATCAGATGCATCACAAAAATCATCCTCTTTGTAATTGCTTAGCAAGCCAGAAAAAACGCAATCAGTACTAAAATGAATTAATCTAAATGAATGAGATAATGCTATTTTTTTTAAAAATTTCGGGAAACATGAATTTATCTGTAAGACTTCTTTTTGATTAGATAAATCCAACTGCTTAACAATACCAGCACAATTAATAACAATATCTGGATTAATATTATTAATTATTACATTGATTGAAATAAGATCAGTTGCATTAAAAATATGTACATTTGCAATATTAATATTATTAAATAAATATGAGTAAGAGGAATTTCTAATTCCAACATGAACTTCATAAATAGGTTTAAGGGAAAAATATCTATAAATACAAAAACCTAACATCCCAGTAGCACCTAGAATTAATACTTTATATTTAAACATGGTGGAAATTTATTTAAGAACCTTTTGCAATCTAATCGCACAGTTATCCGCCTGAACTAGTCTGTGAAAACGAGAGATTTCATCAACTAGGTTGATGTTATTAACATTCCATGGATATTCATAAAATCTTAATGGTACTGAGTTTTGAAATTCAGAAAATGGATTTTCATTTGAAGGAATTTTTTCAACCCTGTTTACAGTAAAAAAATGCCCCCCATCCTTTATGACCCTTTGAATAAGATTAAAATATATTGAAATTTGTTGTGGAGTCATCTCTTGAAATGAGAAGGTATTTGTAGCCAGATCGCAATAATCATTAGGGATTAGATTAATTTGATCAGGCGTAAGAAAGGTGAATGTTACTTCAGATAGGGCCAACTCAAGAGAATTATGATCTAGTGCCGTTATTTCATTGGGCAACAGAAAGGTCTCTGTTGGAAAAATTGACTTTAAAAATACATAAGCATTTGATAGCGTACTTGGCAGGTCAACTAAAATAAATTTAGAATTATTAGTATGGGACTTTATAACAGATACCAAATTTCCTGTACCACCTCCAATTTCTAGGAACCTTGAAGAGGTCTTAGGAATGTCAAAATATTCCAATATATTATAAAAATAGTAGGCACTATAAATATGATCATTTACTAGTTTTTTTGAATAATTATGATAATTTATTCTAACTGTCTCCGAATTTAAATATAATGTTTTTTTTGTTGAAAGTTTAAAATTAATTCTATACCTAGATAAAACTGGTTCTGAGATAATATTATGAGACATCACATAATTAAATGATTTTTCATATGAAATAAATAATGGATATCTTAAATACTTTTTCACAAATAAATTAATAAGTTTTGGTATTATTAGTCCGGGAAAGGTAATCGCTTTTTTTATCAATTTAAATAGATTAATTTTATTTTCTGGAATATAATATCCTGAATTACCAGAAACAGAAACAGTATATTCATCAATAATAGATGTATTACTCAAAGATGATTCATAAACCCAGTAATCACTTCTTGATATATCATCCAATAACAAATTATCATAAAACTTGGAGGATAAAAAAAGTTTTAATCTATTGATACTTTCAGAATCAAGCGTTATTTTTTCCATTTGATCCCTTTAGATTTTCAGTTAAACAGTCAAATAAATTTTGTATATTATAGTTTGAATCTAGTGGGGTATTATAATTTTTTTTTCCATATCTCATAATAGCCTTAGCAATTGATATATGTGATTCTGGATTAAAAGTTTCAACTGGACTACAAATATCCCTAACATAATCCAATTCACCAGCAATTATGTCCATAGAAATTAATTTCGCTTCTAAGAGCGGCAATCCAAAAGATTCAGAAATTGATGGATAGATTAAGGCAGAATGAGCTTTATATAAATCAAATATTTGATCGTGATTAACCAATCCAACGTTGCAAATTTTAATACCAAATTCACCCCTATAATAATTCAATTTAGCAATTAACTCAGTATGTTTTTTGTCTATAGTTAAAGTTAACTCAGGATAGAATCCAAGTTTTGCTAGATATACCCAAGCCAATAATAAATTTATATGATTTTTATGTGGAAGTCCACTTGCAACGTAAATAAATTTATTTTTATCATAATAATCTTTATGCGGATTAGATTTATAGCAATCTTGCAGCACTCCAGAGGGCATAAAAGGAATAATCCTAATATCAACCCTTCTACCATCAAGCCACTCAATCAATAAATTTTTCATTGAATAGGTTTGAACTATTATAGACTGCAAATATTTCAATCTAAGACGCAAAATTACTCGCATTAAAAATACTTTGAATATTGAAATAGAGGTAATATTTGTTTTTTGGAAAATAAGTGAATTTTGAATAAATAATATATTATTTCCTTTATTTTTAAATAAAGGAGGCATATTATGAAAACATAAAATTACATCATCTTTATTTGCATACTTCTTTAAAAAGTATTCGGCCTTCAATCTTCCATAAATACCAGGTAATACAAAAAAAATACTATCTTTATTATAAAAATAATTATATTTCTCTTTAATTCGTACATCAATAATAAAGTAAATAGCAAATTTAGAACTAATACTAGCAAGCGAATTAAGTAATACTAATCCACCACCCTCGTGTATATTAGGCGCGTATATTATTATCTTCATTATTATTATTCTGAATTACCGATGAATACAAAGAGTAAAAAATAAAGATCTTCATTGAAACAAATAAATCAAGTGTTGTACCAACAATAATTGTCAATAAAATTAATGTGAATTTTACATCTCTATATAAATAAATTAATAATAGAACGCCAAATATTCCAAAGGTAGTTAGTACTCTTATCAAAAAGCTTTCCATATATAGGCTATGCCACCCTATCCCAAATAGCATATTAAAAATTGAAGATTGCCAGAGATTTAAATTAGTATTCCATAGGCTATATCTTTGGGATAAACTAATATCTAAATCTGTAATATGAATTAATTTTAAGTCACTAGAGTAATAATTAATTATCTTATTAAAAATTAAAACAATATTATCAAATCTTATGTTTAATAACTCAATAATATCTATTAAGAACATAGACAAGATTAACAATAATATATATATTATGCTTTTAATATCTTTCAATTTTTTTCTATATATATACAAATTTACAATAATATATCCAATTATTACCGAACGTGTAGCACAAAGCATGAGGGTTATCAGCACAATGGAATTTAATATAATTTGATACTTTAGATTAATCTCAAGAGATCTTAAAATAAGCAATGAAATACATAATGTTACACCTAACTCCCATGGTCCAGCTAACATCCCATACGGCCTTCCAAGAAACCCATGCCCTGACTCAAGATATCCATAACTTGCAAAACCTCCCAAAAGGCCATAAAACTGCAAAAAGGCAACTCCACAATTAAGTAGGATGAATAGGGTAATTAGTTTAATATTAATATATTTATGATTGAAATATATAAAATTATATATTACCCAATATTCAATTATTCTTAATAGAATAATTAATTCTTGATTAATACCAATTAAATAATTTAGCAATACAATGAAGAATATATAGAAAAAAACTATATTAAGTGAATTATTATTTTTATTGTTACAATATTTATTAAAATTTATAATACCAATTATCAATACTAAAAAATCCTCCAATCTTATTCCTTGGACAAATCCTCCAAGACTCAGTATTGTATATTTAGGTAGAAATATTAAAAAAATTAAAGCTAAGTGCTGAAGACTTATTTTTTTAATATTTATCATATCACTAATGAGATAAACTCACCCTGGAGTTTGTATAATTTCGGATTTAAACCCTCCTTGTAATGTGAGACCCCATTTCTAGCCTTATCATCAAACCCACCCAAATCATAAGTTAAATATCCATCCGATTTTGAATCAACTATAGAATGCCATAATAGTAGTGAATTTATATTTATTCTTCTTCCAATTAAATTAGAATATCCTAAAAAATAATGCGCACAAGATCCACTTTCTATCGAAACTAAAGACCCAACCTCATTCCCATCCAAGTCTTTTCCAGCGTATATTTTAACGTTCCAATTTTTACTTACTAGACTTAATTCCATTAAATTTCTAACCAATACACTTGAAATTGCTTTAAATTTTTTAAGCCTCTGAAATGATTCGTAATCCTCTATTACTTTTGAAATTGATTCTTGAGTAACATCCACGCTATTCACTGTACCAAGTCGTTTAGCCTTCATTAATCCATTACGCCATTTTTGCTTAAGATTATCTAGCAGAATGCTTTGGTTATTATCTAAATTTAATATCCCAGACGCAAATGAATTAGTGCTGAGCCTGAATAATCCAGCATCTTTTAGAGCGAAATCATTATCCAATTTATATTCTATATTTGGCGCAATTGATAAGATCGATATCTTTGAAATTTTTTTAATTTCTTGTTTTATTAAACCCATAAATATAGGCATTAAATTAATTTCATTATTACTGAGAAACAACGGGCCTTTACTTACCCTCATGTAGCCAAAATTACCAAATATAAAGCTCTTATATGTCAACTGAAATATAAATTTTGGTAATCCATGATAATCGCTAACAATATACCTTCTTACCTTCATATTATTAGTTATGGACTTAACTAACCCATATTCCCATGATTGAGGAATATGGTTATGTCTTAGCTTGCAATATTGATCATTCCATTCTATCTCGTTAACTTCCCTTAATGAATAATTATTTATATTTTCTTTGATTAATTTCTTCAAAATAATTGATATACTATCTTTTGATAATTTATTTAATGTGTAAACATAAATATGATTTTTACATCTCGCATTTGCTTCTTGATATTTATTTTGTTCATTACGTACAACGCTAGGCAAATCTGGCCACCTTATAACAGGTAACCCAGCCGTCAAAATTTCGTAGTATATTTTCTTGGATACTTCTTCTGACTTACACCTCAATAATAATAAATAATCTGATTCTATCTCAGAATCAATATAAATTTCATCCCCATATATATTTTTTAATATGTTACTAATTGTAGTATTGCAATTTACCTTATTAGCTTTATATGTCTCTAGCATTTTAATATGCGACATAATCATTGCTTTTGAAAAATTACTTAAATTCTTATTTTGAGAGTTTGGCAATACCTCTTTTTCATTTTTTTGAAAAAAAAATTTGTCTTTATCAAAACCAATTGTTTGTATAACTCTTTTGATAATCCACATTAAATCATACTTAATGCTTTTAATATTATTTTTAATATTTTTCTCAACTATTGGCATTAAATCAAAAATATTTTTGCTTATTTTTGAGGGACCATTTTCATTTAAAATTAATAATGATCCTGATGGTGCTGCAATATGTTTATAGGGGCTGAAAAATGCAAAGTCGCCCACTATCTCCATATCACTATTAGGTAAAAATACATGTGCACAGTCCTGTACTAACCAAACATTAAACTCATTGCAAACTTTTGATATTGTTTTTACTTCATTGTTTCTTCCAAAGTAATGAACAACTAATAATATATCAGGCTTTACTTGAATGATTTGCTCTTGTAATTCCGTTACATTGAGTTTAAGTTCTTCATTTGGCGTATAAAATAATATGTCTGCAATAGTAGTATCTATTTTTTCAAGGGCACTGGAGCAAAAAAAATCAGGGACTAGAATCTTTATTCGTTGATTATTTTTGCTCACATACCTTAACGCAACTATTTGAGCTATAGCCCAAGTTGATCTTGAAAACCACTTAAACTGGAAATTGTCCATCGCCCATGGCCGATGTATATTTTTAGTGTTACCAATAAAATAATAGAAGATACCCCTGGTTAGCGCAAGGATTGAGAGTTTTGGTACGCCTAACATCAAACCTTTTACATATCTTATTTTCATCAGATCCATTTATGCATTTTCTTCATAGGCTGCCTATATAGAAAATCAGCTCCACCTTCTAAAAATGATCCAATTAACCAGTTGCTAAATTTAGCATCAACTGCATCCCTAGCGACCAATTCTAAGAATTTATTGTTAATACCTCTTAACCCTGTATGTATGTATTTAAAATGCTCCTTAGCTTCATGCAGGGCTTCAGGACTAAAACTCCTTAAATTACCGAATGTATATGCAAAATGTTTTGGCTCGATACCAAGATTTTTTTTAATGTCTAAAAAACTTCCCAAAATTTCTCCTTTAAGCCTCTCATCTTTTAGCGATGAAAGACGTTCGTGGTTTCTTGTGTGTCCACCTATTGCGTGTCCTTCGCTTTTTAAATCATCTAACATACACCAGGTCATATTCGACATTCTTGAAGATTCCACTTTAGTGTCAGGGAAAATTTTCTTGTTAATTATTTCGTCGATATCTCTTCTTTTATTTGAGGATATAAAGTTTGTTACTACAAAAAAAATTGCTTTAATTTCATACTTAGATAGTATTTCTTTTGCCACTAAGTAGTTTGATTCAAAACCATCATCGAATGTTAATAATATTGAATCTTCCTTCAATTGAAGCTTATTTGACATTACCGCCTCAAATTGATTTGGCGTTATAAAATTCCAGCTCTTTCTAATCCATGCGATCTGTGCATGAAAATTGCGAAAATCTTCATGCTCTATATTGTGATAAAGTAGCACTCTTAACCGGTAGTCTTGGCATTTACCCACTCTTAATTTTAGATATCTAATAGATCGTAGCATTGGATACATTAATGCTAGCAATTTGTGACTAAGCTTCATTAGAATCCTTTAAGGCCTGGATTTTGATGATAATACCAGTTGATTGCATGATTTATTGAGCTTTCAATATTTGGATATTTCGGCTCCCACAATAGTATTTCTCGAGCATGATTTGCAGAAGCAATCAGTGCTGGTGGGTCCCCAGCCCTTCTTGGCATTTCTATCAACGATATTTTTTTACCTAATTGTTTCTCAACAATATTTATTATTTTTTTAACTGAAATGCCAACTTCATTACCTAGATTGAAGGTAAATATCCCTTTATTTTTTAATAAAAAATTCATTCCAAGGATGTGGGCTGTGGCTATATCTTCTACGTGAACATAGTCCCTTACTGCAGTTCCATCATCAGTCTGATAATCAGTCCCATAAATATGAAAGTCCGTCCCCCTCACCGCAGAATCAATAGCCCTTGGGATAATATGAGTTTCAGGTGAGTGAGATTCACCAATTTCATTTTCAGGATTTGATCCTACGGCATTAAAATATCTAAAACTAATTGAGTTTATTTCCCGATTCAAATTATGTGAACTGAGTTTTTTTTCAAACTCATATTTGTATTTTCCGTATGGGTTACATGGATTGCATGGTGTAGCCTCCGTTATTGGAAGAACCTTAGGTACCCCATAAACAGCGCATGAACTAGAATTTACAAGATGTATATCATCAAATTTAAGCAATGTTTCAATTAATACTTCCGAGCCTGTAACATTATTATCAAAATATAATTTCGGATCCTGAACCGACTCCTGAACATATGCATAGTTAGCCAAATGCATCGTGGCTATAGGCCTATGCTTATCGTAAACAGACTTTAATAGGTTTGCATCTCTTATATCCCCCTCTATCAGAGGCCCCCACTTTACAGCCCAATGATTTCCTCTGCTCAAATTATCATAGACTATTGGGATAAATCCTTCTTGATGCAACTTTCTGCATATATGGCTACCTATATACCCAGCACCACCAGTTACCAGCACTTTTTTATCATTAATCATATTCTGCTCATTTCCTGAATTTATAGATAAATAAAAAAGGTGTCCCCACTAAAATATATTTCCACATCTTTCCACATATAGGATTGTATAAAAAAGCAGTAAAAAAGCATTTTGCAGAATTAAGAAATTCGTCATTTCGTGCTAGATCCCACCCTCTTGCTGCGAATTGAATCGCCCACCTTTTTCTAATTTTATTTTTTAATACATTATTCGATATGGCATTAAAATAATTTTTTAGCAAATAATCTTCTCTATCACGAAATGTAGAATCAGAACTCATATTATTGTCATGGATCTGGCAATACCCAAGAGTCTCATGTAAATAGAAAAATTTGCATCCACACTTTGCTAACTTAAGCCACAAATCGTAATCCTCAACTCCATGAGCGAGGGGATCTAATGTAAAGCAACCTAACTCATTTAGAGATTTACGCCTCACACATACCGCTGAAGGAGATAAGCAATTTCCCTTAAATAAGAGATCATTAAAAGTAATATAGGGGCCATACCGATTAACACCCTTAATAAAATTATTTTTAAGAATGTATTCATCATGACAGATTAAATCTACATTTTTACTATCGAGAATATTGCTTACTATCTCAAGCTTGGTATCAACCCAATAATCATCCGCATCTAAAAAGCATATAAAATCCCCATTTGCAGCGCTAATACCAGCATTTCTCGCCGCTCCCAATCCAGAGTTTCTTTGATCAATTACCTTAAATTTTCGTTTAGATTGTAAATTTTGAATTAAGAGAGCGCTTCTATCAGTTGAACCATCATTTATTACAATTAACTCATAATTAGAATATGTTTGCTCCAAAACGCTATTAATTGCTCTTTCAATAAATTTTTCACCATTAAAGCAAGGAATTATTACTGTAAACTTACACACGATTAATTCTCTTGTAACAATAGTTTTTTCCACCCAGGAATGGATTTATCCAGCGTAAAGAAATTTTCAATATAGCTAAATTTATTACGCGTAATGTCTAAAATTACCCGCTGAAAGTCTTCTGGCGATTCAATAAAATTTATATTTTTACAGCCTCTTAAAGGGCTTAAATTAAAATTATTACCATCCAGCAAAGTTGCTATTGGTACCCCTAAAATTGCCGCATCAACAACTGCGCTTGTATTCGGACCTGAAAAAACCAGATCTACTTCATCAAGCACTTCATCAATTCCTCCATTTAATTCATCATCAAACATCATATATTTTGAATAATTATTATTATTGCTTGGATGCTTTCTGTAATAAATTATTATATTTTCATCACCATAATTATGTAACCATCTGCTCATAAAATCAAACTGCATTGTAGTAACGGTATGTGAATAGTCACCAAGTATCAGTATCCTGCAAATCTTACCTATTCGTCGATGTTTCTTGGGAATATTCAGTTTTAAATATCTCAAAGCCTCTACAATTTTTAATTTGTGATCAATATTCCCATGTTCGATGTATTCTTTTTTAGCATGCTCACCATTTAAAGCAATTTCATCTATCCAATTTTTTGGATTTGATTCTTTAAAAAAAGTATCATAAATATTTACATCAGAGAAACGTAAATCCCAATATCTGATCGTTGAATTAGGGCTTCCTATTATTTTTTTATGGTCGTTTATTTTCCAGGAGTATATTAAGCCCATTTCCCACGCCTGATTCTCTTTTATAAACACCCCAATCTTTTGTTTTTTTATGCTCGAGAAAAATTTTTCAAAGAGATTGAGATATAAGATATTTCTAAGCGCTGGTTGTCCATAAATATCATTCATATACTCGGATTTAAAAAGTGGCCAGATGTCAGGATCGGAATTGTCAATATTTATAATTTTTCTTGATAGGGCAGTTGATCCCATTAACATAAACCAATCATAAATAGTTTTAATCACGACGCCGATGTCAATATAAGAGTCCAATAAAATATATCTATTTGAAAGGTGTAATTTATTGTTTTCTGAGATAGCCTTACGTAGATTTCGAACTTTTTTTAAATTTCCATCGCCTGAATATAGATATAACCAATTTACTGATACTCCCCACTCCTGCAATTTAGACTCAAGCGGTCCCCAATAAATCGAATTAATATCATTATTAATAATATTGTTGTCATTTAGATATCCAATAATCATAATATCATTGACAATTGAATCTGAGCAAATAGCTGGGGGATAATATAAAATTCTCCTCATTAAAGTAGCGACCAACCAGCTTATTCCTTGCATAGACACAGGCATTAATCGATAACACCTTCTCACTAAGGAGACTTTTTCTTTATATTCTAAATATTTATAGTTATTTATTATTTTAAATATTATTTTATTTTTATTGCACCAATTTCTTATAATTAATGCAACAGGTTTTGGTATATTTACCTGATCCAGAATTATTTCTGTAGCAAATTTTTTTACAGCAATGTCTTGAATTGCATATAACTTCAGGGATAAATAAATTTGAGGCGACTTTAAATAGTTACATTTTTCATTGATGGTAGTGAACCACCAATAACTTAATTTACTCCGAATATTATGTATATCTTTGTTATTTAATATATAGATATCTGTTACCCATCTTATATATTTTTTGCGAAACAAATCTGAATTTTTTTCTAGGTACGCGGGAAGTGATATCACTCTTTCATCTGGATCTTCATAAACATCACTCCATAGCAATAAAATTGAATCACTTTCCTGATTTCTATTATTGTCAGTTATTATTAGGCGCATTTATGATTGAAACTTGTCTATTTTAATTGGCATCTTTCATGCATGATTTCGGCAATAGCCCAATCCCACTCAGTGTCGATATCAATTGATTGATATTCAGAATCAATTATTATTGGGAGTGTAAATTCATCTATAAATGAATTTTTATTTCTCAATGAATTTGGACTCACTAGATAAATAGCGCCGTTAACCCTATATATCAATGGCAATAATTGACTACGTATGGAAAATTTTTTTATCGAGCCCCCACCAATTGGAGCAAGATATCCGTCTTCTTTCCTTGTGAGCATATGATAAGGATGATCTCTTACCGGAGAAACGGCCAGAACATTCAACCCCCCAGACTCAGTAAAAATTTTTATTGATTGCCTGACGCTCTCTTCGGTTCTAAATGGTGATGTTGGTTGCAATAGCAATAATCCATCAACCTTACCTTTTTCGGACTCATACCAATCAAGTGCGTGTAACGCCACATCTACAGAGCTTGCCTCATCTGTTGCTAATATTGCTGGCCTAAGCCACGGCACTAATGCTCCAGCCTTAATACATATATCAGCTATTTCCTGATCATCTGTTGATACCAAAATATCACATATTCCCTCAACATCATGTATCGCCCTTATTGAGTGCAATATTAAAGGGTCGCCCCCCAGTTTTCTTAAATTTTTTTTTGGAATTCTCTTTGACCCGCCGCGTGCTGTCACTAACGCAAGAATTTTCATTTTCTGACAAAGCTTTCCAATAACTTCAATCCTGCGATTCCACTTTTTTCAGGATGAAATTGGCACCCGATAATATTTTGATTTTGAACTATTGCTGGAATTTCAATATTTCCATACTTTATATGGCTGGTTAAGTAACTTATATCAAACGAAGATAACATGTAAGAGTGCGCAAAATAAACAAATTCTCCATTCATGATGGTTGAAACTGCACTTTGTTCATTATTGTTAACATTAGATTTTATCAATTGACTCCACCCCATGTTGGGAAGCTTTTTTTTGACACCAATTGAATCCTCGGCAATTATTACACTTACTTTTCCTGGCAATATATCAAGACCATTCGAAGAGACAAACTCATCACTCTCACTAAAAAGAAGCTGCATTCCTAGGCATATACCAAGCAAAGGCTTTCCACTTGTATAAAAATTTATTATTGCCGAGTCTAAATTACTTCGGATCAGCGACTGCATAGCTGATCCAAATGCACCAACACCAGGTAAAACGATCTTATCTGCTTTAATTACCACATCAGGATCATTAGTTATAAATGCAGCCGCACCACACTTTTCTAGGGCAACTTTTACGCTTAATAAATTTCCAATGCCGTAATCAAGAATTGCAATATTATTCAAATGATTTATATCCTTACTTGCCTTCCGAGTGAAATCATTTCACCCTTGATTTCTTGTACACTACTTTTCTTTTGATGCAGCATGGTTCCAATTGCGATGCCATCAACTTTATCAAATCCAGAGACTGCAGCAATATCGCTGATATTTCCCGCTCCACCACTGACAACCAAAGGAACAGTAATAATATTTGATGCTAACTCTACAAGATCCAGATCAAACCCTTTTTTTGTTCCATCCATATCTACTGAAGTCAATAAGATCTCACCAGCTCCATAATCAATTGATTTTTTTACCCAATCAACCATGTTTATGCCAGTTTTCTCGCGTCCATTATTTGTGTAAACCTCCCAAACCCTATTATTCATTTTTTTTGCCTCAATAGACACGACAATACACTGACTACCAAAATTAGTGGCAATTTCAGAAATGAGATTTGGATTATTTACTGCTGCAGTATTTATTGCAATTTTGTCAGCGCCAGCTCTTAGAGCTTTTTCAACATCTAAGATCGATCTTATCCCCCCTCCAACTGTCATTGGAACAAATATATTCTTCGAAGTGCTTGAGATTAAATCAGATAGTTGATTTCGTCCATAAAGTGATGCTACCGTATCTATGAAGAGAATTTCATCTATCCCCTGATCATAATAATCATTGGCAAAAATTTTTGGGTCTCCAATTACTCTTAGACCCTCCATTTGAATACCCTTTATCAGATTCTCGCCTTTGATATCCAATCTTGCTATAAGCCTCATTGTCACATCCAATTAATATAAATTTTTTATGATTTATCTTGGCGGTCTACAAAAGTGGGTTACGTAGCCGCCAATTCCCGCCCTCATATACCCAAAGGTGAGGAGATCGAAAATTATCCGCTAATGCAAGAAAATATTCGGAATTTATTGTCGGCATTTCAAACGCCCGACTTTCATGAGTAAATATTTCATTTGGGATGCTGAGATAACTAAGTAGCTCTTTTTCAAACCGAGAGGGATACTCATGATCAAATTTTCTTACAAGAGAAACGCCCTCTTCCCTAGTAATATCGCCAGATCTTATCTCTTGAGATGCATCATAGGATGCCCTACCAATTCCAAATTTAACTCCAGTCGTAAAATAATGAAGATCATCAATCTTATCATCTATGCTGTTGTACTTAGAGTATGTGCCAGGAGTTCTCTCCGGCGAAGCTTCGAACCCGCCATGTTCTACTGCATAGTAGTAACATGATTGTGGGTGCCATTTTAAATAGTACCCTAGATAATGAGATTCAACTTTATTTTCTTGTAATAAATTTTCATCGGCCGGCATGTAAGGCGCTAAGTCATTATCCTCAAAGTTGAAAGTATTTTTAAGCTCATCAATACTTAATCCGGAAATTTTAATATCAGCTTTGGATATACCTGAAAAGTATTTTTTATCCTGACTATAAGACTCAGCTGAATTAATTGGGTTACCGTATTCAGCCTCATTTTCACCATAAAAAACAAGAGGAATACCAAACTTAATTGCAAGTTTTGGAGCAATTGATTTTTGACCCAAAAAAAATGGTTGAAATGGATGAAGTAATAATTCAGTTGCCACCCTAGTTAATATTCGATGAACCCTTCCATTCGGCGTAAGTAGATAGTTATCATGACCCGCATGAATCCATTTTTGAAAATTTTGCCAACCCCAATCAGTATAAATATGTGGTGACCACGTGACAGTCAATGGATGCATCCCATACTTATGTTTAAGAATATGTGACGCATAAAAACTATCCTTACCGCCAGATCCGGGCACAATGCAATCATAAGATCCATCATGCTTTCTATGCCTATCACACAACTCACGTAAATTTTGCTCGCGCTCCCCCCATGGGATTTGTTTATTTTTTTTATCAGCATAGTTACAAGCATCGCAAACGCCATCTTCATCAAAGTTTATTGTTGTCTTTTTTTCTCTCTTGGTATTCTTGTATTCAATAGTTGAATTCGGCCTTTGATTTGATATTACGCATCTTTTGCAATACTTTACCTCCGATGGCAGTCCATATAAGACCGAAGGGTTTAGCTGAAGTCCATTAAAATTACTATATTGAACTGGTTCTGGGTGTTTAAAAAACATTATTTATCCTTTACCAATTTTCTAAATTTGTCTTAAGGTATTCTTCTGGTGAGCCTATATCTACCCATGATTCGTGAACTGGAAAAGCTATAGTCAATTCACCTGACTCCCTAATCTTCGTAAATAATGAAGGCATATCACAATAGTCGCCATCAAGTATATCCAATGCTGAGGTTTCTACAGCGTAAATTCCTGCGTTAACATAACTTCTATTTATTGGCTTTTCAGAGATTTCAGTTATTTCAATACCCGAAGTTGTAACTACACCAAAAGGATTTTGAATTTCATGTAACCTGACTGCCATTGTAGCTTGAGCTCCGTGATGATTATGGTAACTTAACAGTTCATCGTATCGTATTTTGGTGCGAATATCCCCGTTAATAATAATCACTGTTTCATTGGTAGGTACATTTTTTCTATAATCAAATAGTGCTCCGGCCGTTCCTAATGGAACTCCTTCTCTTAAATATTTAATATTTACATCTAGATTCTTACCGCTTCCAAAGTGATTCTCTATAATTTCACCGAGATAATTTATTGAAATAACAAAATTTTTAAAGCCCTGTTCTTTTGCGCCCTCAATTATGTGCTCTATTAATGGCTTACCCGCTATGTTTAACATTGGTTTCGGGCATTTCTCTGTATATGGTCGGAGTCGCATACCCTTACCTCCTGCCATTATTATGACGGTGTTATCAAATGAGGGAGTCTGATCAGCTCCTTCTATTGAAAATAACCCCAACACCACTCGCTCTTTACTCAATATTGGTACTTGAGTAACTTTTTTAGAGATCATTAATTCTCTAATTGACTCGCCTGTCATGCCGATCTCTGCAATAAAGGGCGAGTGATTTATAACGGAATCAATTTCATCACTTAATTGCGCACCTTTTAATAAACCTCTTCTTATATCGCCATCCGAAATTATGCCAATTAATTTACGATAGTCATCAACTACAAGAACAATTTTTTTTCCAGTTGAATCCAAATTTTTTATTGCATCAACTATCTTAGAATTCTTGCTGAGCAAAGTGCTATCCCAGCTAGCATCTTTTGCCATTAATTTACTTCCTTTATTAACTCGAATGCCTCTGCTGCTATAAACCCTGAAGTTGAGCCCCTGAGAGTAGCAAGAGCACGCATCGCCTCCAAACTTCGAGGAAATGGATGTGGCAATAGTTCAGACTTATATATATCCATAGCATTTAATTTGCTCTCTAAGAATTTTTCTATATTTATAAAAAAATTGGGTATAAATTGACAATTTTTTTTAGCAGAAAACTCTGTTTCAGATAATGTTTCGTATGCAAGAATTCGTTTTATTGATGGGCATCTGAACCATTTTGAGGCACTTATAGCGCAATCAAAAACAATTCGGTGATCACTGTGGACGTCAGATGGATGAGGAACAAATATTTCACCTGGCTCATAATCTAAAAATATTTTGTGAATTAAATCTACTATCTCAGCACTGGGTATTTTGTCCAACTTTGCTGCTGGAAGATTTAACTCATAAACCTTATCAAAAGTTAGTAATTTTTTGATTTTCAATATCTCACTTCTTCTACTTTCTAATTGCGAGTTTTCATACAAGTTATTACCGGCCATGCCAGTTACAATCACCCAAGCAACATCTCCACCCTCGCTTTTTCTCCTGAGTATGGTGCCGGCAACTCCAAGAACCTCATCATCGGGATGGGGGGCAATCACAATTGACTTCATAAATATTCACCTATTGGCACTACAATCGTTGGATCTACATGAAGTAAACATATTGCATCATGGCCGCACTTAACCACTAAGTTATTGTTAGAATTTAAAATAACTTTTCCCGGCTCAAAATTATCAGGGCAGTCGTAAATGATAGAGGCCGACCACAGTTTGTGCATAACGCCCTTGTACATAAATTCAGCCCCAACATAAGGCTTAGATAACCCTCTAACTAAATTGTAAATAGAGTTTGCTGACATCCTCCAATCAATTATCCCATCATTTTTAGAACGCTTGCGCCAAGTATTTGCCTGATGAGTCACCTGCTTTGCTTGATTAAAATCTCCAAGATGTATTTTAGGTAGCATTATTTCAAGCTGTTTAAGGGCTGTTGATTTCATTTTTTCATACAATGATCGGGCATTGTCTTCAAACTCTATATCAACTTCAACTTGAGATATGATATCTCCATCATCAACACCTTCCTTCATAAAGAAAAAGGTTGAGGCTGTTTTTTTCAAACCAAGAACTAATGCCCAAATTAACGGATGTCTACCGCGATTAAGAGGCAATGCAGCAGGATGGTAACCAATAACTCCCAGCGATGGTATTTTTAAAACTTCACCGCCAAGCAACCTCGACCACCCAATGCAAATGATAAAATCGGGGTTGGATTTCTTGATCCAGCTCACCACCTCATGATGGTTTATATCAGCAATCTTAATTAAGGGAATCTTATATTTTAGGCATATGGGTTCTAAATCCACATAATCAGAATTTATTCTTGAGTCTTGGGAAGTACAGACACCCACAATATACTCACCCCTTCGGGCTAAATATTCTAAAACTACTTTTGAAATTTCTACAGTTCCTACAAAGAGAATTCTGATACTTTTATTGGTCATGAAATTTTTTCTTAATCAAACCATCTAAGGAAATATTTTTTAGAATGTTAACGATTTTTTTACTTGCCCCATCAGAACCATAAGGATTTTTAGTTTTTTCAAGAATATCCTGAAATTCTGGTGAAAAAAGTATTTCTATTGCACTTGAAATACTCAAATAATTTGGTTCGGAATTAATCACACTTGAAGCCTGCAATCTCCCCTTTTGCCTATCTCCAATATTAATCGCCCCTTTCCTTAGAGTTGGCGCTTCAAGCAGCCCACTTGATGAGTTTCCAATGACGCCATCTGAAACCGCCAAACATGAAAGATATAACTCTTCACCCATGGTGCTAAATACATGTGCATTTTTATTTTTAGAAACAAACTTAACGATTAAATCAATAATTATTCTTCCGTCAGTATCTGTATTTGGGTACGTGAAAATAAGTGTTACATCATTCAACTCCCCTAACGCTTTTAATAACTCACGGAGTTGCTCTAAAGCAGAACTTTTATCTAAAGTCACAGGATGAAATGTAACCAATAAAACTCTCTTTTCGAAAGTAATACCAAGTTTATCTTGAAGACTTTTCTTGTCGATTAATTTAATTGCGCTTATTCTATCTACGCCGAGTCCACCAACCAAATAAATATGTTCTGGATCCTCGCCCAATTGAGCAACCCTATCATAATAAGTGGGGGCTGCTACAAAATGTAAGTGTGACATTTTAGTAATTGAATGCCTATACGCCTCATCCACCAATCCCTCGGTAATTTCACCGCCATGCAAATGCGCTATAGGAATCCGAAATAATTGTGCAACTGCTGCCGCTGCAAAAGACTCAAACCTATCTCCAAGCAGGACCAATAAGTCAGGCTTTAAATCATCCAATGCCTCTGCGAATCCAATCATGGCAATGCCCATAGATTTAGAGATGCCGACAGGAGTGTCAGAACTCATTAAAATTTCTACCTTTCGATCTATATGAAATCCATCATTCTGCACAAATTTATATGTAAGACCAAACTCGGGTGACAAATGCATACCGGTTACTATCAATTGCAGTTCTAAATCTGATGAATTTTTGATGATACCTAAAATACCCTTAAGCAATCCATATTCAGCTCTTGTACCAGTCAGAATGCAAATTTTTCTTTTCATTTAGTAATTGCTTCATCCTCTTTAAATTCATGCATGGCTGTTGTGCCAATAAGCGAATCCCATTCCATTGGTGAAATTCCACTACCTGGCCGCTTGGCATCAATATTATCAATAGTAAATTTCTCGCCTTTAGCAATGTACCTTTTCGCCACAATAGATTTTCTGATCGAATACTTATTTTTCTGCTCACTTTCTGATGGTCTTTTAATTCCATCTCCCATTGCTAATTCTATGTTGCGTATAGCTGAAATCATTGAATGAAGCTCTGCCAAATTAAGACTTGCCCTATGATCAGGCCCAGTCATGGACTTGTCTAAGGTGAAATGCTTCTCAATGACGATTGCACCCATTGCTACTGCTGCTATTGGAATCTCAATTCCAAGGGTGTGATCCGAATACCCAACTGCGACACTTAATTCTTTGGCAATTGCCTTCATTGCGAGCAAATTTACCTCACTCATTGGTGCTGGATATTCGGATGTACAGTGAAGAACTGTAATTTTATTTTTTTTTGTTCCTGATCTTTCAATAACATTGATAGCATCAGCAACCTCGCTCATATTAGCCATACCTGTAGAAAGAATTACGTGCTTATCAAACCCACCCACATGTCTTAAATACGGCAAATTTGTTATCTCACCAGAAGGAATCTTAAAGATTGACTGGCCCAACGACCTTAGATAATCAAGACTTGCAATATCAAACCCCGTTGAAAGAAATTTAATACCAACATCCGATGCATATGCTAATAAACTTTTATGCATTTTGTCGGACATTTCTAATTTTTTTAACATGTCATATTGCGATTCATTGCCACCTATTGTCTCTATTTGGTATTGAGCCCTAGCTGCGCTCCTGGTTACTAGATTTTCTGCTTTAAATGTCTGGAATTTCACTATATCCGCACCTGCTTTTGCGGCACCTTTGATCAATTCTTTTGCAATATCAATATCGCCATTATGATTGACGCCAGCTTCAGCAATAATTAATACTCTCATATTGATATCAATTTTTCTTATTTTCCAAAAAAGTTATATCCAATTACACGGCATGACCTAAGTAGCTTGCAATTAATACTAAATTATAACTCCTAAACTTAGGCTAGCTTAATTTTAATTTGAGCACCCAAACAACCGTTTTATTAGATCTTAAGAATAGAATATGTCTCTAACAAATTTATTCAGCAATCCAGATTTCAGCCTAAATGCAAGAAAAAGATTCTTTATTTATTCACACGAGCGTTGGGCTGCTTGGGATATTAATCAAGCGCCTCCTAAGCAGCTTTGCGGTTGTTAATTCCATGCTTTGACAATTTTTATATGGATCTAGTTCGCTTATTAAGTCCCAAACAGGTCTAGCCATATAACCAGCATTATTCATTGCAATCAAAAGCGTATCCAACTCTTTTTCGCTATCATCATTTAATGATAATGTTTGCAGCCAATAATTACTTTTACAATTTTCAGGCTCAGATATCAATGTCACCAACTTAAGTTTCTCAAAAGCCGTTTTATATCTTTCAAATAACATTCTTTTGGCATTCACTTTTACAAGCAACTGCTCTAATTGAGCGCAGCCTAAAGCAGCATTAAGATTAGGCATACGGTAATTATATCCAACCTCATTATGTCGAAATTCCCAGGGATGGGACATCTTTGCGGTTGTAGTTAAATGCCTAGCATGGTGAGCAAGCTCTTGATTATTCGTCAAAATTGCACCACCGCCACCAGAAGTTATAATTTTATTACCATTAAAACTCACTACACCCATTGAGCCAAAGGTTCCCGTATGCCTTCCTTGGTAAAAGCTTCCCAGTGACTCCGCAGCATCTTCCACGATTATGATTTTAAAATCATGGCTTACTCTCATCAAATTCTCAATGTCAGCCGGGTGTCCAAAGGTATGCATTGGCACCATTGCTCTGATTACCTTTCCATTTGCAAGGTTAATGCACTGACCAAATCGTTGCTCTGTATGCTCATTTAAATACTCACGAAGTTTATGAGGATCCATTCCTAGAGTTACTAATTCGCTATCTACAAAATGAGGTGAAGCATTGCAATAACTGACGGCATTAGCTGTAGCAATAAACGTAAGCGCGGGCACCAATACTTCATCGCCTCTTTGCACACCAGCAAGCTTCAAAGCTATATGAAGCGCCGCCGTACCATTGACAACTGCTATTGCATACTTACTACCAGTAAATTTAGCGAGTTGGTCCTCAAAGCGATTAACAAACGGCCCAATGGATGAAACGTAAGTAGAATCTAAGCACTCCTTAACGTACAGCCATTCGTTACCATTAAAACTAGGCTCGTGCAAAGAGACGGGGTTAGAGCCAACCACAGAGCGTACCGCTGATACAAATTGGGCTACAAAATTCTCTGGATTATTCATATCAACTAAATATTATAAATATCAGATTTATACTTTAATAAGTTGTTTGAAAAAGAAAACCACTCTACAGTTTCTTTGAGGCCACGCTTAAAACCTTCCCGACCACTATATTTTGGCCGCCATCCAAGAATTTTTCCTGCCTTTGAATTATCTGCCCATAAACGCTCAACCTCAGAATTTTCTGGACGTATACGCGCCTCATCACTAATGACCTCAATATCAACATTCATCACCTCAGCAATTAATTGAACTGTTTCACCAATTGATATTTCAAAATTACTGCCCAAATTGATTGCCTCACCAACACCACCCGTAGAGTTAAGTGCCGCTATAAACCCGTCAACAGTATCTTGAATATAATTAAAATCACGCGTTGGAGAAATTGCACCTAATTTGATCTTTTTCATACCATTTGCAATTTGAGAAATGATGGTTGGTATAACGGCTCTTGCAGATTGGCGTGGTCCATATGTATTGAAAGGTCTTACAATCATCACCGGCAAACCAAATGAGGCATGGAATGAAAATGCCAATTGGTCGGCGCCAATTTTTGTAGCAGAATAAGGCGACTGACCACGCAGAGGATGCTCTTCAGTAATTGGTACGAAACAAGCTGTTCCATACACCTCGCTAGTTGAAGT
>Ga0114968_10000437_pt1 | contig 31070 bp, 24 predicted proteins | sample M_130807_EF_Meta_FD_87020 | JGI IMG/M metagenome (GOLD analysis project Ga0114968, IMG submission 87020) | Freshwater microbial communities from Lake Montjoie, Canada to study carbon cycling - M_130807_EF_MetaG | ecosystem: Environmental > Aquatic > Freshwater > Lake | place: Lake Montjoie... | reverse complement strand
TGTTCCGCCCGGAGCACCTCGACGACGTGCGCGCCGAGTACGCCGACCGCGGCGGCATCACCGTCATCGTTCACCCGGAGTGCTCGCAGGACGTGGTGGATGCCTCGGACATGAACGGCTCCACCGAGCACATCATCCAGACCATCGAGAACGCGAAGCCCGGCACGCGCTGGGCGGTGGGCACCGAGATCCACCTGGTGAATCGCCTGGCGAAGGCCGCCGCCGCGCGGGACGTCTTCGTGCGGATCCTCTCCGACTGCCAGTGCCTCTGCACCACGATGTACCGCATCGACCAGCAGCACCTCCTGTGGGTGCTTGACGGAATCGCGGAGGGACGTTCCCCCAACGTGATCAGCGTGCATCCGGAAGCCAAGCGCCTGGCAGGGCTGGCGCTCGAGCGCATGCTGCGGAATTCGTCGCCCGCGGGGCAGGGCGCGGTGCGCTCGCGCGCAGCGGGCGCGGCGGCGCTCGTAGACTGACGGCGTGAACGACCACGCAGCACCTTCGGTTCCTCCCGCATCCCGTCGTCGCGGCGCGCGCATCCTGGCGATCGCGGGCGGCGTCCTTGCCCTTGGGCTTGCGCTCGTGGCGTTGGCGCCCACCTTCGTCAGCTGGGGCCTGTTCCGCGGCACCATCCTCGGTGCGGTGTCGGGGGCGGTCAACGGCACGGTCTCGGTCACGTCGCTCGATGTCGGCTGGTTCAGCGGCGTGGACGTGCGCGGCTTCACGATCGACGATCCGTCGATGGGCAACCGCGTGCAGGTGGATGCGCGCGTGGAGCAGGGCATCTGGCACGTGCTGCGGTCGGGACTCTCGGGGCTGGACGTCCGCGTGTCCGGCGCCGTGAAGACGCGCCGCGAGGCGGACGGCACGATCACGCTGTCACGGCTGGCGCGCACGGCTGATCCAGGCGCGGCGAAGCCGGCCGCGGCGCCTGCGACCGGAGGCAATGGCGGCCTCCTCCCGGCAGGGCTCGATGTGCGGCTTTCGGTGGACGGCATCACGGTCGAGGTGGCCGAGACTTCCGGCGCCATCTACGCCGCGGTGCGCGACTTCAAGGGTTCGGCGCACGTGGCTGCCGGTGGCGAGACCACCGCGAAGTTCACTGCGCGCACGGAACTGCAGGGCACGGCCGGTTCGCTTGACCTTGACGTGGCGGCGCCCGGGATCTTCGACGCCGCCGGCGCGCTGCACTACAAGGGAACGCCCATCACGGCATCGATCAAGGCGAGCGACGCCGCGTTCGTTGCCGTCGGACTGGGCATTCGCGTCAAGGATGCCACCGTCTCGGTCAGCGGCAAGGACCTCACCGGCGTCGTCGATGCCGATGTCCGCATCGCCGCAAGCATCGACGACCTTCCGCCGAGCGCCATCACCGCGAAGCTCCGCGTCGACCGGCTGCTCAGCGCCGCCGGCGAGCCGATCTTCGACCTGGCTGCCATCCACGGCAGCGTGCGCGCGGAGAGCATTCCCACCACGCCGTTCCAGCGCTTCGTTGCCGGCACGGGCATGGAGCTTGGCCGCGACCTCGGCCCGCGCATCGACCTCGACACCACCTTCGCCGACGCCACGGGCGGCGCCATCGAGCTCTCGCTGCGGAGCGATGCCGTCACGCTGCGCGCCAGCGGCTCCGTGGACCCGGCAACGCGTGCCGCCACGCTTCGCACGGTGGAGGCGGACGCCTCGCTTGCGCCCGCCATGCTTGCGGCGATGGCGGACCTCACGGTCTCCGCGCCCGCGCGTCTCTCGCTGCGCGCGCGCGACGTGGCCGTTCCTGCCGCCGGCGCCGATGGCGCGTTCCCGGTGGACCGGATTGCCTTCGACTCCACGCTGACGCTCACGCTTGCGGGCCTCCAGGTCCCGGGCCCGGAGGGGCGAGTTCCGCTCGACATCTCCGAGATCCGCGGCTCGCTCAAGGCTGCTCCCATCGCCGAAGGCATTGCGCTCGATGTCTCCGCGGTCTCGGCGAGCGCCGCAAAGGCGGCACCGATGCACGTGGTGGCTTCGGCGCGCATGGACGGCGTCTTCGGTGCCTACGGCTCGCTCCGCGTGGAAGCGCTTCCCACCGCACTGGTGCGCCCCTTCATGCCGCGCGATCTGGCGATCGACGTGGCGCGCGACGTGGGCAGCAGCATTGCGCTCATCGATGCGAGCCTCGGCAACGGCACCACGCCGGCGTTCGCGCTGCGCATGGATGCACCGCTCGTGCAGGCCGAGCTCCGCGGCATGGTGGCGGCCGACGGGGCGGTGCGCGTGGAGAGCGGATCCACGCTCGTGGCCAAGGCCATCGAGCCCGCGCTCCTGGCGCATTTCGGCGTGGACGTGGATGCGCCGCTTGCGGCGTCGGTGCAGCTGAAGAAGCTTAAATTGCCGGGTTCGCTCGGGACGCAACTGGGGAAGATCGCGGGCGACGTGGCGGTGGACATCGGTGCGGCCCGCCGCCAGGCGCCCGTCCATCTCCTGGTGGGGAAGGGCGCCGACCGGCGCAGCTTTGAGCTCGGCGAGATTCGCCTGGAGGCCGTCACCGCCGCACTGGGCGAAGATGCGCGCGTGAAAGCGCAGATGTCCTTCGACGGCATGCCGGTGAAGGTCTCGGTGGGTGCCGCCAACCTCAAGGATCTCTCGCAGCAGGCGATCGATTCCGCCGCGCTCCTTGCCGACGTGAGCGTCGCCGGCATCTCCGCGGCGCGGGTGGCGCGCGAGGTTCCTGCCGTTGCGGACATCCTGCCGCAGGTGGGGACGGGCGTGTTCGACGTGGGCGTTCGTTACCAAGGCTCGCTCATCGATGGGCGCGGTACGGTGGCGCTGACCTCCGGCACCACCAAGCTGGAAGCGAATGCCACGCTCACGCGCGAGGCGCTGGCGGTGAATGCGGAGCTCGCCACGAGCATCGAGCCCGCACTCGTGCGCGCCGCGGCACCGGGGTTCGCTGGTGCACTCGCCGCCCCCGCGAAGCTCGCCCTGCGCGTGGAGTCGGTCAGCATGAAGCGCACCATGCCCTGGGGCTTCGATGCTCCGGCTTCGGCAAAGGCGAACATTCGCCTGGCCTCCGCCACCATGATGGGCATCCCCGGGCTCTCGGGCGATGCCGCCGTCACCGACCTGGCGCTTGACGTGACGCTTGGCCTCGCCGACCGCATGACGGCCGCCGGCACGCTCGCCGCCAAGCTCTCCGGTCGCCGTGGCGGTGCGGCGCTGCAGCAGATTGCGCCCATCGATGCGCGCTTCGGGTGGCACGCCGCGTCCGGCACGCAGCCTGCCGGCTGGGACGTGGATGCGAAACTCGACGGCATCAGCGGTGACGGCCTGGCCACGCTCATCGACCTCGATGAATCGATGCGCAAGGAGATCGGCAAGGACGCGCGCATCACCGCGAAGGCCGCAAGCGCAGGCGAGCGGGACATCGCCTTCGAGGTGCAGTCGACGCTCGAGCGCCTCAAGGCCGACCTGCGCGGGCAGCTGGCAGGCGACGAACTGGTCATCGCCAACAGCTCCGCCGACGTCACCATTCCGGGTGCGCAGGCCACGGAGCTTCTCAACACCATCTCGGCGAAGGACGACGAGGGCGGCAAAAAGAAGGAACCGGCGTGGAAGCAGGTGGGTGCCGTGGGCGTGAAGGCAACGCTGACGTCGGTTCGCGTGAAGATCGGTGGTTCGGGCAGCGATGCCGCTCCCGCTCCGGGCGTGCCCGCTGCCACGGCCCCCGCGCCGGGCACCGTTGCCGCCAAGCCCAGCATCAAGCTTCCGCCGGGCACGTCTGCCGTGGTGCGGCTCGACCTCCGCCCGGTGACGCTGGTGCCCACCTCGGGCGAGACCGTGGTGGTGGAGACCGTCTCCGTTGCCATCGACGCCCCGGGCCTCACCAAGCCCGCCACCGTGAAGGCGAACGCCAGCATCACCGGCACCGGTGCGGGCGCCGCCAAGTTCCCGCTTGCGCTCGATGCCAAGCTTGTCGACTGGGGCAGCGCCGACGGCAGCATCCTGGGCGACCGCATGCGCGTGGACGGCACGCTGAAGGCCGAGCATGCCTCGACGCGCGTCCTGGGCGCATTGCTCGGCATGGGCACGGAACTCGAGGAAGCCGTCGGCCCGGACATCAACGTCGATGCCGCCGTGGCCTCCACCGCGCCCGGCAGCGCCATCGCGAACGCCACCGTCTCCAGCAAGTACCTGCAGATGCAGGCGCCTGCCATCCATCTCGACGCGGGCGTCATCACCGTGGCCGCGCCGAAGCCGGTGACCGTCGACTTCATCCCCTCGGAACCGCTGCGCCGGCGCTACCTGGCTGCCATCAACCCCATCTTCCGCGACGTGCGCCTGGCCGACGAGAAGAAGCCGATCCGCTTCACGGTGGATTCGGTGAAGTATTCGCTCGACGGCAACCGCGCCGCCATGGACGGCGACATGAAGCTGGTGGTGGGCGACGTGCTGCTCGAGCGCAACGCCAACAACGCCGTCCTCAACACGCTGAAGATCTTCCAGGCGAAGGACGGCAAGCCCGTCGAGGGCGTCATCGATCCGCTGGTGGTCACGATCCGCCAGGGCCAGCTGAAGTACAAGGATTTCTCGGTCGGCATCGAGCGCCAGGGCAAGGGCTGGGTCACGCGCCTCATCTTCGACGGCGACATCGACCTCACGCAGGAACCGCCCTACGCGCGCGCCATCGCCGCCAACTACCCGCTTGCCTCGGTGGCGCGCGAGGTGGTCAACGTGCTTCCCAACGAGGACGGCGGCGGCAGCATCGCCAATGCGCTCAACACGGTGTCGCTCGGCATGGTGGACGCAGTGCAGCTGCGCATCCGGCTCCGCGGCCCGCTGGGCGAGGTGAATGGCCAGCCCGTCAAGCTTGAGCAGAAGGTCAAGCTGATCCTCAGCACCAAGGACATCGGCAAGGATGTCGGCAAGACGGTCGAAGGCATCGGCCAGGCCGTGGGCGACCTCTTCGGCAAGAAAAAGAAGAAGGGCTCGAACCCGTGATCCGGGGTCGAGCCCTTCGCTCGTTCGTCATTGCATGAGGTTCGTGGCGTGACCGTCGTGCGGGGCCTTCGCCCCGCGGCTCACATCGGCTTGTCGCCGATGGTCCGGTCGTACATCTCCAGCAGCTTCGCCTTGTCGAAGATGAGCTCGTTGCGGCTCATGCCCGTCACGTCGTAGGTGGTGGTGAGCTCGATGGCGTCGCAGGGGCACGCCTCCTCGCACATTCCGCAGTAGATGCAGCGGAGCTCGTCGATGTCGAACTGCTTGGGGTACTTCTCGCGGTCCGGCCACGGGCTCTCGTCCGCCACGATGTGGATGCAGTGCGCCGGGCACGCCGTCTGGCACATGAAGCATGCCACGCAGCGGACGCGGCCGTCCTCGTCCTTGTTCAGGCGGTGCACGCCGCGGAAGTACGGCTTGTACATGCCGCCCTCCTCCACGTCGCGCTGCTCGCGGCGCTGCTCCGGGTACTGGAGCACCCAGAGCGTGTCCTTGTTGGCGCCGTTGCGGCCCACGTTCTGGAACGCGTGCCGCAGGGTGGTGCCCAGGCCCTTGAAGGCATTCACCACGAAGAGGCTCTCCGTGCGGTTGAGCTTCTTGGGGGTGACGTCGACGATCTCGTTGTCGCGGATGGACATGGGAGCGGGATTCTAGGGCAGGGGCTCCGGGTAGGCTCCGGCGATGCTTCCTTCCCTTCGTCCAAGCGGGTCTCGCGAGCGCCGCGAGAACAGCATCGGCTGGAGAATGGCGGGTCTGGGGATGCAGACGAGCTCGGAAGTGGTGGCAGGCGCCCTGGTGGGCTGGGTCATCGACCGCTGGGCTGGCACCTCGCCAACGTGGCTCCTGGTGGGCGGAATCGCCGGAATCGTGGTTGGCCTGAGCACCCTGATCCGGGGTGCCATGCGCGCCAACCGTGAATTCGAAGACGCGCGGAAGGATCGCAAGCCATGAACGCACCCAAGACTCCGCCGCCGGAGCAGGAAATCGCCATCCCGCCCGGTCCGGTGCTCTGGGCCGTGGGAATCGTGACCGTGGTGGCCGTGCTGGCAGCCCTGGGAGCCTCCCAGCTGGCTGCCGAACCGGGCGCCATGGCCCTTGCCACCGGCCTGGGGGCGCTGGGGGCAGGGTTGGCCACCGGCCTGTCGGCCCTCCTCTTTGTGTCCACAACACCCCGTCCCGCAAGCATCTGCGGCTCGATGTGGCTCGGGGCCACCCTGATCCGCTTCGCGGCGGTCCCTGGAGTTTGCCTGTCTATATACTGGTCCGCCCCGTCGGTCGGCGTTGTCGCCGTTTTGGCCACCGTCGGGACCTACCTCGCATGCCTCGCGGCCGAGACCGCGATGGTGGTGCGGATCGTGCACCGCAGCCTCTGAGAGATGACCCGATGACCCTCCTCCTCGCCTCCGGCGCCAATCCCCTCGGCCACGTCCTCGACCAGTCGAGCGGTTTCTCCGAGAAGTTCGGCACTGACGTCAAGCTCAGCGTCGTGTCGCTCATCGTCGGTGCGCTGATCGCGCTCGTGTGGCTCCTCTACTCGGCATCGCGCATCCGCATCGGCCCCGAGAGCCAGGGCCATGACCGCTGGGTGACCAAGGGGCGCCCCGCGCAGATCGTCGAAGTGCTGGTGGACGGCCTGTACTCGCAGATGCTCGAGCCGGTGATGGGCGCGCGCCTCGCCCGCGCGTGGCTCCCGTTCCTGCTCTCGCTCTTCTTCTTCGTGCTGGTCCTCAACCTCATGGGCCTGGTTCCGCTGATGGACATCCAGGAGATCGCCCACTCCTTCGGCGGCCACGGCACCGAGGAAGAGAACGCCGCCGCCAAGAAGGCAATGCTCTGGATCGGCGGCACCGCCACCGCGAGCCTCTCGGTGAACATGGCGCTGGCGCTCTGGGCGTTCCTCGCCATCCAGTGGCAGTCGGTGCGCGAGCTGGGCGTCAAGGGCACGCTGGAGCACCTCTGCGGCGGCCACGAGCTGGTTGCCAACAAGGGCCTCTGGTTCGTCGTCCCGATCATCTTCGTGGTGGAAGTGCTGGGCATGGTCATCAAGCCTGCCGCGCTCGCCATCCGACTCTTCGCCAACATGGTCGGTGGCCACACGCTGATGGCCACGCTCATGATGTTCGGCGCAATGGCCGGTTCCGCCGGCCTTGCCATGTTCGCGGTGGGCGGCATCTCGCTGCTGGCCGGCGGATTCGCCGTCATCATCACCTTCCTCGAACTCTTCGTTGCCTTCCTGCAGGCGTTCGTCTTCATGTTCCTCACGGCCGTGTTCATCAGCCAGATGGCACACCACGGGGAACACCATGACGAGGAACACGGCCACGAAGACCATCACGGTTCGGAGAGCGCGGCGGCCCATGCGCCGGGTGCCGTGCACGGACACTGAACCAGGGCCGGAGACCCCACTCTCCCCTGCGCGCACGTGGATGCGCGGGACATGCATGAAGCGGCGCGCCACGGCGCCTGACAACCAACGGAGAACACACATGAAGAACACCACCACCCTCGCGATCATCGCTGCCGCCACCGCCGCCAGCTCCGTCCTCGCCGACACCGGCGCGGCCGCTGCTGCCGACTACAAGGGCATGGGCGTCGGCATCGGCGCCGGCATCGTCGGCGGTCTCGCCGTGATCGGCGCCGGCCTCGGCATCGGTCGCATCGGCGCCTCTGCCAACGAGAGCACCGCTCGCCAGCCCGAGATGGGCGGCCGCATCTTCACCAACATGATCCTGACCGCCGCACTGGTCGAGGGCGTCGCCCTCTTCGCAGTCGTCGTGTCGCTGCTCGGCATCAACAAGTGAGTTGACCGCGCTGGACCGCCGGCACCCGCCGGCAGTCGGTCCAAACCACGGTCTCCTCGCCCCGAAAGGGGCGGGGAGACCATTCAGAACGAAGCCCCGCGCGTCGCGGGCAGGCACCAAGGAACACCGCATGAACCTCCTTCTCCTCGCCAATTCCGCAGGCCCGGGCAACCCGGTCTCGTTCGAACTCCTCCCGGCCATCACGGCATTCGTCGTGTTCGGCGTGGCGTTCGCGATCCTCGCCATCAAGGTCTGGCCGACCATCGCCAAGGCGCTCGACGAGCGCAATGCGAAGATCGTCGGCGAGATCAAGGCCGCCGAGGACGCCCGCACCGCCGCCAAGGCTGCGCAGGCCGAGTTCGAGAAGAGCCTCGCCAATGCCCGCGAGGAGGCCGCCAACATGATCAAGCAGGCCCGCGCCGATGCCCAGCGCATCGCCGACGAGCTCAAGGCCAGGAACGAGCAGGAGCTCGCCGAGCGCGTCTCGCGCGCCAACGCCGACATCGAGTCCGCGCGCAAGGCCGCCGTTGCCGAGCTGCAGGCGCAGTCCGCGGCGCTCGCCGTGGAGGTTGCCTCCAAGATCCTGCGCCGCCAGGTGAACGACCAGGACAACGCGCGCCTCGTGCAGGAATCCCTGCAGGAACTCGCGTCCAGCCGTCACTGACCGCCGTCCTCCACGACCTTCACCCAGCCAGCAAGCTTCACCCAGGCAGCAAGCTTCACCCAGCCAGCAAGGCTCCCGATGCCCACCCAGATCGACGAAGTCTCCAAGGTCTACGCCCGTTCGCTCTTCGAGCTCGCACGCGAGGTCGGTGGCAATGCAGGCGTGGCTTCCATGGGCGAGGAACTGCGCGAGGTGTGCAGCATCGTCCGCGCCGACAAGGGTGCGCTCGAGCTGTTCCGCTCGCCCATCGTCGACCCGGCGCAGCGCGCCGCGTCGCTCAGGAAGATCTTCGGCGGGCGCGTCACCGACACGCTGCTGAACTTCATCCTGGTCCTCAACCGCAAGGGCCGCCTGGCCGAGCTCCTGAGCATCGGCGATGCGTACGACATCCTCGAGCAGGACGCCTTCGGCCGCATCGAGGTGGACGTGTTCACCGCGTCCGGCTCGGTCGACGCCGCCACGCAGGCCACGCTTGCCGCCGACCTGAAGAAGTCGCTCGGCAAGGATCCCGTGCTCCACTACTACGCCGATCCCGCCATGATCGGCGGACTCAAGCTCCGCATCGGCGACCAGCTGATCGACGGCTCCGTGGCCGCCCAGCTCCGCCGCATGCGCTCGACGCTCCTCGACCGTGGCCTCGCCGGCCGCGACGCGGGCACCTTCCTCTCCTGAACCAGCGATTCACCGAATCAAAGACACTGACCACGCTTCTTTCGAAAGGCACGCCGTGAAGATCAAGACCGACGAGATCACGTCCGTCATCAAGCAGGAAATCAAGAACTTCGCCTCCCAGCTCGAGATCTCCGAGGTCGGGCAGGTGGTGGAGGTGGGCGACGGCATCGCCCGCGTCTACGGCCTCGGCAAGGTCATGGCCGGCGAGCTCCTCGAGTTCCAGACCCAGAGCGGCAAGACCGTCACGGGCCTGACCATGAACCTCGAGCAGGACACCGTCGGCGCCGCCCTCTTCGGCGACACCGACCTGATCCGCGAAGGCGACACCGTCAAGGCCACCGGCCGCATCCTGGAAGTGCCCGTCGGCCCCGAGATGCTCGGCCGCGTGGTTGACCCGCTGGGCGTCGCCGTCGACGGTGGCCCGGTCATCCGCGCCTCCGGCACCCGCAAGGTCGACATCGTGGCCCCCGGTATCGCCGCGCGCCAGCCCGTGAAGGAGCCGCTCCAGTTCGGCATCAAGGCCGTCGACAGCATGATCCCCGTGGGCCGCGGCCAGCGCGAGCTGGTCATCGGCGACCGCAAGACCGGCAAGACCGCCGTCTGCCTCGACTGCATCATCAACCAGAAGCAGTACTGGGGCACGCCGGAAGCCGTGGTGTGCATCTACGTCGCCGTCGGCCAGAAGGACTCGACCGTGGCGGGCGTCGTCGAGACGCTCCGCAAGAACGGCGCCCTGGACTACACGATCGTGGTGAACGCCGGCAGCTCCTCGCCGGCCCCGCTCCAGTACATCGCTCCCTACTCGGGCTGCGCGATGGGCGAGTACTTCATGTGGCAGGGCAAGGAAGGCAAGACCCCCAAGCACGTCCTGGTGGTCTATGACGACCTTTCCAAGCAGGCCGTGGCGTACCGCGAGCTCTCGCTCCTCCTCCGCCGCCCGCCGGGCCGCGAGGCGTACCCGGGCGACGTCTTCTACCTGCACAGCCGCCTGCTCGAGCGCGCCACCAAGCTCTCCAACGAGAACGGCGGCGGCTCGCTCACCGCGCTCCCGATCATCGAGACGCAGGAAGGCGACGTGTCGGCGTACATCCCGACCAACGTGATCTCCATCACCGACGGCCAGATCTACCTGCAGCCCGAGCTCTTCTCGGCCGGCGTGCGTCCCGCCATCAACGTGGGCATCTCGGTGAGCCGCGTGGGCGGCAACGCGCAGATCAAGGCGATGAAGGAAGTCGCCGGCTCGCTGCGCCTTGACCTTGCGGCCTACCGCGAGCTCGAGGCGTTCGCGCAGCTCGGCACCGAGCTCGACGCCTCCAGCCAGCGCCAGCTCGACCGCGGCGCGCGCATGGTGGAGCTCCTCAAGCAGGGCCAGTTCACGCCGTTCACCGTCATCGACCAGTGCATCTCGATCTTCTCCGCGTCGAAGGGCTTCCTCGACGACGTGGCGCTGACCCGGGTCACCGCGTTCGAGAAGGGCCTCCTCGAGTACTTCCAGGGCCCGGGCAAGGCGCTCCGCGACCAGCTCTCCGAGAAGAAGTCCTTCAAGGGCCTCGAGGACCAGTTCGGCGCGGCCATCAAGGCGTTCAAGGCCACCTTCAAGTGACCTGCTGACGCGCAACCAGTGCAACCTTCGCGGCGCCCGGAGCATTCCGGGCGCCGCGCTCGTTTTGCGGCACGTCGCCCGGTGCGTCTAACCTCTGCGCATGCTTCATGCAGCCCTGGAACAGCATCGCGCAGCCTTCGCCGGCCGGACGGTCTGCGTGACCGGCGGCGCCGGGTTCATCGGCAGCCATCTTTCCGATGCGCTCGTGGAGCTTGGTGCGAAGGTGCGGATCGTCGACGACCTCTCCAACGGGCGCGAGACGAACCTTGCCGGCCCGGCGCGGGCGGCCGCGTTCGAGCGGGGCAGCATCCTGGACGATGCGGTGCTCGACCGCGCGTTCGCGGGTGCGGACACCGTGTTCCACCAGGCTGCGCTCGGGAGCGTGCCGCGGAGCATCGAGGTTCCTGCGCTCTACCACCAGGTGAACGTGGACGGCACGCTGCGCGTGCTGGAGGCGGCGCGCCGCCACGGCGTGCGGCGCGTCGTCTATGCGGCTTCGAGCAGCGCGTACGGCAACACGCCGACGCTTCCCAAGTCGGAGTCGGTGCGCCCGGATCCGCTTTCGCCCTACGCGTACACCAAGCTTGCCGGCGAACACCTGATGCGCGCATGGGGACTGTGCTACGGGCTGCAGACGGTGAGCCTGCGATACTTCAACATCTTCGGCCCGCGGCAGCGGCACGACTCGCCGTATGCGGCGGTGATCCCGATGTTCGCCGATGCGCTGCGCTCCGGTGGGCGGCCGGTGATCTTCGGCGACGGGCAGCAGACGCGGGACTTCACGTTCGTGGCCAACGTGGTGCATGCCAACCTCCTGGCGGCGTCGGCGCAGCGCGTGCTGCAGGGCGAGATGTGCAACATTGCGTGCGGCACGCGGTACAGCCTGCTGGAATTGGTGGACGCGATGTCCGCGGCAATGGGGGTGCAGGCGACGATCGACTTCCAGTCGGGGCGCACGGGGGACGTGCGCGACAGCGAGGCGGACATTCGGCTGGCCGCGGACCTGCTGGGGTATCGCGTGATCGTGCCGTTTGGTGAGGGGTTGCGGGCGACGATTGGGGCGTAGGTTCGGCTGCGTGGGGTGACGATTTCGTGACGCCGGCGTACTGGCCCCCGTCGCCTTGCGGGGCGGGCGGCATGGCGCCGCCACTGCCCCTCCGGCGAGGGGGCCAGGCACGGGTTGCTCCAACGGCGCCGGTTCGGCAATGGCCTCACCGCCGCGGGTGGGGGGACGCGTGCGGCGCAACATCAATTACAAAAGTGACCGGGGCTGCCCACACCGCTCGGGCAGCCTCGCCGGTCCGTGATCCCTTTCCCTCGGTCCGTCGGCGCGCGCTCAGCGGCGCCTTCCATGCGGTGAATGGTTCGTGTTCCGGGCACGGACGCTGACTCTGATTGGTTGCAGTTGGCCTTCGGCGCGGCCCTGGCTCGTGGACCAGGTCCGGAGCTGTTGGGCGAGTTGCAGGAAGATGTGCCAGATGCTGCTCATGGTGCCTCCGTGGCGGAACACCAGAAGGGTCGTTTACGGTGGCGGGGGAAGCAAGCCGTTGGTCAAAGAAAATCGCGCGCGGAAACCGCGCGCGATGTGGGGAAACGGGTATGAGGTCCGTTTATTCGCCGATGTCCTCGGCCCAGAGGTCGGGCTTCTCCTGCTGGAGGCGCTCCATCAGGGCAATGCAGCGGGCATCATCCACCACGGTGAGCTCGATGCCGTTGGCGCGCATCCAGCTCTCGGCGCCCATGAAGGTGCGGTGCTCGCCGATGACGACGCGCGGTACCTTGAAGAGGATGGCCGTACCCGAGCACATGGGGCAGGGGCTCAGCGTGCTCACGAGCGTCAGGTGACGCCAGTCGCGGCGGCGGCCGGCATTGCGCACGCAGCTCACCTCGGCGTGTGCGGTGGGGTCACCGCTCTGCACGCGCATGTTGTGGCCGGCGGCCACCACCTTGCCGCTGGCATCGAGGAGCGAGCTCCCGATGGGGATGCCGCCCTCCTTCCAGCTCTTCTCGGCCTGCTCGATGGCGGCATCAAGGCCGCGGCGGATCACGTCGGGGTTCAGGGCGGGGATGCTCACTTGGAGTCCCTTTCTTCTTCATCTCGGAGCATCTTGAGTATGCGCCGCCAGTCTGCCATGTTGATGAGCACCTCGCGCGGCCCATTATTCCCCGCGTCCGGACCGAGGATCTGTGCCTGCACCATCTGGTCGATCAGCTTTCCTGCGCGGCCATAGCCGATCGACATCTTGTGCTGCAGCAGGCTGATGCTTCCGCGGTTGGCCTCGATCACGATCTCGACGGCGCGTTCGAACAGGGGGTCAAGCTCGCCGCTCAGCATGCCGACGCTTTCGCCCTCGATGGCCACGAGGACGCGCTCGAAGTTGAGTGTGGCGACGGTGCGGAGGTGGTCGGTGACCTTGGTGGTCTCGCGGTCATCGACGAAGGTTCCCTGTGCGCGGTCCGCACAGTTGGCTCCGTTTGGCTTGATGAGCATGTCGCCCTGTCCCAGAAGCAGCTCGCCGCCCTTTTCGTCGAGCACCATGCGACTTTCCATGGCGCTGTTGACGCGGAAGGTGATCTTGCAGGGCAGGTTCGCCTTGATGAGGCCGGTGACCACGTTCGCCTGCGGGCGCTGCGTGGCCATCACCAGGTGCATGCCGACGGCGCGGGCCTTCTGCGCGATGCGGATGATCGACTGCTCGACCTCGCGATGCTGCATCATGAGGTCGGCCAGCTCGTCGATCACGAACACCATGTATGGCAGCTTCTTCGGGATGCGCGCCCACGCGGCGTCGCTCTCGGGCTTCAGGCGCGCGCGGAGCTCGTCCTCGCCGAGCTCGTTGTAGCCCTTCATGTTCTGCACGCGGGCGTTCTTCAGGAGCTCGTACCGGTCCTCCATGTGCCGGACCGCCCATTCCAGGATGCCGGCGGCCTTGGTCATGTCGGTGATGACCGGCGCCATGAGGTGCGGCACGTCGCTGAATTGCGCCATCTCCACCATATCCGGGCCCATCAGGCAGAGCTTCAGCTCGTCCGGGCGCTTGGTGTAGAGCCAGCTCATGATGATGGTGTTGATGCAGACGCTTTTGCCGCTGCCGGTGGTGCCGGCGATCAGCATGTGCGGCTGCTTTGCCAGGTCGAGTACCAGCGCGTCGCCCGCCGCATCCTTGCCGAGGAACATGGGAAGCGCCATGCCAGTGGCGGATGGCCCGCTCATGAGTTCCTTCAGACGCACCTGCTCGCGCTTGGGGTTCGGAACCTCGATGCCCACCGCGCCGCTTCCCACCAGGTTGTTGATGATGCGGATATTCGGCGCCTTGAGCTTGCGTGCCAGGTCGTCGGCCACGGGCTGCAGGCGGGCGGCGCGCGTGCCCTCGGCCAGCTCCACGTGATAGAGGGTGACTACCGGGCCGCTGTCGATCTGCTTGATTTCTCCCTCGATGTCGAATTCCCGGAGTGCCGCGTTCAGCTTGGTGGCCTGCTCGCGGACGAACGACTCCATCTCGGCGGAGAAGTTGCCGGTGGGTTCGGCCAGCAGGTCGATGCTGGGGAACTGGTAGCCCGAATGGTCCATGGTGTGCGGGATGCCCTCGGCGCTTGTTCCAGCCTGCTCGATTGGAGTTTCCTGATGACGCGAGAACTTTGCGACTATCTGCCGCAACTCCGCTTCATTCAGGCCCGTCTTTGGGGGCATCGCGGGGGCCCGATTGAAGGTGGCGCCACCGTGGATGCCGCCCCCGCTCGTGCCGGCGTTCAGCATCTGGTCAATCAGCGTCGCGGCGCGTTCGCGTCCGATGGTCCGTTGCAGGAAGCGGACCCCGGCTGCGACGTTCTGCGTGATGATCGATACGGCTTGTTCGATGAGCGGATCTTGGTTGTCGTCGGGTAATTCTGTGGCAGTGATCACTTGTTTTCCTCCGGTGTGTTGTCGTTGAATGAATCCTGGAACGCGTCGCTCTCCTGGTCGACCTTCTCGGCGAGGCGGCGCTCCTCGTCGGTGAGCTCGCGAGCGCCTTCGGCCTCCATCTCCTGCATGCGTTCCCAGTCGGCCATGGTGATGAGCACCTCGCGCGGCACGTTCTTTCCCTTGTCCGGACCGAGGATCTGGGCCTGCGTCATCTGGTCGATCAGCTTTCCTGCGCGGCCATAGCCGATCGACATCTTGCGCTGGAGCAGGCTGATGCTTCCACGGTTGGCCTCGATCATGAGTTCCACGGCGCGTGGGAAGTGCGGATCGCGCTCGGTGCTCGGCAGGCCGGCGCCTCTGCCTTCGCCCTCGCCACCTTCCTCGCATGAGCCACCGGGGCCCTTGATGGCCACGAGGACGCGTTCGAAGTTGGGGGTGGCGACCGTACGGAGGTGGTCCGTCACCTTGGTGGTCTCGCGATCGTCCACGTAGGTGCCCTGGGCGCGTTGCGCAGCGTTTGCCCCGAAGGGCTTGATGAGCATGTCGCCCTGTCCCAGAAGCAGCTCGCCGCCCTTTTCATCGAGCACGATGCGGCTGTCCATGGCGCTGGCCACGCGGAACGTGACGCGGCACGGCATGTTGCTCTTGATGAGTCCGGTGACCACGTTCGCCTGCGGGCGCTGCGTTGCCAGCACCAGGTGCATGCCCACGGCACGCGCCTTCTGCGCGATGCGCACGATCGACTGCTCGACCTCCTTGTGCTGCATCATGAGGTCAGCCAGCTCGTCGATCACGAACACCATGTACGGCAGCTTCTTGGGCACGCGTGCCCAGTCGGCGTCGTTGGCGGGCTTGATGCGGGCGCGGAGCTCGTCCTCGCCCAGCTCGTTGTACGAGGTCATGTTCTGGACCTTGGCGTTCTTCAGGAGTTCGTACCGCTCCTCCATGTGGCGGACGGCCCATTCCATGATGCCGGCGGCCTTGGTCATGTCGGTGATGACCGGGGCCATGAGGTGCGGCACGTCACTGAACTGCGCCATCTCCACCATCTTCGGGTCCACCAGGATGAGCTTCAGCTCGTCCGGTCGCTTGGTGTAGAGCCAGCTCATGATGATGGTGTTCATGCAGACGCTCTTGCCGCTGCCGGTGGTGCCGGCGATCAGCATGTGGGGCTGCTTGGCCAGGTCGAGCACCAGCGGATCGCCGTCGGCGTCCTTGCCGAGGAACATGGGAAGCGCCTTGCCCTTGCCCGCGGAGCCATTCATGAGCTCCTTGAGACGCACCTGCTCCCGCTCGCGGTTGGGCACCTCGATGCCCACTGCACCGCTTCCCACCAGGTTGTTGATGATGCGGATGTTCTGCGCCTTCAGCTTGCGCGCCAGGTCGTCGGCCACGGGCTGCAGGCGCGCAGCGCGCGTGCCCTCGGCCAGCTCCACCTGGTACGTGGTGATCACCGGCCCGCTGTTGATCTGCTTGATTTCTCCCTCGATGTCGAATTCCCGGAGTGCCGCGGTCAGCTTGGTGGCCTGCTCGCGGACGAACGAATCCAACTCCTCCGAGAAGTTGCCGGTGGGGTCGGCCAGCAGGTCGATGCCCGGGAACTGGTAGCCCGAGTAGTCCACGGTGCGCGGAATGTCCTCGTCGCGCATGGCGGTCTTCTTGGGCGTGGTGGCGATGCGCACCGGCAGCTTGGAGATCTTGGCCTTCAGCTCGGCGTCGGACTGGGCTGTGCGAACCGGAAGGGCAGGGGCGGCGTCGATTTCGTCGTCGTCTTCCTCTTCCTCCTCGTCGTCATCCTCGTCCTCGTCTTCGTCCTCGTCGTCGTAGTCGTCGTCGTCGTCATCCTCGTCTTCGTCTTCGTCCTCGTCTTCGTAATCCTCGTCCTCCTCCTCATCCTCGTCCTCGTCCTTGCGCTTTCCGGCCTTGGGCTCGAGCACCTGAACGTTGTCGGCGCTTTCCTCGTCCTCGTCGACCACCACGCCCTTCATGGCGCGGGCGCCTGCCTTGCGCAGGGCAGGGGAGGAGTTGGCGCCAATGCCGGCGAGCGCGGGCGTGGCGCGCTGCGTGCCGGTGAGGCTCGCCGCAAAGCCGGCCCAGTCGAACTTGAAGATGGGCTCCAGGAACGAGAGGCCGCGCATCACGGCGCCGGGGATGCGGAAGACCACCTCGTCGGCGGCCACGACGGCGCCAATGGCGGTGCCGCAGAGGAGCATCAGGCGGGCGGCGAATCCGTGGAAGCGGTAGTCGAGCTGCTTGGCGATCCACTGCGGGATGAGCCCGGCCTCGACGCCGGCCACCGGGCCGACCTTCGGCGCCCAGAGCGCGTGCAGCGCGCCGGTGCAGAGCACCAGCATGACCGCGCCGATGACGCGCAGCCAGAGGTGCTGCGCGCGGAACCCGAACGGCATGGCGGCGAGCGCCGCCGCCGCCAGCAGCACCGCGAACCACGTGCCGTAGCCGAAGACGGCGTACGTCCAGTACGCGATGGCGGCGCCGGCGTTCCCCATCAGGTTGGCGGGCGGGGTGTTGTGCACCGCGACGGCCGTCGAGGGCCAGTCGGCGTGGTGGAACGAGCCCAGGGCGAGCATCAGCGCGGCGGTGCCGAGGACGGCTGCCACCCATGCCACGCGTGCGCGGAACTCGGGCTGATTCCAGAAGTGCGAGGCGGTCGATCCATCGGTCGATTTCGAGCGGGCCATAGTGTGGTTCCATCGGCAATCCACGCGGTTTCCGAACGATCTTTGCGGACCTTTCGTGCCGCCGCTACCATCCCGCCCGGATGCATTTCGCGCTCATCGACACCATCCTGGAGCAGACCCCCGACCGGGTCCGGGCCCTCAAGCAGGTCACCCTGGCCGAGGAGTACCTCCAGGACCACTTCCCGACCTTCCAGGTGCTGCCTGGGGTGTTCATGCTGGAGGCCATGGTCCAGGCCGCCAGGGCCCTCCTGGAGGCCCGGGGACACCCCCGGATGGTCCTCGGAGGCGCCAAGGCCATGCGCTACGGCTCGTTCGTCCGCCCGGGGGAGGCCCTGGAGGTGGACGTCCAGCTCGAGAAGGAACTTCCGGACGGATCGTTCACGTTCAAGGGCGCCGGCACCGTTCGCCGACATGCCGGAGGCGAGCCGGAGACGGCCGTCTCGGGCCGATTTACACTGCGCCCCCTGCGGATCCCTCCGCAGAACCCCTCCCAGGGGTGACCTGGGATCGTGCGGTGCCCAGGCGGGCCCGCGTGCAAGGATGCCACCAGACGGAGACCAGATGGCCATTTCCCGTGCAGACATCGAAGAGAAGGTGACGGACGTCCTCGAGAACGCGCTCGGCGCGGATCGCGACGAGATCATCGCCACCGCCACGCTCACCGAGGACCTCGGTGCCGAGAGCATCGACTTCCTCGACATCCAGTTCCAGCTCGAGAAGAAGTTCTCCACCCCGGAGAAGCCCTTCAAGATCGAGCAGGGCGAGCTGTTCCCCGAGAACATGATGTCGAACCCGGACTACGTGAAGGACGGCAAGTTCACCGACGCCGGCTTCGCGGTGCTCAAGGAGAAGATGCCGCACGTGGACCTGTCCTCGTTCGGCGGCGACCGCAACGTCCGCGGCCTCGCCAAGCTGTTCACGGTGAAGAGCCTCTGCGACTTCATCGAGATCAAGCTCAAGAAGTGAACCACCCCGCGCGCCGGCCCGTCCGGCGCGCGGTTCTTTTTGCACGGAGCCACGCATGCGCTGGATGTGGATCGACACGATCGTGACCTACGAGCCGGATCGCCGGCTGGTGGCCATCAAGAACGTGTCGCTCGCGGAGGAGCACCTCCACGAGCACTTCCCGGCGAAGGACGGCCTCCCGGCGCAGCCGGTGATGCCGGCCAGCCTCATGATCGAGGGCATGGCGCAGACCGCGGGCATCCTCACGGGGAGCCTGCGGCGCTTCAAGGAGAAGGTGGTCCTGGCCAAGATCCAGAAGGCCGAGATCACGCAGGACGTGGTGCCCGGCCAGTGCATCCGCTACGACGCGCGCATCGAGCGCATCGACCCGATGGGCGCGGGCACGGTGGGCACCATCGAGCGCTTCGACCACCGCACGGGGCAGTGGGAGAAGATCGGCGAGACCGAGATCATGTTCAGCCACGTGGACCAGAACATGAGCGGGCTGGCCTTCCCGGAGCACAACTTCGTCTTCAGCGACAGCTTCCGGAACGTGCTGCGGGCGAGCGGGCTTGGGCACTTGATGGATTGACGCGGGGCGGGCGTTCGCCGAGCGCCTGAACGGGCAATGTCAGGCACCCATCGGCCCGGACCGGGCACGCCGCAGCCATGCCAGCGCGATGCACAGCACCGCGACCGCCGAGACGATGGGCCACGTGAGTCCGCGCGACGACCCGACCGCCGCCGGCGCCCGCGCGTGCGTGGATGCCGGGGATTCGCGCGGCTGCGGCGCGCGGGGGTTCGGTTCCGTTGGCACCTCCGAATGCGAATGCACCGCCGCGTCCTCGCGCGGCGCCGGGGCGGCGGCGTGGGCGGGTTCCGGTGGCGGCTCGGGCGCATCGTCCGCCTCGAGGGACCTCAGTTCGTCTTCCGCTTCGGCGAGGCTGGAGAGAACATAGCCCTCGAGCCTGGCCGTCTTCAGGCGGGCGAGCGCATCTTTCGCGCCAGCGACGTCGCCCTCGGCCATGCACTGGCGTGCCACGCCGAGGAGCGACATCTGCCAGTTGGACATCGTCCGGAACGCGTTGGGATGGCGGTGCTCCTCAGCCGCGATCGAGAGCTCGTAGAGGCGCCTCGAGATCCGCTGCGCGATCGGTGAGTCCTTCGTCGCCAGGCGGCTCGCTGCACGGTTGAGTTCATTGAGCTCGGCGTTGTTCGAGCCCAACGGCGTGACGTCCGCCGCGGCGAGTTCGGCGATCTCGATGATCCGCGATTCGTTTCCGCGGAGGGTTGCGGCGCGCAATGCACCGCCGACGGCCCCGACGCCGGTGCTGTTGCCGGGATCGAGATCCGTCACCGCGAGCCCGGCCTTGGCGAGCCCCATCGGGTCGAAGTCGACGACCGCGCCCGGCGGCATGTCCCATGCGTCCAGCAGGTTCATCAGCCCTGCCAGTCGCGCGCTGGCAGCATCGAAATCCATCCGCCCGGACGCCATTGCGTCGTTCCACGCGTCAATCGCGCCGTCCGCGTCGCCCGGGCTGCGGGGGAGGCTGTTCCGCAGTCTCTGGATGGCGGCATCCAGGACGAGGGTCGGCGCGATCGCCCGGAACTCGCCCAGCGCCCAGTCGGTCGTATCGGCGGTGCCGGGGGTCCCGACGTTTCCCCCGGCGGCGTCGAAGTACTGCAGCGCCTCCGCCGCATCCCGGGGCGAACCTGCCGCGAGCGCCGCCATCCCGAACTTCGATGCGCTCGACGCCGACGGTGCGCCGGTTGCCGTGCACGCCGCGCGGTACGCGAGCATCGCATCGAGCGGCGCGCCGTCCGCCATGTACAGGTCACCGAGCCGTTCGAGGCTGCGGCCCGGCATCCCGCGTGTGTCCGCGGTCGCGAATCGATCGATCCACGCGCGGCGCTGGGTAGGGTCACCCATGCCGCCAGGCTGCTCCACGAGCCAGGCTTCGAATTCGTGGAGGACATCCGGCGTGGCACCGAGTGCGCAGGCGACCAGTATTGCGGTGATCATGGGTACGGTCTCCGGATTGGCCCGCGGTCAGTCGATCGACAAGGGCTCTGGCTGCGGCCTGAGCCCACCGTCGCCGGGGCGAGATGGCCGCCTCGGGCGGCAGGGGGAGCCGAGTGGGCAGGAGCCCTCGGATTCGACGGTCTCGTAGCTCGGAATGCTCGCCACGGAAGTCGATGACTGCGTCCCGCAAGCTTGCGTCACAATGAACGAGCTCGGCGGAACGTGACAGGTATCCGTCACGGAATAGGTCGCCGTCCGGGCCACTTTGGTCGTGATGGTGAGGGGAATCTCGCGCTTCAGGATGGTGGCGGTCTTCTTGCTGCACGCAGCCGCGCTGAACTGGTAGGTGGCGGTCGTCGAGGCGCTGTTGTTGTAGCACCACTGCCCGCCGACCGAGAAGGTCCAGCCGGGGAGGGGGCCTGGATCCCAGCCGCCGCTCACATTGATGCAGAAGGAGTATCCGGAAACCTGCATGTAGGACAGCGTCTTGGGGCCGCACGGCGTGGTCGAACCGCAGCAGTCGATGTTCCCCTGGACGATCATCTGCGGCGGTCCGGGCAACCCTTGCACCACGGTGGTCTCGAGTTTGGTCGAGCAACCCGCGCCCGTCGCCGGTGCGCATCCGCAGATCAGAGGGATGTTGCATGACAGGTCCTGGCAATCCGGACATTGCGCCGATGCGGTCGATGAGATCGCCGCAGCGAGCACCCCGGCCGTCAGGACTTCCATCGCCCCGGTCGCACTGAAACTGAACATGTCGCAGACGTTCCTTTGCATCGACTGAGCGCGACGCCAGCTCCACGGAAACGAGGCTAGCGCGATCTCGTTGTCTGTCAAGCGACGGGCGGATGGAATTTTGAAAGGTACCGGCACGGGATGGAGGCCGGTCCGTGCAATGTTCCCGAAGGATTCGCTGCAGCCCGGCATCCGGCGGGCGAGTCGCGCCAATGCCTTCGCCGCGGGACGCGCCCACGTGTCAAAAACTGGAAACCCCGACTCGGGGAGGCATCCAACCGAGACGGGGCCGATCCAGGGATTGTCGGGCCAGACTGCTCGGCCCAAGTTCCGTTGGGCCCGCGTGCAGCGGGCCCGTATGTCGTGGGCCCACAATGCTCGGGCCCGTGTTCGGGGGCCCACAATGCTCGGGCCCTTTGCTTGTCGGTGCGGGGTCGAGACCGATCACGATCCCGCACGTGGCGATGCGGTTCCCTTTTCCAAGCTCCGCATCGCGTATTCCTTGTTGTCCCGGGTGCAACCCTCTCGTGCACCCGAGACATGAAGAGAGTCGATTCCACCGACCGCGCCGCAAGCAATGTGCGTGCATTTTTGTTGCCTGTTTCGGGCCCACCCGATAAGACCCCGCCCCTGCGCTAGCCTTCGCACCGGGTGTTCCGTCTGTGCGGTCTGCGGACGTGCGGAACCCAGTGTCGGCGCGCGCGCATTCGATCCGAATCACCCGGAAACACGAGCCATGAAGCACCACCTTGCGGTCTACACCGGCAGCTTCGACCCGATCACGCTCGGTCACCTCGACGTGCTGGAGCGTTCGCGCGGCATGTTCAGCGAGATCGTGCTGGCCATCGGCCACAACCCGAGCAAGCCCGCGCTCTTCAGCTTCGAGGAGCGCCTGGACCTGGCGCGCGCGTGCGTGGCGGACCTGGTGAAGGCGGCGCCGGGCGGCGCACCCGTGCGCGTGGAGACGTACTCGGGCCTCACCGTGGACTTCGCGCGCTCGGTGGGTGCGGTGGCCATCATCCGCGGCATTCGCAACGTGAGCGACCTGGCGAGTGAGTGCCAGCTGGCCATCACCAATCGCCAGGTGGCGAACATCGAGACGGTGTTCGTGGTGACCGGCGAGAACTACGCGTACACCAGCTCGAGCCTCATCAAGCAGATCGCGGCCTTCGGCGGCACGCTCGACAAGCTGGAGCCGCTGGTGCCCAAGCGCGTGATCGAGGCGTTGGCGAGGAAGAAGGCGGACCCGCGCAACCCGCTGGGGATGCTGGCGGCGGAGCATCATGGGGGCGGGGAGGGGTGAGTTGGCGCGTGGCGATTTCTACGCTCCGATCCGCCCAATCCAATCCGTGAACGCCACCGGGTCCGCTGCGAACAGCTGCAGCAACCTTGCTTCGCCGGCCTTCGGCACGCGCGCACCGTGTTCCCAGCTCTGCACGGTCTTCGGGGACACGTTGAGGTAGCGGGCAAGCACTGCCTGTGACATGCCGGCACGGCGGCGTGCCCGGGCGATGGATGCACTCGATCGCGTCGGGGGTGGCTTCGGCACCACGGTGGTGCGGAGGGTCATGAGGCCGCGTGCATGCAGCCCGGCCTCGCCGAGCGATTGCCAGAGTTGCCGAGCGAGGGGCGAGAGTCCGGCCGGCGCGGCCTGCGCGGTGCTGCGGGACTTCGCCGGGGACTTATTGCTTGTTCGCTTCATGGCTGGTCCTTGATGATGCGCCTGACAGCGCGTGCACGTTGGCAGAGTGCCTGGAGGTCGCGTGGCGAGAGATCGTCCTTCATGGTCTTCGGGTAGACGGTGAGCAGGTCGATGCGGTGCGCGGCGGGCGTGTGCATGTAGATCACGCGAAGCCCGCCTTGGGTCCCCCTTCCGATGGTCTTGGACGGGAAGCGCAGCTTCCGGAGCAGGGGACAGCCCGGAATGCGCGCGCCGCGCCCGGGATGTTCGGCCAATGATTCCATGAGCGCATGCAACTCCTCGGGTTCCGCATAGGCCGCCCATGCAGCCGTGAAGGCGGTGGATTCGACGAAGGTGAGCATAAGTATATCACTCCGTGGGATAGATGACCCAGCCCCTCGAATGTAAATGCGCTGGCGGAACGGTCGGCCGTCGGCGGCGGAAGTTCCGTGCCGCCGCCTACCATCCGGGTCCCCATGGCCACCTTCCGCGTCATCTCGATCGGCACGCTCGCGCACAATCCGCTGGGGATGCTGGCGGCGGAGCATCATGGTGGGGGCGAGGGGTGAGCGCAGCGGGGGGCGCAGCCGATCCCGGCGTTCGTCGGGATTCGTTGGTGGCGCCGGCCTTGTGCGTTGCCTTCACTGCCGGTTGCCTGGGTTGCATTCCGTGGGGCGTGCCGTTGGGCAAGGGTGCCATGATCGCGCTGCTGGTGCTGGGGGGCGCAGCCCTCCTGGCCGCCCGCTTCGATGCTGCGGGTCGTTGGAGTCGGGTGACGGTCTGGCCGCTGCCGGTGGTGCTCGGTTCGTTCGTCCTCTCGATCATCGGGTGCCAGCTTCCGGGTCTCTCCATCGAGCGCTCGGTCAGCATGCCGCTCTTTTCGTTGACATTCCTGGCGGTGCAGGTGGCGCTCTGGGATGCCCGAACCACGCGCGCGCTGTGGGCGGCGCTCGGTTGCGTGGCGCTGTCGATGAGTGCGGACATCGTGGCGCAATGGATCACCGGCCGTTCGCTGCTGGGTGGCGTTGCGGGCAGCGGGTTCGGTATCGGCGGGAGCCAGGGGAACCGGAACGACATGGCCGCCGCGGCACTCGTGCTGCCCGGCGCCCTTGCGACCTTCGACGGAGTCCGGAACGCCACGCTGTGGCGGAGCGCGATGGCGGCGGCCGTGGTGCCGGTCTGGGCGTTGAGCCTCTCGCGGCAGGCGTTCGGGGCGTGGTTCCTCGCAGTGCTCTCCATGACGGTGCGCCGGAACAGCCTTCGAGCGACGGTGGTCGGGGTTTCGGTGGTGGTGGCGTTGGCGGTGGCGATCGTTGCCAGCGTGCCGATGGCGCGTTCGCGCGTATCGGAGACCCTGCGAAACGGCCTGGGTGAACGCGAGCCGCTCATTGTGCTTGGCGCGCAACTTGCGGTGCAGCATCCGGTCACGGGCATCGGCCCGGGCTTGTTTGGCCAGTACTACCTGCGCGAGGCGCGGAACGGATGGACGTGGCGCGGGCAGCCGCTTTCGATGCTGGGCATGCCGTGGGTGCACTGCCTGCCGCTGGAGGTGGCGTGCGAGTACGGGGCCGTTGGGCTGCTGGCATTCGGCGGCGTGACCTTCGTTGCGCTGCGGCGGGCGGGCCGGGCGGCGTGGGCGGGAGACCCCCGGGGGCGAGCGGTGCTGGGCATGTCGGTGGCCATCTTGCTGGTGGGGCTGGTGGACCTGACGCTCATCAAGGACTGGGTTCGCTGCGAGGTGTGGGTGTGCCTGGGACTGGCGTTTGGGCTGGGGCCATCGCAGGAGTCCGCGCCAACGCCTGAGGCGTGATTAATGCTCGATAAACATCCGTCTCCGCAATGGAAATGGTTTGCCGGGCGGTATTTGCGCGCTACCCTCCATTGACCGGGGAATTCACCGGGATCCAGGAGCTCCATCACGTGAAGAACTTCGCCATGTCCGGGCTGTCGGTCCAGTTTTCGCAAGCACATCGTTGTGGCACGGCTGCCTCGGTCCGAGCGGTTGGCGTGGTTGCGCGTTTTCTTGGCAGGGCCGCCGTGGATGCCGTCGTGGTGACGCTCCTGACCGTGGCCGTCGTTCTTGGCGCGAGCTCCAGCTCGATTGCCTCGCCGCATGCGTGGTTCTACGAAGGCTCCGGCGGATACGGCAACAACTACGACACCGATGGTGATGGCGTGCCGGACGCGCAGGACGCCTGCCCGTGGGTGGCGGGAAGCGCTTCGTGCAACGGGTGCCCGGCGGAGCTCTGTGCGACGTCGCAGGCGGTCGATGTGACGGCTCCGACGCAGCAGTTGGGATGTGATTGGTATGGCTATGGCGGCAGCGTTCAGGAGAACAGGTACTTCGCCCTGCCAGCTGCGGTGGCGGAATCAACGGTGCAGGTCACGCTGCGTTTGCGGTCGCCCGAAGGATATTCACGTGCACAGCTCTTCTCCCCGGATGGCGTGTATCTGGGTGAGCGGGAAGCAAGCTGGGACTGGAATACCTACGAGGTCCAGGCCGCGGTCTCTGCCGCCGACTTCAATCGCTGGGTTGCGGCAGGCCAGTCGTTCCGTGTCTGGACCACCACGAATCGATACTGCTGGTGGCAGGCCCCGGAGGTCTCGCTCCGCTTCCAGTTCCAGGGGATCGTGCCGCCGTTGGGCGGCGGTGACTTCGACGGCGACGGCGTGAGCAACAGCCAGGACCGCTGCCCGGCGGTGCAGGGCACCTGCGATGGCTGCCCTGCCGGCGACGCGGTCGACACCGACGGCGATGGCACGCCGAACTGCCAGGATCCCGATGACGACGACGACGGTGTCCTCGACGTCGCCGACCGTTGCCCGCTGGCGGCGGGTGATGCGGCGTGCCTCGGGTGTCCGTCGGACATGTGCAGTGCGCCGTCGCGGACGGACCGGGATCTGGGGCGGAATTACCTGCCGTACGACTACCCCGGTTATGGCGAATCGACCCGTTACACCACCCAGTACTTCGGCGTGAACGGCTCACGTCGAGCGGTCGAGGACGTTCAGCTGTCGCTCTACGCGAACCCGGGTCAAGACTATTGGTACGACTCCTACGTCTATGTCCATGTGTACGACTCGCTTGGCACCTACTACGGCAGCCTTTCATTCTGGCAGGGGTGTTGGGAACAGGAGCAAATCCGCGGCTACATCGGCCGTGCGCGCTTCAACGAGCTGCTTGATGCAGGCGGTCACCTGCGCCTCGAGGTGGAGAACCGTTCCGCCGGCTGCAGCCCGTATGTGGGCGTTCGCGTGCGGTACTCGGGCTATGACGTTCCCGCTGCCGGGAGCGATGGTGACGGCGACCTGATCCCGATCGAGTTCGATCGCTGCCCGACGGCGGCCGGTGCGGCCAACTGCAACGGCTGCCCGCCGGAACTATGCGCGGACTTTGACCGTGATGGCATCCCGGACGAACTTGATGCCGACGATGACAACGACGGCTACCTCGATGCCGCCGATGCCTTCCCGTACAACGCGGCTGAGTGGGTGGATGCGGACGGAGACGGCGCTGGCGACAACGCGGACACCGACGACGACAACGACGGCGCGGAGGACGCGGCGGATGGCTGCCCCTTCGACGCGCTGAAGCAGTCGCCCGGAACCTGTGGATGCGGCGTGCCCGACGTGGATTCCGATGGCGACGGCGTGCTGGATTGCCTCGATGGTTGTCCGACGGACGCGCGCAAGGTGGCACCCGGCGAATGCGGCTGCGGCGGATTCGAGGAAGACGTTGATGGTGACGGCGATGTGGATTGCGCGCTACCTTCGGGCCAGGTGCGCGTGTGGGGCTCCAACGGTGCTGGGCAGGCGGACATTCCTTCAGACGTTGGACCGGCGATTGCTATCGCGGCGGGTGGCGATTACTACGGCGATGCCCGGTCGCACACGGTAGTGCTGCGGACGGACGGCACGGTACGTGCGTGGGGCTGGAACATATTTGGTCAGACCAACATTCCGTCGGACCTTGGTCCGGTGATGGCGGTCGCGGCGGGTGATATTCACACTGTGGCACTGCAGACCGACGGCAGGGTGCGCGCGTGGGGCTGGGATGTGTATGGTCAGATGAACATTCCGTCGGACCTTGGTCCTGCTGTGGCGATCGCGGCGGGTCGGGATCATACCGTTGCGCTGCAGACGGACGGTAGGGTGCGCGCGTGGGGCTACAACGCGAATGGCCAGACGACCATCCCCTCGGACCTTGGTCCTGCTGTGGCGATCGCGGCGGGCCGGGACCATACGGTTGCGCTGATGACGGACGGGGCGGTGCGCGCGTGGGGAAACAACGGGTCTGGACAGACAAATGTCCCGTCGGACCTTGGCGCGGCGATGGCGATTGCGGCGGGTCATTTCCACACGGTGGCGTTGCAGACGGACGGCACGGTGCGCGCGTGGGGCGACAACGGGTCGGGCCAGACAAATACCCCATCGGACCTTGGCGCGGTGATGGCGATTGCAGCGGGTTACTACCACACGGTGGCGCTGCAGACGGACGGGATGGTGCGCGTGTGGGGCTATAACGGGAGCGGCCAAACGAATGTCCCGTCGGACCTTGGCGCGGCGATGGCGATTGCGGCGGGTGGGTCCCACACGGTGGTCATCGCGAATCCCGACTGCAATGCCAACGGTATGCCCGACTGGCGCGAGTTGGCACTGTACGACATCGATCGCGACGGTGGGTTGGATGTCTGTGAGGTGGAAGCGGGCGCAGCGGATTGCAACGGCGACCTGGTTCCCGACCAAGACCAGTTGCCGGTGCTGCGCGAGCGGTCGATCAGTGGTCAGTTTGCCCCTGCCGGACAATCCCGTCAGTTTCCCGTGCCGGTAGTGCGCGAGGCCTCGCCCGGAACCACCGTGGAGATCAGCGGCGTCGCCAGCGGCGACCTGAGTGGCAGCGGCGAGTTTCTGCGCATTGCGGTGGCCGGTGCAGAAATGCAGCTTGCCGGAACCAAGTGGGGCGCCAGCGCCTCCGTCACGGTGTCCGCAGCCGCGTTCAATGAAGCACTCGCGCTCAACCGCGGCGGCTCGCTGCCGCTGCGTGTCACCAGCGGCGCCAACGTCGATTCCTACAACGGCGACTCCTTTACCGTTACGCTTCGCTACTGGAGCGGCACCCTCACCGACTGCAACCTGAACGGGCAGCCGGACGCGTGCGACCTGGCGCAAGGACTGCAGACGGACTGCGACCTGAACGGCGTGCCGGACAACTGCGACGTGGGTGCGACGCCCACGGTGCACACGGCGTCCGGCTCCGTGTGCGACGGGCAGACCGCCACATTCTCGGCGCATGTCCCATCGCGCGCGGTGCTCGGGACCACGGTGGCCGTGGTCGTGGAGGCCCGTGGCGACACGGATCGCGGCGCGGCCTTCGGCGAGTTCGTCGAGGTTCGGTTCGGGAGCCGCTCGGTGCTTCACCAAGGCGTGGCGTGCGGGAGCACGGGCACGTACGAGCTGCAGATCGGCGCTGCGGAGTTCAACGCGCTGATCGACGGCAACGACGACCTTGCGCTCTCGATCACGGCGGGCCCGGACGCCGAGTGCAACCAGTGCGTCTCCGCGGCGACCGTGCGGTTCACGTTCGTCGGGGTCGACCCTGCCAACGACTGCAACATCAACGGTCTCCCTGACACCTGCGACATCTCCAGCGGCTACAGCGCAGATTCCGACGGCGACGGCATCCCGAACGAGTGCGACGGGCCGGATCCGGATTCCGACGGCGACGGCGTGGCAGACTCCGTGGATGCCTGCCCGCAGCAGGCCGGCGACGTCGCCTGCAACGGTTGTCTGCGGAACCCCTGTGGTGGCTGCGGTTCGGACGGCGCGGTCGATACCGACGGCGACGGAACCTATGACTGCGTGGACACCGACGACGACAACGACGGCTACGCCGATTCGGTGGACGCCTTCCCGCTTGACCGCAATGAGTCGGCTGACACCGACGGCGACGGCCAGGGCAACAACGCAGACGTGGACGACGACAACGACGGCCTCGCCGACGGTGCCGACAACTGCCCCGGCTCCGTGAACGCCAGCCAGGCTGACCTGGACGGCGACGGTCAGGGCGACGCCTGCGACCTGGACGATGACAATGACGGTGCGGTGGATGCAGTGGACAACTGCCCGGTCATCGCCAACCCGTCGCAGGGCGACTGCGATGGCAACGGCATCGGCGATGCGTGCGACACCGAGTCCACCTCCATGGGTCCGGACATCGTGATCAATGGCGGCTTCGAGGCGTCGGAGTACAACGGCACCTTCGTGGGGCAGTGCTTCACTTCCGGCGGCTTCACCATGGCCGGCTGGCAGCACGGAACGACGCGCACGGAGGACCTGTACCGCAACAGCGAAGGTGGCAAGTGCTTCGCCACGATGCCGAACCCATCGGGCGGGCAGTACCTGCTTTCGCTGCAGGGTTCGGGCTGCTGCAATTGCAACGTGAACGGGGCCATCTGGCAGCAGCTGGTTACCGAGGCGAACCGAACCTACACGCTGCGGATGCAGGTGTTCATCGATGATTTCGATGCCGTCCGTGTCTCCTATGGCACGCAGTCCATGACCGTCAGCTCGGCCAACGTGGCCACCGATGAATGGGTGGATGTCACCTGGCAGTTCAACGGCGTTGGTCAGGCTGCCGAGCTTCGCATCGAGTCGGTCGGCATCGTGACGGCACCTGGGTGCCTGGAGGCGGACAACGCGTTCCTGGACAACGTCCGTGTGACCCGTGATGCCGTGGTGATCGATTGCAACCACAACGGCCAGCAGGACCTGCTGGACATCGCATCCGGTGCAGCGGTGGACTGCAACAGCAACTGCGTGCCGGACTCGTGCGAGCCGGATGCGGATGGCGACGGCTTCATCGATGCATGCGACCCGTGCCCGGGCAAGCCCGGCTCAGAGTGCGGCGGATGCCCGCGCAACGAGTGCGGCGATTGCGGCGCACCGTCCGACCTCGACGGCGACGGCATCCCGGACTGCGTGGACGTGGACGACGATGGCGACAACGTCCCGGACAGCGTGGATGCGTTCCCGACGAACCCGGGCGAGTCGGTGGACACCGACAGCGACGGCGTCGGAAACAACGCAGACGTGGATGACGACGGCGACGGCATCGTCGACAGCATGGACAACTGCGGCCTCCTTCCGAATCCGCTGCAGGAGGACTGCAACGGCAACGGCAATGGCGATGCGTGCGAGCTGGCGGCAGACCCGACGCTCGACTGCAACCAGAATGCCACGCTGGACGTGTGCGAGGTGGCTGCGGGCGCCGGCGATTGCGATGCCGACGGCGTGCTCGACTCGTGCGAGCTTTCCGACGGGGCGGGGGATTGCAATGCCAACGGGATCCCCGACTCCTGCGACATTGCCAACTACCGGCTCGAGGACTGCAACAGCAACGGCGTCGGTGACTCCTGCGAGAAGCAGGTGAGCCTTGATCTCTCGAGCGGTGTCCTGACCCCGCTTGGCGTTGGGCATCCGAAGGTGTGGGTGCTGAAGCAGGTGGTCCCGGCGGTGGATACGGTCTATCTGGATCTGCAAGCCAAGGGAGATCTTTCGTCCTTGCTTGAGTATGTCCAGGTCGAGCTTCCGGGCGTTTCGTTCCGGGCGTTCAACGGCGATCTCCCGATGCAGAACGTCCCGGACTGCACCGCAACCTTCGATGGCGTGGCGATCCCGCCCGACGTGTTCAACGCCGCGGTGCAGCCCGACGGGTCCATCCGAATCGCCCTCAAGCCATCGGCGGCGGTCGACCCGCTGTTCTGCGGCGGCGACACCTGGATCGAGGCGCGCGTCACCTACCTGGGTGCCGCTCCCTCGGACTGCAATGCCAACGGCGTGCTGGATTCCTGCGAGATTGCTGCAGGCAACCAGGCTGATGCCGACGGCAACGGCATCCCGGACGAATGCGTGGAGCCGCTTGTGCCGTGCCCGCCGGACTTTGACGGCAATGGCTTCGTGAACGGCGCCGATCTGGGTCTGCTGCTTTCGAACTGGGGCAGCAACAACCCGTATTACGACGTTGACCGAAACGGAACCGTGAACGGTGCCGATCTGGGCCTCCTGCTCTCCGCGTGGGGAATCTGTTCGAGCTGAACCGCGGGTGGGAGTGTGTCCTACACTCCCACCCCCATGGCCACCTTCCGCGTCATCTCGATCGGCACGCTCGCGCACAATCCGCTGTGGGGGGAGCGCGGCGACGTGCGGCCGGGGCATGCCACCACGGTGCTCATCGATGCGGGCGACGCGAAGATCCTGGTGGACCCGTCGCTTCCCGAGCAGATCCTGGTGCCGCGGCTTGCCGAGCGCAGCGGGCTCAAGCCCGAGGCGATCACCCACGTCTTCCTGACGAACTTCCATCCGATGCG